>JAEEGL014794059.1_pt1 | contig 12585 bp, 5 predicted proteins | sample 9134231 | NCBI WGS metagenome assembly JAEEGL01 (sample SAMN16246548, study PRJNA631951) | gut metagenome | biome: gut microbiome; feature: rumen; material: fiber-attached | host: Bos | place: Iran: Karaj | collected 2018-10
ACCTTGAAGCCTATGTTGACCTTCTCGGCCAGAATAATCCGATATACAGCCTTACCGGTAACGCGTTTTCATCCGAAGACCTTATTCGGGCAGAGCCCAAAAACTTTGCAGCTCTCCGTGAACAATCGGAATTCATCGGGTCAATGTTTGAAAACGCCAAGAAAACACTTTCAAACACTTATATTGAAACAACAGCCCGAAACCCGTTTGAGTATTATATCAACAGTTCAAAGATTGCCGAAGATATCCCCGACGGAGGCAGACTTGTATTCTACGCTCCTCAGAAGGACGCCGCAGGTGATTATGTCCGCGATTCCGCTAATGACAACAAGATTGTCTATGCCGAATCCGCAGTCATTGTAAGAGGCGACTATGTTTATGACAGTGATGAGCCCGGTACTCTGTGTATGATTATCGCAACCGGCAATGTCACAGTTGAACGCAGTTTCAACGGCCTGATTTTTGCGGCGGGCAATGTCAGCGTTGTAGGCAATATTACTCTTAACCGTTACGCGGACGGTGTTGAGGAAGCGTATTTCGCGGACACTGTCACAGGTACTCTTAACGGCGATCATCTTCACAATTCAACCGCAACGGTAGGCGCGGTCAAAGACAGACTGATTAAAGACTATTTCAACGCGAGTCTTACCGAAGGTCAGTCATCCACCACCGGCAGCGTTGAAGCGTGGAATATTGATGACCTCGTCGCATACGAAAACTACCACAGATAATTATCATTATCAATCCTCCCGGTTTCCCGAACGGGAAACCGGTGAGGACGGCAATGAATGATGAATAATGAATTGTGATTTTCACATTTATTATTGAGCATTCATTGAGTGTTAAGCCGCGGAAATTAATCCGCGCAAAAAGAGGGAGTGACCGTATATGCACTCATTTAAAAGAATAATAAATAAAATAAAAAATAATAAGGGCGGTTTCTCGCTTATTGAAATTATGGTGGTCGTCTTTATTATGGTGGCTCTGACATCTATCTCCGTAGGGTCATTCGCCGCCTACAACCGGGCGAGGTCGAGCAAGATATCCAAAACTCTTGATACTCTGATAGCCCAGAGTAAAATTGACGCTCTCAGCGGCAGAGAAAACTTTTTGCTTCTAAGGAGAGTAGATAACGAGTATCTTGCCGAGCTGTATTCCGTTAACGGCAAAAGCGCAAAGAACTATAAACAGGAATCGCTCGGAAACAGATGGGTTACAATAACTTATGACAACACCAATACCGAAATAAGCGAAACCAATTATCTTATGATCAGATTCAATCAGAAAACAGGAGCGGTCGAGTATATTTCCACTGTCAACAACAGCACCTTCAATCCCGAAAACACCAATGTGGAGAATTATACGGAACCGACTCAGGCAAAATCCGCCATTCCCACCGAAAACACAATTAACATTGAATCAAACAATAATCATCCGATTGTTCTTTACCGTGACTCGGGAGAGCACAAAATCGCCGGCGAAAATTAGACTAAGGGGGACAGGTTATGAAAAAACTTAATAACAAGGGCTTTTCTCTGGTTGAGCTTGTCATAGCCACCGCCATTCTTTCTGTTGTCGCCGTGACGGTAGGAATGATGATGACATCGGGTACCAATATGTACTCGGGAGTCCAGAAAAAAGCAAATGTGCTGTTTAAAGCACAGGTCGGAACAGCGCAGCTTGAGCAGATTCTGTCGGATGCCGACAGTGAAGACGGAATTTGCCTCGGCACTACGGCAAGCGGTTATAAAGCGCTGTATATCATTGATAAAAAAATCGACCCCGCCGAGGGAGAACCTGCCGGAATACTGACAACCATTTATCACAACACATTGGATAACACTCTTTATCAGAAAGAAGACACAATCGAAGTCGCGACAGGCGGCGCGGCGTCAGTCACATCCGACAATGACGCGGTTCCTTTCTGTTACAACATCACAGATATCGATTTTTCGGTTCTCGCGGATAAGGACAACACCAAAAACGACGGAATCGACTATATTTATTCGGTGAAATTCACACCGACAATCTCAAAAAACGATCTTGATTATGACCGTAACACAGTAGTTGCATTGAGGAATAAACCGGCAACAGCCGAAGCGGCTAACGGCGCAACCGCTTTGGACAATCTAATGCAAATTCTTTGGAGGTGAACGACAGATGAAAAAATCAAAATTAATCAGACTTACGGCAATGTCAATGTCTGTCATTATTGCGGGAATGACTTTCATTTCCTATTTCTCTGCCTCTGTCAGCGCTACCGCGCTTTCTCTCTCAAACATTGAAGCTATCAAAAACAGCAAGCAGGCAAACGGCTCTCCGTTCAAAATAGTTGAGATAGCTCCCACTCCCGATACGGGTACTATCGGATATTATGTCAAAGGTCAGGAGCCGCTCAGCGTCAATGCCTGGTCTGAAAGAGCCGCTGACATGAACCTCAGCAGTGAAAGAACAAATTACGCCAATAATCTTCTGTCAAGACTTGAGCAAAACAAACTTGTCAGTTACACGGAAAACGGCGCTCCTCTTCACAAAACAGGCAATTATCAGGAAGTCCTTCCCTGGACCAACGGATTCAATATTGACAATTACAGCGAAATGGCTCTCAATGCCTCCGAAACTTTCACCGCAAAGGGTAAACTTGAGGAGCAGGAGGGCGGCGCGTATAATGTCGATTATGAATATGTTCTCGCTCCGCATTCCGAGCTTTTCAACGCCGCAGAATGGTACGAAAACAAGCATAACGGAGTCAGCATGACTGAATTCAGGCAGTTTGACAAGGGCGGTATAACGCTTGATTTCGACACTTCGTTAAGGAATTCATTCGTTCTCAGAAATGTCAATCTTCAGGCGGACGATTTCGGTTTCATGAAAAACAACGGCTCTCTCGGCAGTGACAAGACCTCTTATGTCACGCTTGAGGGCAATAAAAAATATACTGTTTCCTTTAATGCCACTCTTTCCCCCGCCACAGCCTCTACCGTTACCGGCGCGGTGCGCCTTTACGGCTTTGACGACAGTTACGCTTCCGTTTCTGTTGACGGAAACGCTTATATTGAAAAGATATTTGACACCGACGGTCCTCAGAGTATAACCCTCAACACTCCTGAAAACATGACAAAACTTGCCGTCGTTTTCGGCGCCGCGGGCAGAGGTGATGTCAGAATCTCCAATTTCAGCATTTCACTCGGCAGCGACGAAGCCAAATATGTTCAGGATATAGACTACTATAAATACGGTGAACCCGAGGAAACATTCGGAAATAATATTTTCAATTTCGCAAAATGGGCTGATAATGAAAGATCATCCGTTCTTAACAGCAACGCCACTGCGGGCGCGGATATCTTAACAGAAGACAAATCGACTAATACTGCCAGAATAACAACCGACGGTTCGGGCGGAAACGATATTTATACTAATTACAGCGCTTCCCCTGATTATTACTTCATGAACGTCAAGCCCAATACCGAATATGAAGTAAGCATTGACCTCAAAATCAACAGCGGCTCTTCGCAGTTTCATCTTTTCCCCTACGGCTCCGGAGTTTCGGGCGGAAAGAAACTGACATTCAACGGCAATGCAAACGCCGATTTTGCCTATTTTTATGAGGGCGCGAGTCAAACCAAGAAAATCCGGTTTACAACCGGCGCCGACAATCTCTATATCCAGATCAGAATCGGCACCACCACCGCAAACTCGGACGTTGAGTTTTCAAATATACAAATAAGAGAGGTTATACATCCGCAGTATTATTATTACGCTCTCGAAATAGAAGACACATACAGATGGCAATCCGGCAGCGGTACAACACAGACACTTCCCGATGAGGGAGATATCCTTTATCTGCGTGATAATGAAGGTCATTTCGTCTTTGACAAAGTTTATGATTCCTCTCAGGGTATCAACTATCTTGACAGAACCAAAACCTACTATACCCTCAAGGTTGTTGACGGAACCTATCCGACGCAGACATTTGACGACTATCACTGCTATCGCGCGGTCGCGTATGATTTCCGTGAACCGTATTACACCGTCGAGTATGTGGACAGCACTTCTCACAGAACAGTCCGTACTGTTTTGTTAAAAGAAAACATTGAAGAACTTGAAGAGAGCGGTGTGCCGGTAACTATAATCAGTTCCGAAACCCCGTTCTTCCACAGAAACAGAATCAAGGTCACATACGTAAAGCCCGGATACGGTAATTATAATTTTGAGCTTGATAACGACGGCGAAGATGTTGATATTGACACATCCTATGCCTACTACACGGGCGGATTTGAAAACAACGACTGGTTCAGATATAAGGTGCTTGAGGCAAACGAAAAGAACAGTGACGACACACCCAAATATACTTTCCCGATTTTAGTCAGCACCTTCGCTCCCGGCAGCGACGGACTTGAAGAAGCGCTTCCGTACGCCGATCTGATAGTCCTGACCTACGGCCTCAATGTTTTTGAAACTCTGAAATACGAAAGCGATATGCCTGCCGCTAAGGTGCCGGTCATACGCGATCTGATCAATAATTTCAGAAACAACAGAATGCCTGTAATCATTGACAGAAAAATCCTGCTTTCCGGAACAATCGCTCTTACGCAGGCGCCGAATTACCTTCAGATGGTAAATCAGCTTTCTTCCGGAATCAGTACCGGCGGCGTTTTCGGCAGCGTTTACAGTTTCATGGCAGCCGACCTTTCTGTCAACAGTATGGCTAATGAAAAATTCTTTACATCCACGCCGAGCGGTTATCAGAGTTCAAGCTCCAAGTATTATCCCGTCTATGATGAGATTGAAAAGGAGAAAGCGCTTCGCACAATGGACGGCACAGAACAGCTTGAGCAGACAACCGTCACCGAAGCGACAATAATCCGCTATATCATAAACTACGCAAATCCGCGAAATTACAATACTCTTGATAAGCTCAATGTTCTCGATATTGAGCCCTCAACATCCAACCCCGGTATCACTCCCGCCGAAATAAATGCCCTGCTCCCGCCCGGAAGCAGATATCCCGAGAGTCTTATCAATATCGTGACAATGGCTGTTTCCGAATTTGTCGCGAAGAATGAAGATTTCAGCGAAATATATGATATTGTCTATATAGGAGCTTCAAATGAAAATATAAACCATATTGACAGTTCATCAAATTTCTCATTTGATTATCAGTACAAGGAAAACGGTACTGTTAAAACCGCTACATGTACTTACTCAAACGGTGTTCCGGACAACGCTTATTCCAGATGCCTGCAAGGTCTTGACGGAAAGAAGCTTATCGGACCCAGAATCGAAACCGGAGACCCGATTTACAATGACCAGAATATGCTCGGCATGTATTACACAAATGTCGGCGATATGATGGTCACCGCCAACACTTCCACCACCGAAAGACCCGAGCTCGGCGGACTGCTCAAGGAAGACTATTTCAACTTCTATGATGATATGCCCGGCTGGATTCAGACAATAACCGGACTCTTCTCAAATATCAAATCATGGGCTCAGACCACCTATCTTCCCCTCGGCGGTCACGCGACAATGAGGTCAAGCGGCAATGACCTCAATGAGGCGGCAATGGAAAGACTGATGGACTACGCCAACAGCGGTCGTCCTGTCATAGTCAGCGATAAACTTTCAGAGAAAGTTAAGGAAGAACTTACAGCGACTATTTCATTGCAAACCTGTACAGATCACAGTGACCCGATTGAAAGATACTCAACTAACAGCGGATTTGCGTTGAAACTTCATGCAGAAGTGGATACCGAAAGTACCGTTTTACAGTCGTTGAGTGATACATTTGAGTATAATTGGTATTTCAGTGATAACGGTTCAGATTGGTATTGGTTTGGAAGGGGACAGGATATTACAACTCCTGAGCAGGTAACTGTTCCCGGCACAAACCAAAAGAAAGATGTTCTTAAAGCTACAGATTTTGTACGCAAAACCGATAATATCTATTCTTTTAAAACCACTGACGCGTATTTTATGTGTAAAGTAACTGTTTATTATAATAATATACCAAAGATTGTTGACAGTAACAAACTTCACGTTTACAAAACTACCCCCGATAGCAGCACATCCAAATCACAGTATGAACGATACTATATGACTTATTCCAATCCTCAAAAAGATTGTCCGTATAAAGATGATTATTTATTCAGTCTCAGAAACGGAAACCTTCAAGTCCCCGGCGAAGATTATGATTATTATTATGAAGGAAAAGATTCCTGGGGGCATGATCACCCTGAATATAAGCATATAACCAGTCCGAAGTTTATAGATATCATGCTGTATTTTGAGAAGTATACATGGTTTAAATGGAGAAGCGCAGATCCCGCTCTCCGTTACGGATATAATTCCGGTGCAGTTCCTCAAAGAATAATTCCCGAAAATTCATATTTGTATCTTAAGACGGAACCGAGCAATCATCAGACTTTATGTATTCACGGTTTCAAAAACAATACGGAAACAAGTGCGGCCTTAAATAAAGATAATTTGGAAATAAGCGAATGGGGAAAAGGTGAGTATAAGAATGAAATGGTATGCTACTACCTTCCCAAATTCAACTGGACTCCGGAACCTTCCACCGCGGTACCGATTGATCTCGAAGCTGAGCTTTATCCGAGCAAATTTGATAACTGCTCATACATGTGGAGATTCCTTTCGAGCACATTCTACGCAAAGCCCAATGTGTTCAGCCAGGATGAACAGAAGTATGTTACCGCTGCTACCACATCAACCACACTTTCCCAGTCTCTTGCAATCGCAAAACCGTCTCTTGAAATAACAAATCTCGGCAGCATTGAGTATCCTACTCAGCTTCCCGGCAGAAAGCTTGATATCGCATTCTGCATTTATGACAAAACAAATCCCGACCCCGGTCAGGCAAGATACAAGGCGGAGCTTTATATTGATTCCAACGCCGACGGTAAATTCACGGCTGATGAAAAGGAAGACTATGTAGTACCCAATCTTGAGCTTTCCACGGTTTCACCTGCCGGTACGGAAAAGCATGTTCATCATTATGAGAAGACATTTACCGACAAATATAAAGGTATCATACCATGGAAGCTGCTTGTAACCGAGCAGAATCCGAAACAGGGTAAAATAGCCGGCCATACATCATACGAAGGATTCTCCTACATCAAGCCAAGCGCGGATGACGCCATTATGATAAACGCGCTGATGATTCTGCCCGGTTCATGGTCACACGAGTACCGCAAGATTTCAGACATAATCGGAACAAAGATCAAGCTTTCATCCGGTGAAAAGAACATTACGGAAAACATCTGGTCTGAAAACGAATATATCGGGTGCGTATTTGAAAGCGATGTCTTCAGCCATCTCGACGGTCTGACGCGGCTTACCAATGAGGAGCTCGGAGTCAGAAGCGACGGAATCGGAAACGACGGTTTTTATCATCTCGGCTTCAATGTCAATAACGGCGATATCAAGATTGACATTGCCTGCTGGAATATCTGGGAAATGAACCAGTATTTCCTCAGGGATGACGCGACTTATGAGAAATTTGCTCCCTATAACATGCTGATACTCGGATTCGGCGACTCCTGGGGCAAACTTCCGAGCGATATTCTTAATGTTATGGGCGGCGTTGTCAAATACAATGAAGGATTTGAACTTAAATCCTCGCTCGCGGTTGAGGACTATATCGCCAGCGGCAGAGCGACGCTCTTCTGCCACGATACAACCAACAACTCCTGCGTATTCGTCAACTACTTCATCAACGACCTCGCCGGCAGCGCACTTAACGCCTGGAACAAGATTATGACCTGGATCAATGATACATTCAATATCAGCTACTTTGATACGACCAATTCAAATCTTGCCCAGTCACAGGTCAAGCAGGGTTACTGGAACAATATGATTCTGCGTGAGGTGCTCGGTCTTGACCGTTACGGTATCACCTACGCCATCAAGCACAGGGCAAACGCGATAGCCAACGGCAAGGACCCCGATAACGAAAGTTCAAGATTCGTTGACTTTGACCCCTACGGAAAAGCCCTCGGCAGAGCGCACATGTATAACTACATCTATGATTATCAGTACGCGAAAGACAGCCACGGAGAAAACCTGCTGTCAATCAAAAACATGCTGAGTTATACAGATGAAGGGACCGGTCTGACTCACAATCACTCCATTGCCTGGGTTCCCGGCACCGCTGAAACATATCCGAGAAACAGCGATACAAACACCGCGGAACACCCAAACTTTACCGATAATTACTATCATCTTGAGAAGCAGACTATCAACGCTGAACTCGGATTACAGGATTACAGACCGGTTAAAAACAATAATACCAAGGTCTATATGGGTCAGAATAAGCTGGATAAGGACGGCGTTATTGTCGGAGCAAGCTATGACAGATATACTCAGGGCTTCACCGATTATACAATAACCAGATACAGTGACCCGAGCAAATCCGGTTCCCAGTTATATCCGACAACATTCCTTAAGGCGGCTTATGACGCGAACGGCTGGGGTAATACCTATAAAACCAACAAGATTACCCAGATAAACAGCGGTAAGATAACCAGATATCCTTATGATATCGACGTACCGAATCTTCATACCGAAGGCATGAATGAGACCTGGGATATCAACCAGACTCACGAGCAGGTCTATCAGTGCAATATGAACGGCGACGATATCACGGTCTGGTACGCTCTGAGCGGCGGACATTATTACAATTACAATTCTTCGACCAAAAAATCAACCGGAATCAGAAACAACGCGGCAAACGCCTATTATATCTTCAGCCGTAAGAATCTGACTTATACCGGAGCCGGTCATACCAACCAGTTCTCAGAGGTTGAGGCGAAGCTCTTTATCAACACGCTCGTCGCGGCTTACAGACAGTCCGGTGTCGCGCCTACTCTTTCATATAAGGATATCAGCGACTCAAAGACAGTCAACTACGTTTATGTCGTTGATAATGTCAATGACGCAGGTCAGCCGGTAGTTGAATCCATCTTTAAAGAACAGGAACAGAATTACGGTTCAGTCTTCTTTAAACTGGATGATAAGAACACCGGAACCGGTAAGGAAATCTCAGTTGAGCTTTATTGCTATGATTCGAACGGAAACAAGGTCGCTCTTAACAGTGAAGTCAGCAAGCTTTATGAAACTGACACTTCCACGGGCGTTACCAAGCAGTCAACGGCTACTCTTGCAAAGGTGTATGAGCAGACACTGTATTCAATTGAGATACCGAATACAGTCAAGCAGATGTTTGTCAATGACCCCACTCTTACATCAATCAAGATTTACGCAAAGCCCTCTACCAAAGTCTTTAACCAGGATGCTTTCGGAAACGCAACCGGCAACTCGCAGACATATACAGGTGAGGCGGTAACAATCGAAGTTGTAAGAGTTCAGCTCAGTGACCTCGCGTAAGACAGCAACCGCATAACACACAAAACCGGCAGGAGAAATCTCCTGCCGGTATTTTTTTATTACAAAAGCCGGGACCCGTGAAGGATCCCGGCTTATGCTGTATTAAGTTTAAGGATTAATCAGATCAGGTTAATCCTCTATTGCCGCCTTGCGGCTGTTGACCGAGCGGAAAAATTCCGTGTCAAATTTATTCTTTCTCCAATAAGTGTAAACTCCGTTCTGTTCCTGCTCCACATCGGTAAGCTGAGTATAGCAGAAGCCGAACATCTTTTCGTTATCAAGCAGCACATCGGTAAGGCCCTTATATCTCGCCTTAAATTCCTCTTCCGTTCTCGGAGCGTCACCGTATCCCCACGCTTTTTGATCGGAGTCTTCAACCGACCAGCGTATTCCGCCGTACTCGCTGACAAAGACGATGCCGCCGCTGTACTGCGCATCCATATCCCTGTTGACAGGATCGTAAAGCTTGCCTTCGGTTACCAGCGGAGCATAGGTTTCACGGAACTTTTCAACATTCTGCTCATAGTTATGAACATCCCAGATATCAGTGATAACATGGAAGTTTCCGCTGGTGTCAATTACGGGACGCTCGGGGTCGAGAAGCTTCGTCACACGGTAAACCGACTCAAGCAGTTCATTTCTCTGCTCCCTGCCGTCATAGTTCCATGTTTCGTTAAACGGGCACCAGCCGATAATCGCCGGATGATTGAAATCACGGTTGACTGCCTCGGTCCACTCATTGATATAAATCTCTGTCAGAAGAGGATCTGAATACTCGATTCCCCAGTTCGGATATTCACCCCAGACGAGATAGCCCGCCTTATCGCAGTAATAAAGAAATCTCGGCTCAAAAACCTTCTCGTGAAGGCGCGCGCCGTTGAATCCCGCTGCCATTGAAAGCTCAATATCTCTTTTGAGGGCGTCATCTGTCGGCGCGGTATAAATACCGTCGGGATAAAATCCCTGGTCAAGCACAAGTCTCTGGAAAACACTCTTACCGTTAATCAGGAATTTATAGCCGTCAATTGCAACATTTCTGAGACCGAAATACGAATAAACAACATCGCCGCCGAACCTGAGCTCAAGGTCATAAAGACGGCCTGCGCCGGGCTCCCAGAGATGCTTTTCATCAAGAATGATTTCGCCTGTAACGGTGTTCGCGGTTTTCTTTTTGAATGAACCGACCTCTTTGCCGTCATAGAACGCCGATACGCTTAACTCTCCGCTTCCCTCAACCTGAGTCTGAACGGATACGGTGCCGTTCACGGCATCGGTAAACACCCGGAAAGATCTGATATAATCTTTCGGAGTGAATTCAAGCCATACGCTCTGCCAGATTCCGGTGGTTCTCGTATAGTGGCATCCGTGGGATGCGAACTCCTCGGACTGCTTACCTGTCGGCTGATAAGGTGAACGGGTATCGTCAACGGCTCTGACTGTAACGGTATTTTCGCCCGCTCTGAGATATTTTGTAATATCAAAACGGAATGAGGTGTAACCTCCCTTATGCTTTCCCGCTTCACTGCCGTTGATATAGACAGTCGCTTCGTAGTCAACGGCTCCGAAACAGATAAACACTTTGCCGCTGAGTTTGCTTTCATCAATTTCAAACCTGCGTCTGTACCATACGGCAGGCATGAAATCCTTATACCCTATGCCCGACAGTTCGCTTTCGAGGCAGAACGGAACCGTTATTTCCCTTGTGAAAGAATCTCTTTCAAGTATGCCCTGATCAAGAAGGGAGTTGCCGGGGTCAAATTCAAACTCCCACTGTCCGTTAAGGCAGAGCCAGTCCTTTCTCTCAAACTGGGGATTGGGAAATTCAGCGCGCGGAATATTCATATTCTTACTCCTTTACTTATCAAAATATTTATCTTCAATCATTGCCGCAAGACAGTGATAAACAGGAAGGGTAAGCTCCTGTATTTTATATGTTTCGTTTTCGGGAAGCCGAATGCAGACAGTCGCGCGTTCGCTGCACGCGCTTTCGGTTTTACCGGTAACGGCAACGGAATTGATTCCTTTCGCGTTTGCCGCTTCTATCGCGTATACAACATTTTTTGAGTTGCCTGAGGTTGAAAAAGCGAAGAGCAGATCATTTTTATCAGCCAGGGCATAAACCTGCTGAGCAAATACAAGCGACGGCTCGCAGTCATTTTCAAACGCCGTCATAAGCCCCGACTGGGTCGTAAGAGAAATCGCGGGAAGACCTTTCTGAAGTCCGCCGGATATGAAGGGGTCGGAAAATCTGCTTTTTTCTTCCGCCGTCAGAGGTCTTTTTTTCATAAAGCCCTTCATAAGCTCTCCGACCAGATGGTCGCAGTCGGCGCTGCTTCCGCCGTTTCCGCAGCAGAGAAGTTTGCCGGAATTATCATAGCATTTTTCAAGGAGATAATACGCCTTTTCAATATCCTCTCCGCATTCCGAAAGAGCGGGATAACGCTTTAAAAGATTTTCGAAATGATTATTCAAGACCTTCCGCCTCCGTGTATTCTTTTGCGATTCCTATCGCGGCAAAATCACCGATTTCTTCTCCGAGAGCAGCCGGAACAATTTTACAGGCGGCCGCATTGACATCGAGGGCTTCTTCTTTAATCACTTTCATCATCTCATCTTTCATAAGATGAGATGACCTCTGATAAATACTGCCGATAACAATCATTCCGGGATTAATCACATCAATCAGAATTGAAAGTCCCCTGCCGAGCTGCCTGCCGCATTCTTTATAAACGGACAGAGCAAACTCATCGCCGCTATCAGCCGCCGCGGCGACAGATTTTGCGGAAAGGTTATCTGTATCGACTGCGGTTTCTCCGCTGTAATCTTTGAGCATCAGCTTCGCGAGGCTGACAATTCCGCCGCCCGAACAGTAACCCTCGAAGGAACCGGCTTTGCCGTAGCCGACGGGGCCTGTCGGCGTCAGACGGATGTGCCCGGCTTCTCCCGCCGTTCCGCTTTCACCGGAATAGGGTCTGCCGTTGAGTATAAGTCCTGCTCCCATACCGGTTCCGAAGGTCAGGAAAATCATATTATTGATTCCCCTGCCCGCGCCGAACTGCCATTCCGCGATAGCGCAGGCATCGGCATCATTTCTGACCTTGCATTTTATTCCGAGCCGACCGCTCACAATGTCTGCCAGCGGGACATTGTCCCAATCCGGAAGATTGGGAGGGCGCATTA
>JAEEGL016472123.1_pt1 | contig 12585 bp, 11 predicted proteins | sample 9134231 | NCBI WGS metagenome assembly JAEEGL01 (sample SAMN16246548, study PRJNA631951) | gut metagenome | biome: gut microbiome; feature: rumen; material: fiber-attached | host: Bos | place: Iran: Karaj | collected 2018-10
GACCTTGCCTGAGGAACAGCCGCGCAAACGCAGTAAAACATATCTACTATGATTTTCCCCCGGCGGGACCGGTACCATCTGGCCCCGTCGCTTTTTAGTATGACGGGCACGGTCCGAGCCTTGGGTGAAAGTCCCAAGGGGCGTTAAAGACAGGGGACGGTTCTCTGCCTTTGATTCATCCTCTATCCAATAAACACAAATCCCGCTGCTCTTGCAGCGCACAATACAGGGGACGGTTCTCCGTCTTTGATGCATTCTCTATCCGACAAGACAAAGAACCGTCCCTTGTCTTACCTTGTCTTACATTTATTAATTTTTTACATGAATGTGCTTATGGTTCTTCGCAGACTATCGTCACCTCCTGCCCGCATACCGGGCAGTCACGGTCAGTCTCAAATGCTTCCGACACATACCCGCGGCAGAAGAAATAATCTCCTGTTGCACTGTGGCAGTACGGACAGACAAAATCAATGTCTATGAGGTTGCCTGTTTCGTCTGAATCCACTTTCCACCTGGTTGCGCGTACCTTTTTCATCTGTTTGCCTCCCTTGTTATTTGTTTTCCGGCCGGCCGGGACCGATTTCAATGGTGAGCTTTTCAATGCCGACCTTCTTCATGGCATCCTCCATGCCGATAAGCCGCTCGTCAACAAAGCGGTAGAACTCCTTGAGCTTCTGCTGGTCTTCTGGCTTCGTCTTCGGGCAGAGATCCGGTGCACTCGCTTTTGCATAAATCATAATTCATTCTCCGATTCTTTTATTATTCTTTTGCGGCGGGTTACTGAGTATAGCATACAGGAAAATTCCCATTCACCCCGATTGGGGGGAGAATGGGAGATTTTTTACAGCAGCGGTTCAAGCCCGCACTTCAGCATCATATCATTGATCTGATAGATATCATTGATTTTGTCCCTGATTGCCACCAGGAAGACGATATCCCGCTGGTTTCTTTCACTGATCGGAGCCATTCCGCAAGACAGGGGACGGTTCTCTGTCTTTGATGCATTCTCTATCCGACAAGACAAAGAACCGTCCCTTGTCTTACGTGGCGACGGATGCAAGAACAAAGATATGGGAACTCTGAAAACGTATGTAGATATAATCCGTAAGGTTGCTGAATATTATGCGCTGCCTGTGCTGGATCTGTATTCAAATTGCGGCTTACAACCAAAAGTTCCCATTATCCAGCAGAAATATATTCCAGATGGCTTGCACCCGAATGATGCTGGCCATCAGCTCCTGGCAAATAAAATCGGCCATTTCCTGGAATTGTTGTGATCAGGAACTTAAAAATCTGTTTTTTACTTACAGTTTTTAAAAGTAGCTTTCAAAAAAATAATTCGAAAAACTAATGTTTGACAAAAATAATGTTTGCAAAGAATAAGAAGCCAATATGACCTTTTTATCATCTTGGCTTCTTGGTATTTCATAGCTGTTTGCTTAAGCTTCTTTTAACGATTTCATTTCTTTCTATTCCTGAGAATATCAATAAATACAGCTAAGATTAGTATAATTCCATTGATCATTGTTTGGTAATAGGAATCAACTCGCATCAAGACCATAATATTCCCAAGAATTGTTAGTACAGCAACTCCAAGAAATGTACCAATTACATTTCCTTCTCCACCACTAAGTGTTACTCCCCCGATGACTGCGGCTGCTATTGGTGTCATCTCACTTCCGGAACCAGCCGTAGCAACTGAAGTTCCTAATTGTGCTGCCCACAGTACCCCTGCAATGCCTGATGTTGTGCCGCAAAGAATATATCCAAGCATTTTTATCCTATCATTTCGAATACCAGAAAGATATGATGCATTTGCATTAGAACCTATTGCATAAACCTGTCTGCCGAATAGTGTATTCTTCATAATCCAACCGATTATAATAAAGACACATATCGAGATAAGCAACATTATCGGGAATACACCAAAAAGCTTTCCATAACCTATAGCATCAATCACCTTGTTGTGTAATGTCATATAAGAACCGCCGGTACTTATATATGCAATTGATCTAAATATCATTTGAGTACCGATAGTTGCAATCATTGGAATAATGTGCATTTTTGTGATGATGAATCCGTTTATAGTACCTGCGATTGTTCCGATTAACACAGCCCCAAGTATAGCAATAGTTATTGAATAACCCTTGTCGAGCAAAATGCCAATAATCATTACACTAATGGCCATTGCTGACATCTGTGAAAGGTCTATACCACCCATCACCATAACGACAGTTAAGCCCGCAGCTATTGTGCCAACATAAGCAAAAGATGTACCTATATTAGCGAAGTTTGCTTTAGTTAGAAAATAGGGCGATATAAGAGATGAAATGATTATGATAGCCACAAGTATTATAAAAATACTGATTTCTGTGCTTCCATTTTTAAAAAGCGAAACCAGAAAGTTATTTTTTCCATTTTCTTTCATTGTGTATTTCCTCCTAATACCGCCTTCGCCAGATCTTTCTGATCGTATTCTCCTTTAGAGAAGACGCCTGTTATTCTTCCTTCGTGAATAGCTATTACCCTATCTGAAATAGACATTGTTTCAGCCATATCTGAAGATACCATTAAAACGGCAACTCCCTGCTCACAGAAAGCTTCCATGATTTTGTATATTTCTGCACGAGCTCCCACATCAACTCCACGCGTTGGCTCATTCATAATAAGTAGTTTTGGAGCTGTATTCATAGCCTTGGCGAAAACCACCTTCTGCTGATTACCACCTGAAAGACTATTTGCAACAGTGCTCGCACTAGGGGTCTTTATTGAAAGTTTTTGTATCCATTCTTCAGCCGTTGCTTGTTCTTTTCTCGGATTAATTACTATTCCATGTGCATAATTTTTTAATGCCGATAGTGTAATATTTTTTGTAACGCTTTGATTTAGCATTAATCCATCGGTTTTTCTTTCGCTTGGAACAAAAGCAATTCCATGCTTTATACATTCACTTGGAGAACTGGCTGCCACTTTTTCTCCGCAGACTGTAATACTATCAAAAGTACATGGCTCTATTCCAAAAATACACGATGTTATATCTTCACATCCTGCCCCCATAAGACCGTAAAGACCAAGTATCTCTCCTTCTTTTATGCTAAAATTGATGTCGTGAATCTTATCATTGTTAAGATTCTTTACATCAAGTACTGTCTCACCAAGTTGCCTGTTCTCCATGGTATATAATTCTTTGACTTCACGTCCTACCATAGCTGAGATCAGTTCCTCATTCGTGAGATCTTTTGTAGACTTTTGTATGATATTCATTCCATCGCGAAGAACTGATACAGTATCTGCTATTTCAAAAACTTCATTAAGTTTGTGTGTGATTAGAATAACTGCTCCGCCAGTCGAAGTAAACTTTTTAATAATATCATAAAGCTTCTCAATTTCTGTGTCGGTCAGAGGTGCGGTAGGCTCATCCATTACAATAATATCGGCTGTCCTCATAAATGAGCGTGCAACTTCAATCAGTTGTCGCTCTGCAATAGCTAGTTTACCCGCTTTTGTAAAGGGATCCAAGTGATCAAGCCCAACTCTTTTTTGCGCATCCAAACTCATTATTCTGAGTTTTTTATAATCAACGAGTCCAAATCTGTTTGTAGGAAGTCTTCCCACAAAAATATTTTCAGCAATTGAAAGATGACGTAGATCATTCAACTCCTGATAAATAACTGAAATACCATTTTTTATTGCTTCATCTGGTTTATAATTTTTATATTCTTTACCTTTGATTATTATCGTCCCTTCATCCGCCTGATACGCGCCTGAAAGGATTTTCATAAGAGTAGATTTCCCAGCACCATTTTCTCCGATTAATGCAAGAACTTCGCCTTTCTTTAAGGTTAGATTAACATTTTTTAATGCTTTTACCCCAGGGAAAGATTTACTTATTCCTTGCATCTCTAGTACATATTCATCCATAATCTGTCCTCTTTTACTTCAGAATCTCCCACATAGCTAAATACTATGCGGGAGACAGAACCAAAAACTTACTCTTCCGGATACATTTCGTTAACGTTATCCTTTGTCATCCATGCGTTGGTAGAATAATTATACTTGTCAACAGAATTACCTGCAACAAGATCCTGAGCTATTTTAAGGAGTGATTCGCCATAACGCTCAGGGCAGGTTGCGACTTCACCCTTTAGAATGGTATCCTCTCCTTTAGCAGCAGCTCTGAATGTTTTAATTGTTTCCGAAACACCATCAACACTAAAATAATTAACTTTATCATTCATGCCTGATGCTTTTACAGCAGCGACAACTGACGGAGTCCAGGAACTTGACAGGCAATATATTACTATGTTGTTATAGTTGCTGCAAAGCGGGAGATAATCCTGGACTTTCTGACGAATGTCAGCAAGGTCATAATTTGTGATATCCAAATCGAAAACAGCTTCCTTGGTAAGATGGTCAGAGAGCTCAAGCAAAGTCGTAACAGCATCGTCAGTACGTGCCCATACTGCAGCACCAAGTGCACTGCCGTTTATTTGAATAACATGATCTACAGATTCTTCCAAATTGTTTTCTACAAGCCATTTGTAAGATTCTTCACCCATAAGTTTTCCTGCATCGCTGTTATTAAGGCCAAAGAAATAAGTGTTTGATCCTGAATCGGTGCAGTCAGTATCAACACAAATATGAAATACACCATTATTCTGACACAGTTTTGCTAACTGCTGGCTTGCTTCATTTGCACAGGAGAAGTCGATGATAACATTACATCCCTGAGCAACAAAAGCGTCGTATGCTTTACGTATTTGAGCAGCGTCTGTACCAGTTACCTGATAGAGTAACTCTACTCCGGCTTCTTCACAAGCGGCAATTGTTCCTTCAAGTGCATTTTTGTGAAACTCATAATCTCTTGTCTGACAAAGATATCCAATTTTTAATGTGGGACTGTCTGCGAACGCGCATGGAATTAGGGCAAGTACCATACAAAGGGCAAGTGAGAGTGCGAGTGCTTTTTTCATAGAGATTCTCCTTTATAAAAAATTTTACTATAATTGTTTTCAGACGTTTTACGGCCTGAAATTACAGCCTTAAATGATTCAGTAAAGGTGTCTTCCACCGTCAGAAATTACAACATCTCCCATGATGTTCTTTGCCTCATCACCAGCAAGAAAATGAATAACTCCGGCAATTTCATCTGGGGTCGACATTACACCTCTTGGAATAGTTTTTTCGTCAAGTGGATCTCCTGACTTATAGCCCATCATTTCTGTTGCTGTTTGTCCTGGCGCTATCCCATTGACAGTAATACCATATGGTGCCATAAGTCTGCCAAGGCCATGTGTCAACCCTCTTACACCCCATTTTGTGCATCCATACGGATACCATACTGGTCTGAAACTCATTTCAGAGCAAACATTGACCACATGCCCATTTATTTTGTTGTCTATCATATACTTAAGTACTGCCTGGCAAATAAAGAAGACACCTTTTAGATTGACTTCTTCCACAGCATCCCATTCTTTAATTGTAACGGCGAAGAAATCGTTTTTTTTACAGGATGGTGACAGATACCCCGCACAGTTTATAAGGACATCCAATTTCCCGTATAATGATATAGCATCTTCGACTTTAGTCGCAATACGATCAGTATCGGAAATATCCCAGATAAGAGTTCTCGTATCTCCTCCAATTTCATCTTGTGCTTTTTTTAATGCTTTTTCAGTTCTACCGACGAGAATGACCTTATCTCCCGATGCAATGAATCTACGTGCTGTAGCTAATCCTATTCCTCTCGTAGAGCCGGTTATCAAAATAATTCTGTTCATATATGTTAACCTCTTATAACGGGACAGGTAGTATATGATTTAATTTCTGTTATCCAATTGACAATAGTTTCTTTCGGGGTTATACCATCTTCTGCAATAGAATACTCTCTACCTATGGATTCTGCCTTTGTTTTTCCAAGAGGATGGTATGGTTCTATATCAATTTCAGTAATCATCTCGTATTTGTTAGCCAGCTCTCCAATTGCTTTAAAATGAGATCTTCTATCATTATAACCTGGAATTACAGGGCACCTTAAAATAATTGTTTTTCTTTTTCCCGCGATATATTGAAGATTTTGTAATATAAGATCTCTCCCTGTTCCCGTATATTTTTTGTGAAGCTCTTCATTCGTTTCTTTACAGTCATACAAGAAAATATCAATATAGTTTAAAGCTTTTTCCAATATTTCTCTTTTAACGTATCCGCTCGTTTCGACACAAACATGGAGGTCTTCCTCTTTTGATTTTTTAAGCATGCTGAGAAGAAATTCCGGCTGTGCAAATGGTTCGCCGCCTGTAAATGTAACTCCGCCACCTGATCTTTTGTAGAAAGGACGATCTTTAACTAATATTTTTAAAACATCCTCTGCAGTTACACGTTTCCCGTAGATACTCAAGGCTCCACAGCATTCTTGAACACATCTCCCACAAGCTGTACATTTATTTCGATGAATAATATGCTGCCTATTTATTATCTCGTGACATTTATTAGGACAGATTTTAATACATTTTCGACAGCCAGTACATTTTGATTCCGTAAAAGACAGTTCCGGTTTGAATGACTTTGACTCAGGATTGTGACACCACAAACAATCTAATGGGCATCCTTTTAAAAAGACACATGTTCTGATACCCGGCCCATCATTTATAGAAAATCTTTGTATGTTAAATACTATTCCTTCTTCTTCCATTATATTTCATGATAAGTACGAGCTATTATTTCTCTTTGAAGCTGCGGTGTTTGTCTGACAAAATAGTCGCTGAAACCACCAATTCTTACAAGTAAATCCGAATGCTTTTCCGGGTTTTTTATGGCATCTTCAAGTATCTCGGGGCTCACTGTAGTCACTTGGAGTTCAAAACCATTTCTTTCCATAAAAGTCATTACTAGAGCCCTGAAAATGCTTAGCTTTTCTTCATTGAAATCATTTGTGTTGAGCCTTATATTTACTGCGACGCCGCCAAGAAATGGCATATGATCCCATTCTGTAGTTGAAAGAAGAGATGCAGTTGGTCCGTTAATATCTCTTCCAGAGACAGGATCTGATCCTGCATTAAAAGCTTCCCCGGCGTGTCGCCCATCAGGGGTAGCCATACAAGCTTTACCCATATCTTCATGCATCATGAAGGCAAAGCAGCCCGGTATTACTATTCCGCCTCTCAGCGTTGGTTCTCCTGGCATACTATCTGCGAGCATCTGATAAAACTTCTTTCCGAAAGCATCCATCTCGTCTTCATTATTGCCAAAGTGTGGGCATTTGTTGATGAGATACTGTCTGAAGTCTTCGTGGCCTTCAAAATCATTAACTAGTATTTCATAGAATTCATCTAGGCTTATCTTTTTTTCTTTAAATACTATTTGATTAATATCTGCTAGGGAATCTATTACATTTGTTGGACCAATGAAATTTGGCAGAACATGATTATAAATAGCCCCACCCTGGTCAATTCCTTTTCCTCTCCTAATACAATCTTCAACAAGCACAGATGCTAACGGAGATTCTCCGCCATTCCTGTACCGTTCTAGCTGCAGCATAATCTGGTGAAAATTTGCTTCCCTTACCTGCTTATATAGTGCTGTTTTGTATCCCTCGTATAACTCATCAAAGGTCGCAAAATCACGTCTTTCTTTGAGCATATCCATAAGGATCTGGGGACAACTGTGATAAGGGCTCGTTGCCCATAAACCAGATCTGTAGCATGGCGTTATTTCGACGCAGGTAGAATGAACATAACTATAAGCATGCTCCATTGGCATTCCCGTATTATGGAGGGAGTTAGGGATGGCAACATCGTTAAAAAGTGCAGGATGAGTATATCCATTTGCAAGAAGTTCGAGTGAATAATCAAGTAGAGTCTGATTCATACCGTCAAAAACACCTAATCCAACACTTGGATATGCCATTCGTAAATGCTCTATGCTTTGTAAAAAGAGCCAGGTTAATTCGTTTTCTACAGGCGTGCCATCTGGAGCATGTCCTCCGATGATATAGCTTATTGAAGCGAGAGGTCTAACATAAAATGTGTATTGAATATTCCATAAATCAATAAGTTCCAGTGCTCTTTCTTCTGTAAGTCTTCCTGCCTCAATATCGTTTCGGTAATAGTCAATAAGATATTGATCAGGCCTCCCACAAGAGAACAGATCTCTGAGAATGAAACCGTAAAAATGAATTGATTGTAATGCCTCGTGGAATGTCTCCGCAGGTTTCCTGGGGACTTTTTCCATTATATCTGCAATTTGTTTTAGCCCTCTAGAACGAGCTTCTGCAACATACCGGTCTTCAAGTTCCAGTACTGCATTAAGTTGTGCAACGCATGTATCATAGAATTCATTCTTTTCGGCGAATTCGAGGGTGTTATTTTTATCGAGTGTAGCTCTTGCTTCTGCTATTTCTGCGAGAATTCCTTCTATTCCAAGTTTCAACAGCTTTGCATAGTCTAGAGCCATGTGACCAGTTCTACCAAGAACTTGAGGTACATAGTCTATATATTTTGTCCTTAATTCCTCAAATTCTTTTCGTTCCTCTGGTGAGAGAGGGGACACATCAGGCCTTCCGCATATCAAATCATCATCATCAATTATTACAGGCTCAGTAGCAATCATATCAGCTTCTGCTAAGCTTCTTCTTAAAAGGAAAGTAGGTGCGTCAATATGATTGACCCAAGCTTTGTAGAAAGAGGCAAGCTGTCTATCATCCCAGCCATAACGATCATCGGCATTAGTTCTGGATCTTTCAAACCACATTGCATGCGTATCCATCGATGCAATTGCTTTTTCTCTTAATTTTGAAACCCGCTCACTTCTTTCATAAATCCCCATTGGGATCTTTGTCATTGGTTTCATTGCCATATTCGGCTCTCCTTTTCAATAAAATCATAGATTATCCTTCTGTGAAGAGTATATAATCTAAAAGAAGAAAACACCACTGTTAAAAAAACCGTTACAAGGTAATGATTTTAGGGTTGAATTTCAGCAGGAAAAAGATTAAAATAATAATTTAAAAAAATAAAGGTAATGTTAACATGAATTTGTATGTTTGGGTTGAGCCCAGGATGTCACTTTCCAACTGGTATCATGAATTAAAACGTGGTCTCCTTGCAGGTCTTAACAATAGGCATACTGAAGCTACATTTCAGATTCTTGACGATCCGGATCATTCAGTTTTGAATGATGCATTTATTATTCTCGCAGGAGAAACATATTCATGGTATGAAAAAATGCTCACTTATACTAATGAGCATTCGATAATTTCTTGTGTAGTTGCATGTGAACATCCTATGCATAGTAATATCACTGTAACTTCAGATTACCGTCAAACAGCATATAATATGATGCAGTATTTTTACGATGCGGGTAAACGGAGGATTGCTTTTTTCGGAGTGAACCCATCTTCTCCACATGACAATATGCGTCTGGATGCATTTAGAAGAGCTATTACAGACTTTAACTTAGAATCTGATGAAAACGATATCTATTATACAACTGGTAGCATTGCGAAATGCTATTCATCCATACTTTTGAAACTTAAAGAATATGATGCCATTCTGGCAGCAAATGATCTTTATGCTTTTTTTGTAATCATTCTCGCGAATACCGCTGGCTTAAATGTGCCGGAAGACTTATTTGTTGCTGGTTTTGGAAATACAACTTTATCTTTTATATCTAAACCTACTATCACAACCGCTTCAATCAATTTATATGATATTGGTTATCTTGCAATACAGGGAATAAATATTTTCAATAGAAATAAGAGTATTATTGAACTTGATTTGAAAAGTGAAGATATTTATTATGCAAGGGAATCTACCGCTGAAATCCGTTTTTCAGATACTTATAAACATATTTCTAATCCGTCTTTTACACTTGATGAAGAATTAAATATTCATGAATTAGTCACTTCATTTAATGATACTGAATTCATGACCATTGTGAATTATGAAAAGTTATTCAGGAATATAGATCAGATAGATTATTCCATAATCAAAACAATGACAGAAATGAAATGCACAAAGCGGAAATTATTGAATGAGAACTGTTATCTGTCAGATACTGCACTAGATTATCGTCTTAAAAAATTATATAAAAAGCTTAATGTTAACAGTTACTCAGAGTTTTATGGAATAGTATCACTGCTTTCAAATTTTATCGACTATTCAAAAATTACTCCAGTATAAATAAACATGACAAAAGCATAAAGATAAGGCTACAGGACGGCACAGTGAGATCGAAAATAAATTTCTGTCATGTTCGCCATGATTCAAAAATAAAAGGTACAGAGTATTGAAAGCTGCTGATAAAAAGAAATTCATGTACAAGACAGGGGACGGTTCTCTGTCTTTGATGCATTCTCTATCCGACAAGACAAAGAACCGTCCCTTGTCTTATTCTTGTAGAACATATTGGCCGCAACAAGTATGTTTTAGCCCGCAGTTTATATAGTGCAGTTGGTAAGCCCGGAATACACACGCGAATTGTTGGGTTAGATCGTGAAACCAATAAAGAGTTGCTGGTAAAACATATACGGGATAACGGAGAGCAAGGGACTCCTTTCAAAGAATTGCAGCAAGTATTACCAGGCCATAACCGCAGTCAAATTCAAGTACTGTTGCGCGAGTTACGTAAAGAGAACCGAATATTCTGTATAGGGAATACGAGTGCTGCTCGATGGTTTCCGGGATCTGCGTCAAATGAAGATGACTGTCCTTGAGCATTTACTTGCAACTAAATTGCAACATACTTGCAAGTTAGTTGCAAGTATGTTGCAATAGAATTGGTTTTTCTTAGGGCAAGATTGTGAATATATGCAGCTGCTTTTAGGATACAATCCTCGTTTGTGATTGTTTGACAATTATAAAATAGAGAAAATTACTTAAGGTATGTTAATGGAAGACAATTATAATATATCATCAGAAAAGAACAGATTACTGGCATTAGCGACTCAATTTCGACAGGCGATGGAAAAAGCAAAATTTTCTTTTGTACATCCCCAGTTGTTAGGTTTTCCGTATGGTGCTTGCGGTGTTTCTTCAATTCTGCTTTCGCAATGGTTAAAAGAACATGGGTTTAAAGGAATGAAATACTTCTGTGGTACTCATCATGTGGGAAATGAGAATTCTCAAAGCCACGCATGGATACAGATAGATAATCTGATTGTAGATATAACAGGAGATCAGTTTATTGATAAACAAGAATATGGTTACTATGACAAAGCCGTCTATGTTGGGCCAATGGATTTTTTTCACGGTTTGTTCTATAAAGATCAGGTTCATGACTTAAACGGATATGAAGGCTACGATGATCATTCAAAGAAGCTATTTGCCAGTGAGTATTTAAAAGTAAAAGCATATTTGATATAAAGAAAAAACAAAAAAGTACCCATGTTCGAAAATAAAACAAGGCCGAGCTTTGGCATTAGAATAGTGCCGAGCTCGGCTTTTTTGCGTTTATGGGGGATTTTCAGACGGCGGGGGAGCGGGGGGAGGTGAGGGCTGCCGGGTTGGCGCGGATCCGGGCTTCGATGCGCTCAGCGCAGTCCGGGTGATCAAGGAGATGCTGTTTGACGCCTTCACGGCCCTGGATTCTTGCGTCTTCCACTGTAAACCAGGCGCCGGCCTTGTCAATGATGCCGAGGTTCACTGCCAGGTCGACAATCTCTCCGATGCGGGAGATGCCCTTGCCGTAGATCATGTCAAACTCCGCTTCCCTGAAAGGGGGAGCGACTTTGTTTTTCACGACTTTGACTCTGGTGCGGGTGCCGATCTGGGTGCTGCCTTCCTTGATGGGGTCGGCCCGGCGGACTTCAAGACGGACGCTTGCATAGTACTTCAGCGCAAGGCCGCCGGAGGTGGTTTCGGGATTGCCGTAGGGGTTGCCGATCTTCAGGCGGAGCTGGTTGATGAAGATGACCGTACAGCTATTTTTGGAGATGGCGCCGGCAAGGCGCCGCATGGCCTGCGACATCAGCCGGGCAAGAGCGCCGACAACGGTTTCTCCTACTTCGCCCTCCAGCTCTGCAGAGGGAGTCAGGGCGGCAACGGAATCGATGACGACGAGGTCGACGCCTCCGGAGCGGACGAGGGATTCGCAGATGTCAAGCGCCTGCTCGCCGGTATCCGGCTGGGCAATCAGCAGTTCATCTATATCCACGCCGATGCCGGCGGCGTAGGAAGGGTCAAAGGCATGCTCCACGTCAATGTAGGCAGCGATGCCGCCGCTTTTCTGCGCGGAGGCGGCAGCGTGCAGTGCCAGCGTGGTCTTGCCTGACATTTCGGGGCCGTAAATTTCCACGATGCGGCCCTTGGGGATGCCACCGATGCCGAGAGCCAGGTCCAGTGTCAGGGAGCCGGTGGAAAAGGCTTCCACATTCATGGCGGTCTGTTCCCCGAGGCGCATGACGGCTCCCTTGCCGTAATCCTTTTCAATACGTTTGAGCGCCTCTTCCAGGGCTTTCCGCTTTTCTTCGGATGTTCCTTTTGCGGCGGAGAACTGGGTGATCTGGACTTTCTTTTTCTCTTTGGCAGCTGCCATGTGCTTTTCCTCCTTTGGTTTATGCTGCCGCTTTCCGGGTCTCCATGCGGCAGA
>JAEEGL017223157.1_pt1 | contig 12585 bp, 8 predicted proteins | sample 9134231 | NCBI WGS metagenome assembly JAEEGL01 (sample SAMN16246548, study PRJNA631951) | gut metagenome | biome: gut microbiome; feature: rumen; material: fiber-attached | host: Bos | place: Iran: Karaj | collected 2018-10
TAATACAGTGATGGCGCTTGTTAATCCTGGCGAGGAAGTGATTATACCTGCTCCCTATTGGGTAAGCTACCCTCAGATGGTGAAACTGGCAGGCGGTGAGCCCGTTATTGTCGAAGCCACTTTTGAGCAGAACTTCAAGATGACACCAGCACAGCTGGAAGCAGCCATCACGCCTAAGACGAGAATGATTATTCTCTGTTCTCCCAGCAACCCAACAGGTTCTGTTTACAACAAGGAAGAACTAAAGGCTTTGGCTGATGTCATTTTAAAGCATGAGGATTTGTTCGTGTTAGCTGACGAAATCTACGAGCACATCAACTATGTAGGCCACCACGAGTCAATTGCCCAGTTCCCTGGCATGAAAGAACGTTCCATTATTGTGAACGGTGTTTCCAAGGCATATGCAATGACAGGCTGGCGCATTGGCTATATTGCTGCACCTGAATGGATTGTAAAAGGATGTAACAAACTGCAAGGACAATACACCAGCGGTCCGTGCTCAGTAAGCCAGAAGGCCGCAGAGTTCGCTTACACACAAAGTCAGGAGTGCGTTGAAGAGATGCGACAGGCCTTTGAACGCCGTCGTAACCTGATTGTAGAACTGGCCAAGCAGATTCCTGGCTTGGAGGTGAATGTACCTGAAGGAGCTTTCTATCTCTTCCCAAAGTGCAGTTCGTTCTATGGCAGCACCACTCCTAATGGCAACACAATCAGCAATAGCACCGATTTGGCTATGTACCTGCTTGACGAGGCTCATGTAGCTACTGTTGGTGGTGATGCTTTTGGCGATCCTGACTGCTTCCGCATGAGTTATGCCACCAGCGATGAGAATATTCGCGAGGCCATGCAACGCATTGCTGACGCACTGTGTAAATTGAAAAAATAAAGTTGTTTGTAGTTAAAAGAGGTTAAACCGTGCATCGCTACGCTTTTATTTGCTATCTTTGCGCGTGGATTTGTTACAAGAAAAATACTACTTACAACAAAACAGGTATTACCAGAACGTCAAAAAACAAGTATTAATTCATATTTTTAATAACTAAAAAACAAAATCAAATTTTATGGCAACAACAACAAAGGCTGCAGCCCAAGCCAAAAAGTCGGGCTTCGTTGGTGTAAAGGATGCATGGATTATTCTCGTAGTTTGTGCTTTAGCAGGTTACGCTGTATGGTTCTTCGTAATGGGTGATCCCAGCAACTTCGCAGGTGGTGACCGTAGCGGCCATCCTACAAACCTTCTTGGAACTGTGTATAAGGGCGGCTTCGTTGTAGGTCTTATCCTTACCCTTCTTTTCACTGTTATCTGCCTTGGCTTCGAGCGTTTCTTCGCTATTAAGACCGCATCTGGTAAGATGAATTTGGCAAAGTTTACCGCTGAGGTTAAGAATGCTATCAAGGCTCAGGATTTCGCAAAGGCTACCGATCTCTGCAACAAGATGCAGGGTACTGTAGGTAATGTTGTGCTGGCTTCTATCACCATGTATCAGACTGTTGAGAAGGACGACACCTTGAAGAAGGCTGCTAAGATTGCTAAGATTCATCAGGCTCACGAAGAGGCTACTCAGCTGGAGATGCCTACCCTTCAGATGAACATGCCTATGGTTGCTACCATCGTATCTCTGGGTACCCTAACCGCTCTGTTCGGTACTGTGTTGGGTATGATCGGATCATTCCAGGCTCTGTCTGCTGGTGGTGGTGCTGACTCAATGGCTCTTTCTGCCGGTATTTCTGAGGCTCTTGTGAACACAGCTTCTGGTATTTTGACCTCTTGGGTTGCTACAGTTGTTTACAACTTCTTCTCAAACAAGATTGATAAGCTCACCTATGCACTCGATGAGATTGGTTTCACAGTAGCTGCAACATACGATTCTAACCATAACGAGGCATAATCGTTTTACCTTATTAATTAATCACTAAAGAGTTAATCAATGGGTAAAATTAAAATTGCAAAGAAAGACATCTGGATCGACATGACGCCTATGTCGGACGTGATGACACTGCTTCTGTGCTTCTTCATGTTGACATCAACATTCTTGACGCCAGAACCAGTACAGGTCAACACGCCTGGATCCGTATCGGAAGTGAAGGTGCCCGAAAATGATGTGCTCAACATTCTGGTATCACCAGAGGGCAACATCTACGTGGGTACTGAAAACAAGAACGTCATGAACGACATGCTCGATGAGGTGACCAGCAAGTTCGGCATTTCGCTGACTGCTACCCAAATCAAGGCTTATCGTGAAGATGCCATGATTGGCGCTCCTCTAAACGTACTGCCAACCTACCTGAGCCTTGATCAGGAGAAGATGGCTGAGGAGATCCAGAAGTTAAGTATCCCCCTCGATAGTATCGACGGTGGAATGAGTGAATTCCAGGAATGGGTGAAGGCAGCTCGTAGCTCCAACCCCGACCTTCGTATAGCCATCAAGTGCGATGCAACAACTTCGTACAAAGTGGTAAAGAAGATGATGTCGGAGCTTCAGGACATGAACGAGAACCGCTATCAGCTCATCACAAATCTTGACACTAAAAAACAGGCGGAGATTTAAGTTATGGCAAAAAAAGGTGGTTCTAAGCAGAAAAAAATGGATACCCGCGTGAACTTCACGCCTATGGTAGACATGATGATGCTTCTGATTACGTTCTTCATGCTCTGTACTACGCTGAGCAAGCCTCAGGCTATGCAGCTGACGATGCCGAGCAATGATGAGAATATGAGCAAAGAGGACAAGTCGGTGACGAAGGCTTCGTACACCATCACCTTGTTCCTTGGAGCTGAAGATAAATTATACTATGTTGAAGGTCTTCCCGACTATGAGAACCCTGACTGCATCAAGGAAACGACTTGGGGCAAGGATGGTGTTCGCAAGCTCCTCATTGAGCACATCACTGAAGATGGCTTCTCGCCAGTAGCTAAGGTGATGATGGCCAAGAAGAAGCTCGACGAAAAAAAGACCCAGTTAGGAGACAAGTTCAAGAAGGAAGATTACGAAAAGGAACTGTCTGATATCCGTAATGGTAAGGCTCAGGAATTCTTGGCCGAATTTGGTGACCAGGGTATGCAGACACTGACCGTAATCATCAAGCCTACTGACGTTTCTACCTACAACAACATGGTACAGGCTCTGGATGAAATGCTGATTTGCAGCATTGGTAAGTATGTCATTGATAAGGTCAATGAGGATGACGAGAAGCTACTCACCCTCAAGGGCATTAAGTACTCTAATGATTAAACAGAAAGGGAATTGAACTATGTCAAAGATTGATCTTATAAATGACAATTGGGTAGATCTTGTATTTGAAGGCAAAAACCAAGCATACGGTGCCTATCAGCTTCGTAAGGAGACTGGCAAGCGTAACCTCTATGCCTTGCTTGTGATGTTTGGTATCGCTGTTGTCATAGCACTTATTGTCATCATCAACGGTGTTGTTCAGAACGTGATGAAGCAGAACGTGGCTGTGGAGACCGATATTGAGCTTTCCAAGTTGGCTCAGAAGAAAGAAGCCAAGGTGGAGCGCAAGGAGCCTATCCAAAAGATAGAATTAGAGCAGAAAGTTGTAGAAAAGGTTAAGAGCTCTGTAAAGTTCACCGCTCCTGAAATTAAGAAGGACGACGAGGTGAAGCCTGAGGATGAAATCAAGTCACAGGACGATCTGGCCAAGACCAACACCGCCATCGGTACTTTCGACGTAAAAGGTAACGACGAAGCTGAGGGTGAGGTGCTGAAGGCTAAGGAAGTTATTGCTGACGAGAAGCCGAAGGAAGAAGAGTCGAAGGTATTCGACGTGGTAGAGCAGATGCCTGAGTTCCCTGGTGGACAGGCTGCCCTGCTGAAGTGGATTACCGAACACATCAAGTATCCTGCAGTTGCTGAGGAGAACGGTATTCAGGGTCGTGTTATCGCTACCTTCGTGGTAGAGCGCGACGGCTCAGTTACCGACGTTCAGGTGGCTCGTGGTGTTGACCCCTCACTCGATAAGGAGGCCATCCGCGTGCTGAAGCAGATGCCAAGATGGAATCCTGGTAAGCAGAATGGTGCTCCCGTACGTGTGAAGTACACCGTGCCTGTAACCTTCAAACTGCAATAATACAACGTAAATATGAACAGAACGCAATTCAACATTGTTGGATTATCACTTATTTTAGGCTTGTTCCTCGCTTCCTGCGGGGACAAGCCTAAAAAAGATTTAGGTTATGACTACGACACGGCTGCCTCATTTTTCGCAGCCGACGAGAGTTTCCATCCCATCCTTGACGAGGAGCTGGAGGTATATCTGGGCGTGTTCAACCGTAACATCATGCACGCTGACACACTGAAAGCCCAGTACATGAGTGAGCAAGAGGCGATGGAGAAACTCATGAAGAACGAGACGTGGCTGGCCTTTACAACCCGTCAGTTCACCAAGAAGGAGCTGGACAACCTCAAGGCCCGTTCTTTCATACCACGTGTGATGCCTATCGCATACGACGGCCTGGCTATCATCGTGAACAATACCAACAACGACACTTGTATCTCAGTGAAGGACTTCAAGCGTATCTTACGTGGTGAAGCCACACAGTGGAGCGATGTCTATCCCAAGTCGAAGCTGGGCAAGATTGAAGTATGCTTCGACAACCCACAGTCAAGCACCGTTCGCTGGTGTGTTGACTCTATCCTTGACGGACAACCCATCAACAGTGAAAATATTGGCGCTGTAATGAAAAGCAGCGAAGTGGTAGACTATGTAGAGCGCACACCAAATGCCCTTGGCATTATTGGTTCCAACTGGCTTAACGACAAGCGCGACACAACCAATGTCACCTTCAGGAAGAACATTACAGTAATGAAAGTGTCACGCCTTGACTCTGCCACAGTTCGTAATAGTTGGCGCCCTTATCAATACTATCTGTACAATGGCAATTACCCGTTTGTGCGCACCATCTATGCTCTTACTACTGAGCCCCGTTCAGGTGTTCCAACAGGCTTTGCCAACTTCTGCCGTCTGCCCCAAGGTCAGAAGGTAATCTTCCGTGCAGGCTTATTGCCCATTATGCGCGATTTGAATGTACGACAGGTTAATGTTGTAAAATAGCACTTTCGCATTTTACCTTTTCATAGAAATAACGTCAAAAAATCAAGATACGTTTAACAAGAACAATATTATCGTTATGAATACAAAGAAATATCTATTCCTTGGAATGCTGACGCTCAGCTGCAGCATCCCAGCCGTGGCACAGGACGAGAACGCTGCTGCCATTGAACAAGCAACACAGATTATCAAAGAGAATGGCCCCGATGCTGCCAAGCAGGTACAAGCCATTTACAAGAAAAACAAGAAGAAGGGTGATGTGGTTGCAGGTATCGGACGTGCTTACTACGAGGCAAAGGACACTGCCAATGCCCGTATCTATGCCGAATATGGTATCAAGCTGAACGACCCCTCGTGCTACATGCTGATGGGCGACATTCTTGTATTAAGTGATCAGGGCGGTGCTGCTGCATCAATGTACGACCAGGCCATCGCATTTGCCCGTCAGAAGTCTTCACAGCCCGACCCCACACCTTATTACAAATATGCCACCATCTATCGTAAGGTAGCATTGAACAGCGCTATCTCTAAGCTCGACGACCTGGCTAACGACCGTCCCGACCTGGCAAACAGTGGTTATGTAAATGTGTTGAAGGGCCGTATCTACGACCTTGCCAACAAGGTAGAGGATGCTGCAAAGACATACAATCAGGTACCTCTCACAGCTATGGAAGAGCGCGACGTAGTGAGTGCAGCCCGTGCCAACTACCTGTTGGGCGACTATGAGCAGAGCCAGAAGATTATCGACTACGGTCTGCAGCAGTCACCTCGCAAGTTCACCTTCAACCAGTTGGGTATGTTCAACTACACCATGATGAAGGATTACGACAAGGCGCTTGTCTATGCCGACCGCATGCTGAACCAGTCTGACTCTGTGAAGATGAACCCCGAGATTTATGGTGTGTATGCAAAGGCCCTGAATGGTGCAAAGAAGTACCAGGAGGCTATCGACATTTACAAGAAGACCCTCGAACTGGAGTTTGATTCACAAGACAAGAAGGCCGGTGTTATCAAAGACCTTGCCGATGCATACAAAGGCATTGACGACTACGACAATGCACTTGTTTACTACGACCTGTTCTTGAAGACTGTGTCACACGCTTCATTGAACGACTATGCCGACCTGGGTCGTCTTTATGTGCAGTATGCCGACAAGCTTGAAGGCGATGCCAAAATAGAGAAGCTGAAGCAGGCCGACCAGATCTACGCTGACCTGGCTGCGAAGAACGACGATGCCAAGGAATACTCACTCTTCTGGCGTGGACGTGTAAACACTATGATGGACCCTGAGTCGAAAGATGCACTGGCTAAGCCATTCTACGAGGAGCTGGCAACCATCATCAATGCCAAGGCTGAGAAAGACAAGGCCGACAGTGCCCGTCTTATCGAGTCGTGCCGTTACATGATCAATTACTACGTAAATGTTCAGACCGACCACGACAAGGCAAAGGAATATGCTCAGATGCTGCTCAGCGTTGATCCTGAGAACGAGATTGGTAAGATGGTAATGGAACTCTAAGCCACCGTTTCCACCAAACAAACAGCTATGATTAGAAAAACATTATTAACATTTATATTGGCCATAGCAACAACAGCTGCTATGGCCCAATTTTTTAACCCTGTACACTTCAAATCAGAAATGAAAGAGTTACAGGGTGGAGAGGCCGAACTGCTCTTCACTGCCACTATCGAACAAGGCTGGCATGTTTATTCCACCAACTTAGGCGATGGTGGTCCTATCTCTGCCACCTTCAACGTGGCGAAGATGGAAGGAGTAGAGACTGTGGGCAAGCTACAACATCGGGGTAAAGAAATCAAGCACTTCGACAAGATGTTTGGCATGGAGCTGCGCTACTTCGAGAACAATGTTACTTTTGTGCAGAAAGTAAAGTTTACCAAGCCCGAATATACCATCGACTGCTACTTGGAGTATGGTGCCTGCAACGATGAGAACTGCATGCCGCCTACACAGGTGGAGTTCAAGCGCCAAGGACACGCTAACCTGCAGGCCAGTTCCCAGTCCCTTCCTGAGAGTGAGGAGAGTGGTCAGTCTGAACAACAGGATGTTTGCGATACCGCGGCTATCACTCCTTCTACTCCCCTCGCTACACAGAGAGAAACTGGGGGAGAGGCTCTTTGGGAACCTGTCATCAGTGAACTGCAAGCCTTCGGCGGCAGCAATAACATCAGCGACTACTCACTGTTCTACCTGCTGCTTATGGGCTTCATAGGTGGACTGCTAGCAGTATGCATGCCTTGCATTTGGCCCATCATCCCCATGACCGTAAGTTTCTTCCTGAAGCGGGCTAAGACCGACAAAAAGAAAGGTATACGCGATGCTGTGACCTACGGCCTTAGCATCATCGTCATCTACCTTGGCTTAGGCTTGCTCGTTACTGCTATCTTTGGTAGCGATGCACTCAACGCCATGTCTACCAACGCTGTGTTCAACATCTTCCTGTTCCTCCTGTTGGTAATATTTGCCTTGTCGTTCTTTGGCTGGTTCGAAATCAAACTACCCAGCTCGTGGGCAGACAGTGTTGACTCGAAAGCTTCGCAAACCAGTGGTCTGCTTTCCATCTTCCTCATGGCATTCACCTTAGTGTTGGTATCATTCTCTTGCACAGCCCCCATCATCGGACTATTGCTTGTCGAGACCACAACCAGCGGTAACTGGCTGGCACCAGCTATGGGCATGTTTGGCTTTGCCTTTGCACTCGCCCTACCCTTCACACTCTTCGCCCTGTTTCCCTCTTGGCTGAAACAAGCACCTAAGTCAGGATCTTGGATGACCACGCTGAAGGTGGTGCTCGGCTTCATCGAACTGGCTTTTGCCTTGAAGTTCTTCTCCGTGGCCGACCTGGCTTACGGCTGGCATCTGCTCGACCGCGAAGTATTCCTGTCACTGTGGATTGTTATCTTCGCAATGCTTGGTGCCTACCTCTGCGGCTGGCTCAAGTTCCAGGAAGATGAAATTGGAGGCGACCTGAACCGACCCAAGCCAGTGATTTGTATCATGGGTGGACTGATATCGTTTGCCTTTGCCATTTATATGGTTCCTGGTTTGTGGGGAGCACCTTGCAAGGCCGTCAGTGCCTTCGCACCACCTATGAACACGCAGGACTTCAATCTCAACACCAAGAATGTCGAGGCCAAGTACCTCGGTTTTGAAGAAGGTATGGCTGCTGCGCAGGCACAAGGCAAGCCAGTACTCATCGACTTCACTGGCTATGGTTGCGTAAACTGCCGTAAGATGGAGGCCGCCGTATGGACCGATCCTCGTGTGGCCGACAAGCTCAACAACCAGTTTGTGCTTGTCTCGCTCTTCGTCGATGACAAGACCCCTCTTAAGGAGCCTTTCGAGGTGACCGACGAACAGGGAAACGCAAAGACCTTGCGCACTGTAGGAGCCAAATGGAGCTACCTGCAGAGCCACAAGTTCGGTGCCAATGCCCAACCTTTCTACGTGATTGTCGACCCCGCCACAGGCAAGCCACTCAGTGGCAGTCGCGGCTACGATGAAGACATCAACCAGTACCTCGAATTCCTTAACAACGGACTCAGCAGGTACAAGCAATCATCCGAAAAGTAATCTTCTTTATTTGGTCAAGAATGTGGGGCGGGGCTAAAACCTTGCCCCACTATTATTTTTATACACAGAAAACATTTCATATTCGCAGAAAAACAATTCATAATCGCAGAAATAGGCGTTGGGGATTATTTCCAACGTCTTTTTCTTTGGAACAAATGTCTTTTTTCCTTATCTTTGCACCATCTGCTTTTAAGCAGATTCTTTAACCTTTTCTTAAGCCAAACTAAAAACCGTTATAACATGGAAAGACTCAAACGACAAATGCTTACACTCGTAGCCCTATTATTGACTACGGTGGCACAGGCAGAATTTAAGAACCTAAAGGTAACAGTCACCGTAGAAGAGGCTGGTGCACTGTTCGTAGCAATCCAGGGTCAGATTGAAGAGATTGGCGAGCTGACCGACGTGGGCGAACTTACCGTCAACGGTCCGCTCAATATCGAAGACTACAACGTTATCAACAACCAGTTGACCAACCTCAAAACAATTGACCTCAGCGGCCAGACGAATGCCGAGGAGGAACTTCATCTGCATAGCGCAAGTGTAAAGACGATAATCCTGCCGTCTGCGATGAAGAAAATACCGGAGAGTGCCTTTCAAGACTGTACAGGACTTGAAAGCATAGACCTGCCGCAAACGGTTACAGAGATTGGAGCCTATCTATTCGAGCGCTGTTCATCACTGAAGCGTGTAGGGCTGCCAGACCTGGTGACAGAGATACCGGTGAATGCGTTCCTCGGTTGTACAAGCCTGACACAGGTTTCCATACCAAGCAAGTTAAAAGTAATCCGCGATGCAGCCTTCCAAGGGACACGTCTTAAGTCGTTTACGCTGCCCGAAGGCGTTTCTCTGAATGGAGAAGGAATCTTTGCATCATGCGACTCGCTACAGGAGTTCTCGTTCCCTGACGGGCTCAAGGATGCAAGTCAAGTGGGAGTAGCCACATTCGAGTACTGCTACGAGCTTAAAAAAGTGCGAATTCCGAACGACCTTGAGGAGATTCCTGTAAAATTCTTCAAAAACACAGCATTGGAGAGTATTGAGCTTCCTGCTACTCTGACCAAGATAGGCGAAGCGGCTTTCGCTGGCGTATCGTCACCCCTGCATATCGTCATACCCGACAAGGTGACGGAAATAGGTATTGCGGCATTCAGTGGGTCTAGTGTGGAAGAGGTTGTATGGCCATCGGGCTGCACAACTATTCCCGGGGAGGTCTTCCATTATTGCTACAACCTGAAAAAGATTACCATTCCCGAGACTGTCAACGTACTGGAGGATGGATTTAACTTCTCTGAATGTAGCTCCTTGACGAGCATTCATCTGCCTGATGCCATCACTAGTATAAGCTATGGTGCATTTGGCGGATGCATTAATTTGGCCGAGGCCAACATTCCTGCTGCATGTACGTATATCAACAGTTGGGCATTCAACAACTGTAACCTGAGCCAAGTCAACCTGCCCGATGCGGTGACTTATATCGGTCAGGATGCCTTTAGCAGCAATCGAATCAGAGAGCTGAGGCTTCCTTCTCAGGTGAAGAATATCGGTCCTTCAGCCTTTTCCGGCAACAAATATAAGAGTGTGACGGTGCCTGAAGGATGTATAAGCATTGGCCATAATGCCTTTGGAAGCGACAGTCTGAAGACCGCTGACTTCCCCTCAACGCTGCAATACATGGAAAACCTGCCCTTAGGGTTCAGATGGTATGATGATAATAAGATGGAAAGCATCACTATCCGCGCATTAGTGCCGCCCACAATCGCGGGAGCATTGTTATCACCAGGCAATGACTGGTCTACCGGTGAAAACAGTGTGGTCACCCTCTACGTACCGGCTGCCTCAGTAGATCTCTACTCAAAAAACAACAAATACATTGCTAAAGACATCGTTGCCATTACCGGTCAGCAGCCAGACAACAACCTGCTTGTCATCTCAGATAGAGTGACAATCACACCTGCATGCGGTCTGAATACGAAGAAGTACGACGTCAGCTTCTTCCATAACGAGCGTAACTATGAGCAGCTCGGATACATGGGTTCCGATTATTATGACCATCCGCGACTCATGATACTTAGCGGAGCAGAGATGAACATAGGCACGCTCACCATGACCTGCGACCGCAGGGAACATCACGACAGAACCGACTACTCATGGGACTCGTTTATCAATCAAGGTACATGTACTGCCGACAAGATCGACCTGCGATGGTTCCTCAGGAACATGGACTATTACTGTCCGCCATTCGACATCAGATATATCGACATACAGCCAGAGCGCGAAGGAGCGCCATTTGCCTTCTACCGATACGCCCCTACAGCACGTGCAGTGGGAAACTTCGATAAGACATGGGTAAAAGTACAACCTAACGAGATACTGAAAGCCGGCGTCGGCTACCTTTTCCGAGGCGAGGAGATGATTGTAGACGAGCGAGACTGGCAGGGAAGTCACTATACAGAATGGGTGGCACAGCACCATGTATCCTATCAGGGAGGTAACAACTACTTCATCACCAACGACGATGTCACGCTACCTATGACACATGCCGCAGGCGAGTTCGAACACAACAAGAACTGGAACCTCGTGGGTCAGCCATACCCAGCTTTCCTCGACATACGCGGCATTGACTACGATGGCCCCATACTCCTGCCCAAGGGTAGTGGCAGCTGGGAGGACCGATGGCTTGCCTACAGCCCGCTTGACGATGAGATGGTTCTCGAACCCATGCAGGCATTTTTCGTGCAAGTTCCCGATGGAACGGATGCCATCACGCTGAAAGCCGTCTACAGACAATTTTCAAGAATTTCCTATTATTCCTCTTCCACAAACAACAGCCGTCAGGTTATACGCCGTGCCGACAAAAACAGTCACCGCATGGTGTATAACGTAAGCCTGTCTCGTTGCTCAGAGGGTTCAGATTCTCTGGAGCCGGCCCGCACACGCTTCGTCATCAACCCTGAAGCAACGCTTCGTTACGATATTGGTCGTGATGCGCCTGCAATGGCATCCGAAGGAACCACACTGCTCTATAGTCAGGCCGACGGTGTGGCCTACGCCATCAACGAGCGTCCCCTGGACAACGGCATCGTCCGCCTTGGCATGCAGATAGCTGAACCAGGCACCTACACCATCGCCCTTTCCATGAAACAGGGAACGATGCTCAACAGTACCTCAGAGGTATGGCTAATAGACAATGCCGAGCACACACGTACACTGCTTCTGAACACAGACGGAACGCCTGCCGAGCCATATACATTCACTGCTGCTGAACAGGGAATCATTGGCAACCGCTTTGTAATAGCCATCGGCGATGCCGACCCGACAGCTATTACCGATGTCAAGGAGGCCAAGCCACAGAATGCAGGCGGGCTCTTCAACCTTGCCGGACAACGCGTAAACGGCTCACTACGTGGCATTTACATTGAGAATGGAAAGAAGATAATCAAGTAAGTTACACCTATTTATATACTATATGACTATGAAGAAGTTTTTGAACATAGTAACGATATGTCTGTTAGTAGCACTGTCGGCTACGGCACAGACCCACCGCCTGCGTGTCAGGACAATGCCCGACAAGGTGTTCCATGTAACTATCCAATGCTACGGACCAGAGGCTGAGTTGTCAAATTACGGTTACTTCTATGGTGACGAAGACCTTTATTATATAAACAGTGACACTATGGCCATTGACCTGCAACTGCCCACAGGAGCAGCCATAGAGATATGGGTGAACCCCTATTTGGGCAAGACAGAGGATTATAAGTTTGTGAATTGGAAAGACGGTGGTATCGTCACTACCGTTGCAAGTTATGGTAATGGTAAATACCTGATGCGTATGCCCGACCGCGACGTTGACCTCGTTGGTACATTCGAATACGACCCCACTCCTCCAAGTGAATACGAGCAGCCCTCTTTGGGAAGCTGGA
>JAEEGL017408898.1_pt1 | contig 12585 bp, 9 predicted proteins | sample 9134231 | NCBI WGS metagenome assembly JAEEGL01 (sample SAMN16246548, study PRJNA631951) | gut metagenome | biome: gut microbiome; feature: rumen; material: fiber-attached | host: Bos | place: Iran: Karaj | collected 2018-10
AGAAGAATGTGCATCGCAGTATCCAAGGAAGGCTTCAGGAGCTTTGTCGCTTCGCGCAACGCGTTGCTTCCCAGACAGGCCGACCCGCTGAAGCCCTGGTCTATCGCGATCCCTCAACGGTCCGCGTCTTGGCTTCATCCAGCCGCAGGGCAAGCAGGGACTTACTTCAAGCATTAAGCTCACTGAGCGTATGAATCTGTTCCGCCAGCAGGCTCTTCGTCCCTATCGTCGTGCTATTTGGGCGCTTTCCGCATTACTGATCCTGGCCATTCTCGGCTTCGGAGCATGGAACTACAAACTCAGCCTCGATAATAAGGCTCTCCGTCAGGAGATGGCCAGCTATCAGGTGAAACTCGACTCTCTTGCAACTGTAAAACAAGGTTTGTTACAGGAGCAGGAACAGCTGAATCAGGAGTTGGCAGCAGCACCTGAGGCCAAGAAGGAAGAGATCCGTCAGCGTATCGTTTATGTGAACCGTCAGCTGTCGAGTGTCGCTTCTGAGGCCAGCCGTTATCAGAGACAACTGGCTAAGGTTAGCCGTCAGGCCATCGACGATGGTATGGATGAGGAGGATATTGCAAGTGTTGCTCCTGACGCCTTAGAAGGCTCATCTGTAATGGTACCCACGAACAAAGATGCTGACGAGGAAATTGCCGGTATTGGAAAGGATGCCATTATCTCCGGTGAAGAAGCTGTTGTTGAAGGTGCTATGCAGGCTAACCCAACCGCACATGGTGATGCCAGCGCAACCATCCGCGACTACTACAGGCACATCTACACGCTGAAGATTCGCCGTATCACTGTTGAAAGAGACGGTCGTGCATTTGATCCTGGTATTTCTCTGACCGATGTGATCTGCGGTACAGCTTTCGTACTGAGCAACGGTACTCTCGTCACCGCCCGTCAGAACATCCAACCTTGGTTCTTCTATAAGGAGCTTGGCGGAGAGTGGCGTGTGCTTATGGCAGAGTATGTGGCTGCAGGCTGTAAGGTCATCATCGACTATGATGCATATAGCACAGCAGGAACAGCCCACAAGCTGACCTTCAACAACCTCGACTTCGTGGTTGACACAAGTGGCGACCGTGCTGAGGAGACCATCACCATTACCAAGGACGTTAGAGCTCGTCTGAAGGACAATGGTATTGAGATCAGCAAGAGCAAGAAGGTGACCTACTCGCTTACCGTTTACACGCCGTGGTCACAGTGCTACGCCCTGCTGCCAGGCAAGAGCAGCGCTGGTATCCCCTACGATGCAGGTAAGTCTTTGTCGAGCGACGGTGGTACTGAGATCCAGGTGGCTGGATTCAAGGATAATCCCAATATCCACAACCTGCCAGACTATGTCAGCTACTTCAAGTCAAGTACATCCCGCACCGATACGAAGGACGGCAATATCATCCTTCAGGATGCAAACCGCAACCCCGGTTATCTGGGCTCTCCTGCTTTCGTAAAGGAGACGAACGGTGCGTATCGTGCCATCGGTGTTATGGTTGGACAGCTTAGAGGTGAAGACAAGCTTGTACCTATTGCAAAATGTAATTAATAAGAAAATATGTCAGACTTAAAATTCAAGTTGGCTGCGGGGACGAATGTCGGTCTTATCAGGCAGAACAATGAAGATAACTTTGTTGTATGCAGTGATCTCATGGCCTCAAACTGGATGATTCCCCAGACCAGTGAGTATACAGACCTTGGAGAATATGGTGTACTCTTAGTAGTGGCCGACGGTATGGGCGGCGCAAATGCTGGCGAAGTGGCATCGGCCATCGCTGTCGAGACTATACAGAACATGTTCACGCCAGAACAGGTCAAAGACGCCATCTCCGACGACAAATCTATCCAGGAATTCCTGAAAGATGTCGTCAAGTCAGCCGACTTGAACATTCTCAAACGGAGCCAGGAAGACAGCAGTACCCGTGGTATGGGTACTACTGTCGTCATGGCCTGGGTTCTTAACGACAAGGCTTATGTATGCTGGTGTGGAGACAGCCGTTGCTATGTTCTCAACAAGCAGCACGGACTCATCCAACTATCCAAAGACCATTCCTATGTCCAAGAACTGGTAGATAAGGGAGAGCTCGATCCTGAGCTCATGCATGACCACCCGCTGTCGAATGTCATCACCCGATGCCTCGGCGACGTGGAGAACCGTGCCAACCCTGAGACCCGCATCTATCAGCTCCACAACGGCGACTGCCTCATGCTCTGCAGCGACGGACTGTCATCACTCTGTCATGACAATCAGATCCTTGACACGATGATAGAGTTCCATGACAATCCGCTTGACTGCAAGAACGAGCTCATCTCCGCAGCCCTTTCCAATGGTGGCTACGACAATGTAACTATTGCCGTATGCAACATCCATCGTGAGGGAGAAGAAGATGAGACGGAAGCCCAACCGGAGGACGAAAGAGAAGAAGAGTCAAAAGACGAAGAGGAAGAGGCCTCCGAAGAGGAACTCAACACGACCATCCGTAACGTACATATCAGACGGAGGCGAAAGGGGCCGCGCTATTTTCTCTTTCTTTTGCTACTTCTGATAGTGGCAGGATTGTGCATCTATTTCATCCCCGACTGCGAACCCATCCGTAATGAGATATCAGCGACAGTCAACAGCATTTTTCTAAAAGTCAAACAATTAAAATCCTAATAAAATGAAGAAATCAGTAATAGCATTAGCTATCATGGCCGTATTCGGACTGGCAGCTACAACATCATGCAGCCACCGAGTGTCTACCACCTCGTCTCACACCAGATACTACGAGGGTGAGCAGATCATCAAGCGTGGCGAGTGGCGCAACTGTGCCGTCTGCAATGGTAAGGGTTCTTGCTCATCCTGCAAGGGCACCGGTAAGATCAGCGGCAACCAGTGTAAGGCTTGTAAGGGTTCTGGTCGATGCCAGACCTGTAAGGGCCAGGGCGGCTACGAGGTTGATTAAAACTTAGCTTATCAGGATATGTTCCCGCCGTCTATGACGGGCGCATATCCTTCACAAAAAGAACGACGACAATGAATCTCGCAGAAGGTAGTATCATCGCTGAGCATTATCAGTTGTTGAAACAACTCGGACATGGCAGCTTTGGAGACGTATGGCTGGCACATAATGTGTTGGCAGACATCGATGTGGCCATCAAATTCTACGGCACCCTCGACCAAAAAGGGATTGAGGACTTCCGCAATGAGTTCAAGATTGCCTACCGTCTGCGTCATCCCAACCTTCTGAACATCAATCACTTCGATGTCTATGAGAACTGTCCTTATCTGGTGATGCCCTACTGTGCCAATGGTTCTGTAAGCCGTCAGATTGGGCAGATGCCAGAGTCGGAGATATGGAAGTTCGTTCTCGACGTGTCTGGTGGACTTGCCTTCCTGCACAGTCAACAGCCCCCCGTCGTTCATCAGGACATCAAACCCGACAATATCCTCGTCACCAGCGACGGCCGTTATGTCATCTCAGACTTCGGCATTAGTCGCACCTTCCGAACGAAGATGAGTCGCACAAACAACAATAGCAGTTCAGGCACTATAGCCTATATGGGTCCAGAACGTTTCTCCGAGAAGCCGATGATTGTGCTGGCCAGTGATATCTGGGCCTTCGGTATGACCCTTTACGAACTGATGACAGGTGATGTGCTTTGGGAAGGCATGGGCGGCTGTGTACAGCTTAACGGAGCCCGCATCCCAGCCATCAGCGGAACATTCTCACCCGAACTGGCAAACCTCGTCACCTGCTGTCTGGCTGCAGAGACATGGAACCGTCCTACTGCCACTCAGATCAATGAGTATGCAACGGCCTGGCTACAGCATAAGACCGTACCCCTGTTACCTATTCAGAATGTCACACCTGCACCGAAGCCAGAACCCCAGAGCGTCGTTCAGGACAGCACCATTCTCCCCCACTCCGATATCGTATCCATGCCTGCCGAGAGCATTCAGCAGAGCATAAACGAAGTACATACTTATCAGCCTTCGGTGTCCGCATCGAGCCGTAAGAGCACTATCAACAGCCGCATCAATAAGAGCAAGGAATATAATAGCTCCAAGACTTCTGATAGTGGCGGCAATACCATCCTGAAACGTGGACTAATGATTGCAGCAGCTGTCATCTTTGGCATCCTGCTGATCACAGGCGGTTCCATGATAATCAGCGAGATCAACGAACAGCAAGACTATCTCTCTTGCAAGACCATACAGGATTATGAGCAATTCATCAAGGACCATCCTAACTCTTCATATGTGAAGGAAGCCCAGCATCACATTGCGTCGATGACGAACAGTCCGGCTCCTCAGGCCTTGATGCATGAATCCCATGAAGCCAGTCCTGACAAAACCCATCAGACAGAACATGCCAAGAATACTTCCCAAGAGAAGACGATTTATATTACTGAGAACGAAAAGTCCCAAAAGCCAGAACCGGAACCAGAGGCTCCTGTGATTAAGGAAGAACCCAAGAAGCCAGTGGCACCCGTTTCTAAGCCTGTAGACAAGCCCTCGGCCGACGACCAGGCCTTCTACAGTTGCGTGACAGCTCGCGACTACGACAACTATCTCCGCAACTATCCTAACGGCAAGCACCGAGCCGAGGCATCGCAGGAGCTCTCAGCCCTCGTCAAGCAGCCGGCACATAACAACGACTATGCCGTAGAAGATATTCCTCCCAGTGAGACGGCAGCAGGCTCATTGCCCTTGAACCGTCATGGTTCACCGGTCATCGGCAGCAGTAGCTCCTCTGTCAACATCCGTCTTGACGGTGGTGGCGCAGGCCGCTTCTCGTCAGGTCCTCCCATCCGCCGACAAAGCAGTAATAATTTCCGCGGAGGTGGTTCCCGAAGTGGAGGCTTCAGCGGCGGAGGTTCCCGAGGTGGAAGTTTCAACGGCTCCCGTGGCGGCGGCGGAAGCAGTAGAGGCGGTGGAGGTAGTTCACACAGACATTCACATTAAAATCCATACACAATGAAGACAATTAGATTCATCACAGCAGCCCTTATGGCTATGATCTGCAGCACGGCTTCTGCACAGTATTATGACGAATACGGAAACTGGCGCGAGTCACGCTACACCAGCAATGCTCATAATTCATACAACGACTACGAGGAAGGCTGGTGCACGTTTTATGGCGGCTATGCTCCCATGAAGCTCACAACAACAGTCAATCATGCTGATAGCCGTTTGTTCCATACCGCAACGGTCGGATTCGGCTACAACTTCCAATTGGGCTACAGCCCCGTTTATTTAGCAACGAATTTCGAGGCCAGCGGCGCGTGGTTCAGTGAGAGATATAGTAATGGTGACAAGTACAACTTCAACCTGTATTACTCCAAGATTCCCATTAACATTGTTTTCCGTTTCGACCTTGCGCCCGAATTTGCCATCGTGCCCTTCGGCGGTTGTTTCGTGAAGTGGAATATCTATGCCGAGGAAGTCGACAGAGACAAATATGGCAACTGGGATAAATGGGTTATTTTCGATGGCGACTATACATACGACTACGATTACAACCGTTTCCAGTTCGGCTATCAGGCAGGCCTGAAACTGATCGTAGGTGGCTGCTTATCCCTCAGTGCAGCATGGACGGCCGACCTTACGTCGTTCTGTCATTACTACGACAAGAATACAAGCCGCGACGAGAAAGAGAAATTCCAGGGTGTTTCATTCACCGTTGGTTACGAATTCTGATGATAAACAGCAATGGCCATATTTGACGAACGATACGAACAAGAAGAACTTCTCGGGCGAGGTGCCTTCTCTGAAGTATGGAAAGTAAGAGACATCCAGACAGGAGTGACCCTTGCCCTGAAAATATACAACCCTACCACAGGCATCGACGAGGATGGCAAGGAAGTCCTCACCCATGAGTTTGCCCTCATGGTCAATGCCAATCACAAGAATCTGCTTCGCCCGCTGTTCTTTGCCGTCAGCGGTGACCGACCTTATCTGATTCTTCCCTACTGCGAAAGGGGAAATATTGGAAAGATGGTTGGAAAGATGGACGAGGAAGAAGCCTGGAAGCTGTTGAGAGATGCCGCCAGCGCTCTGGCTTATCTCCACAACATGAATCCTCCGGTTCTCCATCAGGACATCAAACCTGCCAATATCCTGCTCAACGATAATGGCGACTATATGCTCACCGACTTCGGTGTCAGCACACAGGTCAAGCAGTCGCTCAGCCGTGTGTCTAACCAGGACATGGCCCTGCTCTCTGCGGGCACCATCTCCTATATGGCGCCTGAGCGCTTCTCCCGCAACAACCTGCCCGTGATGGCCAACGATATCTATTCGCTGGGCTCTACCATCTACGAGCTGACCTCAGGCATGCTCCCCTTCGGTAACGACGGAGGACTGCTGCAGCGTAAGGGTGCGGAGATTCCCGAACTGCCCGGAGAATTCTCGCCGTTGCTGAAGAAGACACTCGACGACTGTCTGCAGGAAGAACCCTGGCGGCGCCCAAGTGCTGAAATGTTGGAAGAGATAGCCACCCGTGCCATCCGCCATCCGGAACTGCGTAACGCCGTTCCCAAGGCTGAGACGACTGCCAAGGCGACGACCATGCAGTTACCCGATGAATACCTGCAACCTGACGATAACACAATCAGAGGCACTATCGTTGGTTCCGCAACTACCGACGAGAAGCCATCTGGCAACAACTGGCTTTACATCATCATCGCCGCAGTTGTCCTTGCCGTCCTGGTCATTGGCGGATTCTTCATGATGGGGAACCACGACAACACGGACGACAGTCAGACGCAGGCCGTTAATACTGACTCTCTGCTGAAGCAGGCAGAACAGGCTGAGTTTGAAGCATGCAAGGCATTGTTCGCCTACGACGAACCCGACAGCATAAAGAGTGCACTCACCAGAATGGCTGCCCTCGCAGAGAAAGGTAATAAGAATGCCATTCACGAGATGGCCTATACCTATGCTTGGATACCTAATGACACCGAGTCAGACCGTCGCAAACGACTTCTGGGCTGGCAGATCGACAACAACGGCATCCCCGTATCCAAGGATATCAGGATATCATCCATCGAATGGTTGGAGAAGTCCATCAATGTGACTGACTCTACCGATTACAAGTCACTCTACTGGCTGTCGTTCTATTTCCTGAATGCCATCAGTGTGAATCAGGACTTCGACAAGGCCCATCAGCTGCTCCAGACCGCCCGTCGTCAGGCCGATCAGAGTCAGGACTTGGAGTTCAAGGGGAAAATCGATGATATAATCAAACAAATAGAAAATATATAATGAGAAAGATACTGCTTTCAATCATTCTTACCTCTTCGATGTGTGCCTACGGCCAGGTGGCCAAGTGGGTGATCCATCCGTCGTACGACCATATACGCATGCTCGGCGACGGGTACTACATCGTCTCTCAAAACAATAAATACGGCATCCTCGACGCCACGGAAAAAGAGATCGTGCCCCTGCAGTACGACAGCATATCCCCCTTCAACTCCCACATGGGTCTGCTCTTCAACGATGGTAAATGCATCGGCTACACCAGCGACAAGGGTGAGGTACACGATTTCTCAGCCCATCAGTACAAGCTCGGCAGCATGAGCCGTTTCTCCGACGGCTACCTTGCTGTATATAACGCCACCGGCTATTGGTATGTTCGCGCCGAAGACGGCAGTGCCATCGGCCCCTACGCCTATGCCTCACCCTTCTGCGAAGGCTATGCCTGGGTACGAGCTCCCAAGTCGATGAAGCACATCCTTGACGGCGGCTACACCTACGACATCCTCGATGCTAAGACCGGCAAGAGCGCAGAGCTGAACCTGGGCGAGGACTACGACCAGGAAGACATCGACTTCATCTCCTCGCCAAGCAATGGCAAGAGCATCATCGTATTGAAGAAGCGCTTCTATGAATACGAGTACAAAAGTGCGAAGCTGACGCCGCTGTCCACCGACGGTGACCTGGAAAACAAGAAGACCCGTGTCATCGCCAACGAGCGTCCTGTGAAAGTCAATACTGAAGAGAAAGGTTACAGCATCATGTTCAAGCAAGGCACGATGACCTTCGACCACCTGATGCGCCTGACGGGTATCGGCTATACAGGTCAGCCCTCACGCCAGATCGCCGTGCCTCAGGACGAGGTTCCCGATCCGAAGAGCTCCATCAAGGCGATTGTCTACAACGGCACCGACCTCCTGGGTCTCCAGTACGAGGGAAAGGAAGTGCTACCTGCACAGTTCGAGGATGTGGAGAAAGTGTGGGACAACGAGGCGCTGGTCCAGCAAAAGGGAAAGTTCGGCGTCGTCAGCGTCGATTCCAAGGCCAGCTGTCGCTTCGTCCTCAACGAAGGCCTTGACATCGGCTTTGAGCACAAGACCGCCAAGAGCAGTATCAAAGTGGTCTGCCCACCATACATGACCCTCTCGCTGATGACCCTCTCGAGCGAAGACGACAATTGCCGGATCAATATCGACACTCGTCGCGAGAATGTCAATGTCGAGACGGCCGTATTGAGCTACGAGACCACCCTCAACATCCCCGAGGAGATTGGTCTGGAGCGCACGCCCTCGTCCGTCAAGTTCTCGCTCAACTACGATGGTCTGAAGTTCAGCCCCGCCATCATACCTTATAATAAATGGTATATCAATAACTACGCTGTACAGATGCTCTCCCACCAGGTCAGCGGCTCTGTGCTCACCGCTGAGATTATGATCCGCAACACCGGACAGCGCGATGGCATGAACTATTTCCGCGACGTGAACATCGAGGCCGAGGACTCCGTCATCTGCTCCTTCAGCAAGATGACCGAGGAACTCTACACCGCCCGTATGTACGGCTGGCACGATAAGGAAGTGCGTTTCAATGTCGATATCACCGAAGACGGCTGCCCCACTATCCCCTACACCACCGAGATCAGCGTACGCAGTAACAAAACCGCCGCCAAGGAGAAAGAGAGTGATGCAGAATCCGACAAGCCCGCCATCGTGAATGCCACAGGCAAGGTGAAGAAGAAGAGTAAGGCCAAGCCCGCTGCCAAGAAAGACGACAAGAAGGTACTCTTCGTACCGAAATGACCCTGACCTCATGAGAATAGATATTATCACGGTGTTGCCGGAGATGCTTGAGGGCTTTGTCCACGAGTCGATACTGGCAAGAGCTGAGAAGAAAGGATTGGCGGAGATTCGTCTGCATAACCTTCGCGACTATACCCTCGACAAGTGGCGTCGTGTCGACGACTATCCCTACGGCGGATCTGCCGGTATGGTCATGCAATGTGAGCCCATCGACCGCTGTATTACTGCCCTGAAGGCTGAGCGCGACTACGACGAGGTCATCTTCACATCGCCCGACGGCGAGCGCTTCGACCAGCACATCGCCAACGAGCTATCATTAAAAGGAAATCTCATTATCCTTGCAGGTCATTATAAAGGAATCGACCAGCGTATCCGCGATCATCTCATCACCCGTGAGATCTCCATCGGCGACTTCGTGCTGACTGGTGGCGAACTCGTGGCAGCCATGATTGCCGACGCCGTCGTACGAGTCGTGCCAGGTGTCATCGGCGACGAGCAGAGCGCCCTCTCCGACTGTTTCCAGGACGATATTCTCGCCGCTCCCATCTACACCCGACCTGCCGACTATAAAGGCTGGAAAGTGCCCGATATCCTATTGAGCGGCAACGAGGCGAAGATTCGCGAATGGGAACTCGATCAGGCCATGGAGCGCACCCGCCGCCTCCGCCCCGATCTGCTGGAAAAGCAATGAACACTGGTCTACTTTATGTTAATTATATTTAATTATCGATGATTTGGTCGAAAATATTTGGCCATTTCGTCGATAATTTGTACATTTGCGCCAAATAATTAAACTAAATTACCATTTTACACATTAAAATCAGGATTTCAATTATGAGACGCAGGAGTTTATTATTGTTTGGATGTATGGTCGCCATGGGCGCAGCCTTCACATCATGCACAAAAGGTGAGGATCTCTTCGACAGCGGCGCTTATGAAGCTAATCAGAGGAGTGAGTATGCTACCAACTTTGAAAAGAAGTATGGTACTATCAAACCCGACCAGAGTTGGGACTTTGCTACGATGACCCCCATTTCCTATCTGCCTTCAACCAGTGCTGGTACACGTGCAGGTGGCACCAGGGCAGGAGCTGCATTACAAACTACCAGTACGATGAGCGTCGGTAAGGATGTTGTCGACTGGATGCATGATAATATGAAGGCTGGTACGAACAACTCACAGTTAGGTAGCCCTTTCATATCGAAGACCAATCAGACCTCTTTCACTATTGTTCCTTTCTATCAGGGTAAGGCCTCATATTTCTGGGAGTTGTGGATGAACGTTGGAGGTGAAGATATTCATATCTGGACTAAGAATCAAAATGTGGTATACAAGACTTCTGCTAATGGAGATTGGCAGACGGTGGATGATAATGGTATTCCCGCAAATGCCATCCAGATCCAAGCTCCCTCATACACTTTCGAGGCAGACCCCAATCAGAACATGTATTTTTACCTGAAAGTATGGACTGGCGGTAAAGATGCACATGACAGTGGTGCAACTCATACTAGAATTTCATCACTCGACAAGATGATGCTGGCTCTGGATGATCTCGAAAAATCTGTAAATAGTATAACTGTTCCACAGGGCGATGAACTGACCGTCATTGGCTGCGAGGATAAGTCAACTAATGGCTCTGATAACGACTTTGAGGACCTGGTATTTTTGATGTACGGACCTCCAGTGATACACATTGAAGAGAAGGAAATCAGAGAGACCAAGCGTTACATGATGGAGGACCTTGGCACTACGGACGACTTTGACTTCAACGATGTTGTTATCGACCTGTCTATCGTTTATAGGAAGAAGCTCACATTTAACGAGGCAAATATGTTAATTAATGAAGAAGAAATATCAGGCAGCCGTCATCAGGAAGCTATTGTCCGTGCTGCCGGTGGTACCATTAACTTCACCGTAAAGATTGGCACTAATACCATCACTACATGGACCAAGGTGCCGACTTACGCCGCTACCGATATGGTAAACACTGGCTGGGGTGCACCTATTAATTATAACGCTGAGTTGGCCAAGTTCAACATTATAAATGATGATTGGGATCCCGCAGCAAACAACATTGTAGTGGAAGTCGAGGATAAAGGCGCAACCGGTGGCGTGAAGACCATTACATTCCCGAAGCAGGGTACTGCTCCGATGATGATTGCCGTTGACCCTGATCAATACTTGTGGATGTCAGAGCGCACGAGTGTTCCATCCTCATGGTGGTATTAATCATCAGTCTCATAATATAAAGAGAGAGTCAGGATTCGACCTGGCTCTCTTATTTTACCCACCTGATGATGCCTTCCACGTGTTGTTAAGATGCTTTGTACTAGGGATAGTACAGCCAAGTCAGGGAGTAAAGTATGGCACTTTAGGGTTGTTAAGATGCCTGTTATACCCCCTAAAGTGCCATCCCTTACTGTGTAACTAAGCATCCTTTACTGTCGTGCAAGGCATCTTAACGACCCTTATGTATATATACTTATAAACGTACCCCCGATTTTGCTATGTCTGGATAGCAAAGGACAAAAAACGGTTACGGTTACAACTGTAACCATGTAACCTTTTCTACATGGAGAAAGTTAATCATTTTTACATACTTTATATTCATGATAATTATAATGCATTGAATAGCAGATATATATCTATATCATGTCATAATTCTTTAATCGATATATTCTTGATATTTTTCTTGTTGTTTCTGCCCGGCGGTTACATGGTTACAGTTGTAACCGTAACCGTTTTGGGGCTCAGTTTAGACAGCCTGTAGAATGCCTTTCTCTATAGGGATTAGAACCTGAAGAATCTGCTCAGCAATACAAAGGGATATAGATCGCAAAAGTAAAACAAATGTTTTACCTTCGTTAAGATGCCATTGTCACATAATCGCTTGTAGACAGGAATAGAAAAACAGAGAGGCACGTCGTAATGGCGTGTCTCTCTTATTGAGGCAAATCAGCCCCCCCTCCTCGTTCGGCTTTGCCGCTTGCAACCAAAGGGACGCAAGAACTTAGGAGGGGAAAAGATTTTTTTAGTCGAGACCGAAGAGGGTCTTCAGGCCACCGTCGACACCCGAGAAGCCCATGAAGGCCAACGAGAGAAGGCCAGCGGAGAGCATCACGATGGCCATGCCCTGCATGCCTTTGGGGATCTTCACCAGTTCGAGTTGCTCACGCATGCCGGCAAAGACGGTCAGTGCCACGCCGAAGCCGATGGCTGTAGAGAAGGCGTAAACGACACTCTGGAGCAACGAGTAGTCCTTCTGGATGACAAGGATGGCCACACCGAGCACGGCGCAGTTAGTCGTGATGAGCGGTAGGAAAATGCCGAGGGCCTGATAGAGCGCAGGCGAAACCTTCTTTAGCACGATCTCCACAAGCTGCACCAGTGAGGCGATGACGAGGATAAAGGCGATGGTCTGCAGGTATTGCAGGCCGAAGGCGTCGAGCACATATTTCTGTACGAGCCAGGTGACGATGGTGGCGAGCGTCAACACGAAAGCGACGGCAGCCGACATACCCAGCGAGGTATCAATCTTCTTCGATACGCCGA
>JAEEGL011137102.1_pt1 | contig 12584 bp, 13 predicted proteins | sample 9134231 | NCBI WGS metagenome assembly JAEEGL01 (sample SAMN16246548, study PRJNA631951) | gut metagenome | biome: gut microbiome; feature: rumen; material: fiber-attached | host: Bos | place: Iran: Karaj | collected 2018-10
ACAGATGAGCTTCGCAGAGATACAGAATACTCAAACACTATCAGGAGTGTTATCACGGATGAATACAAAAGGGTCCGTCTGGGATTGAACATACTGAGGAAAGAAGTGGAGACACCATGAATCGAAGCAGGATAATGATAATAGATGATGATGCCGAGACGCTTAACCTGATGGTCAGGCAGCTGGATGCCCTATATGATGCGGAAGGGTTTTCATCTGGGATCGATGCCCTTGAAGCCTTAAAACGTACAAGGGGAGAGCGATTTCCGGATCTGATACTCCTTGATATATCAATGAATGAAATGGACGGATATGAAGTTCTGAAACGATTAAAGGGAAACGATAACTATAAGAAGATCCCTGTTGTATTCCTGACCGGAATGACAGACGAAGTATCGGAATGCCGGGGACTTGAGATGGACGTAGTAGATTATCTTAAAAAACCTGTTCCCGGAAAGGTTCTGTTTGCCAGGATCCAGCATTATCTGGATCTGTATTCTGATACCGGTACCAAGGGCCAGCTTAATGAATATATGCTCGAAGCACTGCCCTCCCCTCTTACCGAAAGGGAACATGAAGTTGCAAATCTTATGGCAGAGTTCCGGTCCGACCGCGAGATAAGCGAAATACTGTTTATCTCAATGCCATATACCAAAAAGCTGGTAGCCTCTGTAAAGGAAAAACTTCTTATCGAAAGGCGAGGCGATATACGCAGATATCTTGTCTGAAAAAGTATACTTTTAGGATGTATATATTATTTCCTGCTGCTTTTATAATCTGTAAAAGCAGCATTTTTTTAATTGGAGGAAATCAAAATGAAACTAAAGATCGGTAAAACGTTGATGATCCTGTGTTTTGTACTCGCTTTTTCCGGAATCAGCGGATGCGGGAAAAAACCTGAAAGTGACAATGCATCCGGAGCATATCTTGACAAGATCAATGAACTCACATCCGAAGGACTGGCTGATCAGTTTGCACTTGCAGATATTGACAAAGACAGCGTCCCGGAACTCATTGCAAGCGATTCTGAAGGATCTTTTGAACATGATAACGCGTTCATTTTCACCATCAGTAACGGTAAGGTCGTACAGCTCGCCAGTGTAATAGCGGGTGTTGACGGCGCAAATCTCGATTATTCAAAGGAAGCAAACCTTATCCACATAAGCGGAGCCGCTGCCGGAATGAGGGATGTTTTCTCTGAGATCAGGGACGGCAGGCTTGAGGAGGTCTTCAGCGCCGAAGCAACAAGTATGGACGAAGATGCAAAATATCTGGTAAACGGAAGCAGTGTTGATGAAGATGAATACTATAAGCAGATAAACGGATTTATCGAGTCCTATAATCCCCTTATCCGTATCGCCTATGACGGATTATATGAGGTCAGCTACAGATATGAGGACGGATACGGAGGTTTTGAGCAGGGGAATTCCGGGAAATACAGTTCATCTGATGAGATCACCGAAAAGCTTAAATGATGATCCATATCAATAAAAAGTATACCTTTAGTATGTATTATAAACGTTTCGGGAATAATAAAATGTACAAAGGCAGTCAAATTTACACATACATAACAGGGGGCAGTTTAAGATGAGTGACGAAAACATGAACAAGAATGAAGAAACGTCGGCACTGTTTGTTTCAACGCAGAAAAAGAAGCAGGCAGAGGAAGAAGCCAGAAGAAAGGCTGAAGAGGAACAGGCCAAGCGGGAAGCGGCAGAAGCTGAAGTCCGCAGGATGGAAGCCGAGGTCGAAGAACGCAAAAAAGAAGTCGAAGAAAAGAAAAGAGCCGCTGAAGAAGCGGCTGCAGCGACTGTGAAGCAGACAAATAAACAGGAAACGGGAAATAAAAAAGCAGGAGGCGGAAATATCATTAAATTCATCGGTATCGGGGCCGCCGTTATCGTTGTTCTGTTTATTATTATCGCAGTAGTGGGATCAAATAAGGGTAGTAAGATCGATTTTGACAATCTGGTATTTGATAAGGAATATATGTCCTCCAAAGAGGGATATGAAGTGGTGATCAGGTATCCGGGAAGTCTGTATTCTGAAGTGACAGAAGAAGATGAAGGAGACAAGATAGATATCTCATTCATGCCTGAGGATAAAAATATTCCGGCTATGAATGTCAGCCTGACAAATATGAAATCGTCGATTCCGGAAATGCAGGCTATACCTCAGACAGTAGCAGGTGCTGTGAATGATAAGCTTGTGGATTACAGAGATCGGGGTGCTATTACAGAGGAAAAGCTCTGTGACATTTCTGATGAAAGCACGGAAAAGTATGAATATTCCGCTGCAGGGATCATTCCGGATACAGAATCGGCGTTCGCGTCAAATGTCTGGCTGGAACCCAACAGATCAGGAGAGGTAGTGATCCTTTGTGACATGGTATTCGGCTTAAAGGATGATGAAGAAACTAAAGAAACCGTCAGGAAATTAAGTGATGCATTCTATAATGAAAATTCATCTGAAGCGATCAAAACTCCCGGTAATTATCCACTCGAAAACATCAATTACGACGGAGAGATCATATTTGAAGAATTAAAACTGAAGATACCTGTACCCGGTGACAGGTTTAAGCCCCTTAATGAATCCCAGACTATCTGGGCTGATGAAAACGGTACCCTGATCTTTTTGGATTGTAACGCTAATCTGGATACTGATGCGATTTATGACAGAGGTGCAGAATACCTTACAGAAATAAGAAACTACTACACAGACCAGGCAAAAGATGGCTTATCGGATTTTGACCGTATGCCTCATGAAAATATTGAAAGCAGATCATTTATTTCGGAGTCGGAAGGTTATGCCGAGTGGCAGCAGTTTGATGAATTCACAACCGTGACCGAGGGATGCAAATACTGGGAGAGAGACTTCTTCTCCATGATATTTGAGGAAGAGGTCGCCGGCAATCTGTGCATAGTGACCTATGTTCCGGAAAAGTCCAAGGGCGCTTATAAGGGCATGTTCGATGAGGCATTTAAGAAGATCGCAACGATCGAATGATCAGGAGGAGACTTTAATGAGCGATATTAACAATACAGATCTGGAAACCGAAGAAGCCTCAGCGTTATTCGTTTCAGCCCAAAAAAAGAAGAAGGCTGATGAGGAGGCCAGAAAAAGGGCCGAGGAAGAAGAGGCAAAAAGACAAGCCGCCGAAGCAGAAGTCCGCAGAATGGAAGAGGAAATGGAGGAACGTAAACGGAAGGCGGAAGAAGAGAAAACAGCATTGGAAAATGCTATGAAGGAAGAATCCTTAAAGGAAGAAGCATCAAGGAAAGCCGCTGAAAAACCCTCTTCTTCAGAAACGGTGAAAAACGTCAGCTCTTCCTCAGGTAAACCGATGATCATCGGCATCGCAGCGGCTGCTGTAATAGTCGTGATCATTCTGGCAGTGGTCCTGTCACGTGGCGGAAAGGGCGGATTGGCATCCGGACCTTCTGTGGATTATTCGACACTTGAACTGAATGCAACATATGAATCCAATAAAGAGGGAATGGATATTGAGCTTTCATATCCGGACAGCCTTTATCCCGAAGTAACGGAAAAAATGAGCGCTTCAGACAGCCTTGATATCAGCTTCGTACCGGAAAGCGATAAGGATGTGACTATGGATGTGGTCATTTCCAAACCTATTTTAGAGGATCCGACCAAGAGCATCAAAAAGGACGATGCAGCCTACTGGTACCCGCATGAATTAAAAACGATAATGAAGAAATCTGCAGAGGAACAGCTTAAAGTCATTGACCAGAAAGCGGTCATCGGCGATGAGACAATGTCCGAATATGACGAAAAAAATCCTGGTAAATACTATTACACCTTTTCATTTTCTTCCGATGAGATAAAGAGCGGAGCTGCAGCATGCTGGCTCGAGGCCGCAGGAAATGACGAATATAAGTTCATACTTGCCGGCTGTACCAATGGTAATGAAGGTGTCGAGGCCGTAAAAACCCTACGTGACAGATTTTTTGAGAAAAACAGCGATGACGCTCTTGAAATGCCCGGTGCGAATCCTCCGGGATCGACAACAGCTGACGACCTGATCAGTATTGAAACGATCCATATGGGGCTCCACGTGCCAAAAGACCGGTTTATTAAATACCCCAGGGCTACCAATTTTGATATGTATACAGATGAAAACGGAGCATTTCTCTATTCTAGCTGGAATCCTACCACAATTCCTGAGGGCTCCGGGCTTACGGATGAGGGCAGACAGACTGTTCAGGACATAGCCGACAACGAGACCCCGCCCGGTTTTGAATGTGAGGGCAGAGAGAAGCTTAACGGCGAATGGATCTATGATATGACCTATATGGGGGAATATAAGGATGTGATCGGCGGGATGAACTACTGGAGTAAGGTCTATATGTTTGACTGGACAGACCTTCAGAACGGCCAGCAGTATTTTGCCCGGATAGTTATAGGCTGTCCCGAAAAGGATAAGGATATTTACAGCGAAATGATCGACGAAATGTTTAAGACAAAGGAAGACATCTAAGGGAGGGAACAAATGAGCTATTTACTAACAGCCGTATTTGAGAACGGTTTCTGTGAACTGTATCTTCCGAGTGTGGACAACAGGAAGGTCCCGCTTGAGATAAAGCCCTACATAAGCGGCAGGGATGATGATATCATCCTGCCCCTTGAAGTGTGGGACGGTGTATGGACTCTGTCCGGACAGGAAGCTTTTGTCATCCTGGAGGATGAAAAACCTGTCGATACGATCACCCTTAAGGAAGGGCTCTTCGTTAACTGTGAGTTCCCGGATGGCCAGGTGTTCTCCCTTACTGCCAAGGAAGTCGGAGAAGGTGATACCCAGTTTGGAAAATACCTGCTTAATACTGGCGGCAATACCGATATCACCATCGGTAAAGATGATTCCAATATGATCTGCTACGCGAACAAGTTCGTGTCTCCAAAGCATGCCCAGATCAGTATTTCTTCAGGCTCCGCAAGGATAAAGGATCTCGGCAGCATGAACGGAACCTTCGTCAACGGCAGGATGATCCAGGGCGAACAGCCTTTATCCTTCGGTGATACCATCTATATCATCGGACTGAAGATCGTTTTCCTCGGAAATTCTCTTGCCATAAATAATCCGGACGGAAATTGCAAGGTGACCGGAATAAAAGAGATCAACATCACATCTGCAGGCGGAGGTGAAGGTGAGCCGGAGGCAGTTGATGATAAGTATTTCCTGCGTACACCCAGAAAACTGGAGTTGATCGACAGGGAATCCTTCACACTGGAAAAATGCCCTCCTAAGCAAAAAAGAGAAAAGCAGCCCTTGATGTTCACCGTCGGACCGGCCTTCACCATGATAATACCCATGGCTCTCGGTGCCGTATTCTCATTCGGAAACGGCTTTAACTTCGGCGGTATCGTAATGAGCGTCGGTGCCGCTGCAGTAGGTGCTGTCTGGGCTATCATAAATACCAGATATGAAGACCAGAAGTATGCAAAGGATGAAGAAGAACGTGTAAGAAATTACGAAGCCTACGCCGTCAAGATGACAGGTCTCATTAGGGACAAGATGGAATACAACGCAGGCGTCCTTGAGAGAAAGTACCCCTCAGCAGAAGAAGCTGCTGAGATCGGTATCAAGGCTACCCCCGCCCTTTGGAACAAGAGCCCGGTCCATGACGATTTTCTGGATATCCGCCTCGGAAAGGGTGACATCCCGACCTTCAACGATATAGAGACCCCGAAAGAACAGATCATGGCAGAACATGATCCTCTCAACAATAAAACGGAAGAGATCAAGATCGCCATGTCAACACTGAAAGACGTGCCGGTTTCCATCTCCCTGTATGATAACCGCTTTACAGGCATAGTATCTTCTTCAAGGGAGAAAGCGCTCAATCTCGCAAGGGTCATGAGCGTCCAGATAGCAAGCGCGCATCCCTATACGGATGTACGCATGTGTGTTGTATTTCCAATGAAGGAAAGAGATCACTGGAATTATATGCGATATCTCCCCCATGTATGGACACCGGACGGAAAACTCCGCTTAATGTGCTGTGACAAGAACAGTGTCGGAGATGTTATGTATTTCATGTCCGATGTGATCAGGGGACGTCTTGAAAAGACAAAGGAAGCGGCAAATGAGGACAAGGAGAAAAAGGTTCTTCCACACTATGTGTTTATCATAGCGGATTCTTCTCTTCTTGCAGAAGAGGCAATATCCAAGTATCTTCTTAATCCCACACCGGAAATGGGCATGAGCGTTATCATGCTGGCTGATTCCGCGGACAAACTTCCCAGCAGCTGCAATGCGATAATCACGGATGAAGCTGATACCCATGGATTCCTGTCAACGGTCAATGCCTTCCCCGAAAGGGACAATGTTACATTTGACAGCCTGCCGCACAGAAGTGCCGAGAACTTCGCAAGAGCACTTTCCGGCATACATCTCCGCGAGACAGGTGTATCGGCCGGTATTCCCGATATCCTTACTTTCCTTGATATGTATAAAACATCAAAGGTCGAGGATCTCAATATTTACCACAGATGGCTGGAGAACAGAACCTATGAAAGCATGAGGGCAATGGTCGGGTACAAGTCCGGCAACCAGCCGCTGTATCTCGATATACACGAGAAATACCACGGACCTCACGGACTCGTTGCAGGTACTACAGGTTCAGGTAAATCGGAAACTCTCCAGAGTTATATTCTTTCACTGGCCATCAATTATCATCCCGATGAAGTTGCATTCATCCTTATAGACTATAAGGGCGGCGGAATGGCACAAAGCTTTGAAGGGCTGCCCCATGTCTCCGGCGTTATCACCAACCTCGGTGGAAATGCAACAAACAGGGCCCTGCTTTCCATTAATGCCGAGATCAGGCACAGGCAGAAACTCTTCAATGATTTCAAGGTTAAACATATCGATGCTTATATCGAGCTGTACCGCTCAGGGGTAGCTACAGAGCCTATGCCTCATCTTCTTATAATCGCAGATGAGTTTGCCGAGCTTAAGAAAGAGCAGCCCGAGTTCGTACGCTCACTTGTATCGGCAGCACGTGTCGGCCGTTCACTCGGTGTAAACCTGATCCTTGCTACACAGAAGCCTTCGGGTGTTGTGGATGATGAGATATGGTCAAACACAAGATTCCGTCTGTGCCTCAGGGTTGCAGACAAGTCTGATTCAAATGAGATGCTGAAGAAGCCCGATGCCGCTTACATCACCGGAACCGGGCGCGGATATTTCCAGGTCGGAAGCGACGAGATCTTCGAAGAGTTCCAGTCCGGATGGTCGGGAGCCGCATATGAGCCTGATATCCCGTTCTCAGATGAGAAGAACGCAAAGGTTGAACTTATCAATCTGATCGGTAAGAACGGCGTACCGAAGAAGAAGGACAAGAAGAAGAAATCAGACAATATCCAGGAAGTAACACAGCTTGATGCAGTTGTAAAATACGCATCAAAGATCGCGGAAGAGCACAAGATCCCGGCTGTACGCCAGATATGGCTGCCGGCACTTGCGAAAAAGATATATCAGGAAGAGCTTTCAACAGAAAAAGGAGAAGGATTCTCACTGCGGCTGCCCGTCGGTCTTGCGGACAATCCCGAGGCACAGAGCCAGTATACTGCATATGTTGATTTCCTTGCAGACGGAAACCTTCTTATATGCGGTCCCTCAGGTTCCGGTAAGACAACTCTTCTGCAGACGATCATCTACGGTGCTGTTACCAGGTATCAGCCCTCAGATGTCAACGTCTATATACTTGATTTTTCATCACGTACCATGTCCGTATTTGCATCAATGCCCCATATCGGCGGGGTATGCTTCGACGGCGAGGATGACAAGCTTTCCGACACCTTCGAATTCTTTGCAGGCGAACTTGCCGAAAGAAAGAAGAAGTTTGCATCCATGGGCATCGGTTCATTTAAGGAGTACGTTCAGTTCAACAAAGACTGTCCGGCCCTGCTGCTTATACTTGATAACTTCACTGCATTCTATGAGAACTATGACAGGTTTGATGATGATCTTGCGGTCATTACAAGAGAAGGTGTCAGCTATGGTATATATACCGTCATCACTGCCAATGCATCGGGAGATCTTCGAAGCCGCCTGCGTCAGAACTTCAACTGCGGCATAGCTCTCCAGATGCCGGACCGTTTCGAATACGAAGCAGTTACCGGTGAGAGAACCGAGATCATTCCGGAAGGCAAGACTCCGGGTCGTGGTCTTATCAAGGCACCTGTAAGTGTCGAATTCCAGGTTGCTCTTCCTGTTAAGGAAAAAGACGGTCTGTCACAGGCGCAGAGTATCAAGAAGAGTCTGGCAGGTGTGAATGTGGGATCAGGTACAAAGGGCGCAAAGAGACTGGGACAGGTTCTTGATTCCCTTTCGATCAAGGAACTTCTCGAAGAGACAAAAAGCTATCCCGAGAACAGATTTGCAGTAGGAAAGACAATGGACGGTGAAACTGTTCTGACACTGGATATGGATAACGAATACTGCGTAAGCATCGTAGGCCTCGGCAAGACAGGCAAGACCAATCTTATCAAGACACTTGCTCTTGAAGCCAAAGAAAAGGGTGATGAGATCATACTCTTTGACGGCAAGAGTGAAGAACTGAAGGAATTTGCCGGCACGGCGAAGATCAAAAATTACATTACAGATGATGCAAAGCTCTTTAAGGTAATGCAGGATGATATCGTTCCGAAATTCGGTGAGCGTAACGGGATCGTAAATGATGCCCGGGATGCGGGCAGGAGTGTCGCAGAAGCCCTTAAGGACCATAAGAGGATACTCATCCTTATCAACGATTACGTTTCATTCATTGAGACTGTTTACTCGGAAGAATATGACATGAATGCATTCTTCGAGACTGCCCTTGAGAAAGGCCGGGATCATAAGATCCAGTTCGTTGCTGCGATGACAAATGATGATGTCAGTGACTGCGCAAGATATCAGGTATCCAGACAGTTCACATCTATGGAAAGCGGCATTAACCTCGGCGGCATGTTTGACCAGCAGAACGTACTCCATTGGGAAATGTCAGCCGCAGATGCAGTCAGACAGCTTCCCGCAGGTTTCGGTTATGCACTCAATGAGGACGGAGCTCCTGTCAGGATGCTCACTCCTCTCGTATAAAGGAGGACGATCATTATGAGTAAGATCTTTTTGGAAACAGAGGTTCCGGGCATAGCAAAGACATATGAGTTTTCTGCCGATTCCGTTATGACAGTCGGAACCGTAAAGAAGGAAATGATAGAACAGATAAGTGCTGTTGAGAATATGACGGTTTTTCCGGATCCCGATAAAGTGCTGGTATGCAGCATCAATATGGAAGGACTGCTTCAGGACAGTGATACCCTGGGGAGCATCGGAGTAAACAGCGGCGACAAAATAATGCTTTTATAAGGAGAAGACCATGGCGGATATGACTAATGTTGATGCAGGAAAACTGCGTCAGTCGGCGTCAAGGATAGGAAACCTCGCAAATGAACTGTCCGGCAACGTCAGCAAGATCAATGAGGCGATCGGCAATCTGTCCAAGTCCTGGGTCAGCGATGCTGCGACGCAGTTTTTGCAGAACTGGCAAACGGACGAGGAAGCCCTTTTGGAGATGGTCGATCAGTACAGAGAGGTTTCCGATATCATGAACGAGCTCGCACAGGATTTTGAAGCATCGGAAAATGAATCGGAAAGCCTTGTATCTAAGATAAAGATATGAGGAGGGTAGAAAATGGCAGCAGGAAATGAACAGAAAGTCGATACCGCGCTTATTGCGGGTTGTGCAGCAACCCTGACTCCCCCTGTAAAGAATCTGGAGAATATCTTTGAGCAGTTTCAACAGGAAGTAAAAAACTCCAGAAGCGACTGGCAGGGTGACGCATCCGATGATATCAGGAATACTGCAAATCAGCTGAAGGCCAGTTCTTCAGAGATAATAAAAGTGCTGAACGGATATGTGAGCGGGCTTAAGGAACTGGCAGGAATATATGATAAGGCAGAGAGCAAGGTCAGCGACACCGGAAAATCACTGAAATTCGGAAGTACGTTTAAGTGAGGATAAGTTATGGCAATAAAATTCAATTATCAACAGACGATCCAGCAGGCACAGCAGCTTGAGCAGCTGGCATCGGATCTGTCGGGAAAGACAAAGGGAAAATTAAGCGGAGTAAAGGATACCTTAAGTGCTGCATGGACGGGGAATGCCGGCAAGAACTTCGTTAAGTTCCTGGGAGACGCCGAGTCGGATCTCGATGCCAAAGCCAGGTATCTCCGCGGTGTAGCAGATTATCTGAAAAAAGCGGCAAAGAAGATTAAGGAAGCAGAGGAAGCAGCACAGGCTTCTGCTTCGGGTATTTCATAGAAAGAGGATCATCATGGCAGCAAAAAATACCGTTAATTACCAAAAAATGAGAGCAGCCATCTCAGAACTTGAAAATATCCATTCCAATATGATGAAACATATGAAATCACTGGATGAAACAATGTCTTCCGTCAAGAAGGTATGGAAGGGTGAGGCGGCAAATGAGTACCTCAGTCAGTATCAGAAGAATCTGAAGGATTTTCAGAATATGGCTGAATCCATACGATCGGCTTCAAATGCGCTCGCCGAATCCTGCAATGTATATGAGATGACAGATGCGCAGGCAATGGAAGTAGTTTCGAAAATGGGAAAGAGAGGGTAATCGTCCCCGGAGGTATATTATGGCAGAAGTTAATTTGGAAGTCGATGCGGCGCAGCTCAGATCACTCGCCGAATCAGTTGATAAGGCCCAGAACGGTCTTCGTGAGTCGTGCTATGCAGCAAAGGGTCAGATAGATTCGCTGAAGGGTGTTTGGACCGGAGAGGCAGCAAACACATACCAGACGAGTTTTCAAAGACTTATGGATGCGTGCAACGAGTCCCTTACTACTCTCGGAAAAATGGTGAATTCCATCTACGATTCGGCTGATAAATATGAAAAGACCGTCAAGGCCGTACAGAATGATGTAAAAGATATTCCGAAGTTACCTACTAATCTATTCAAATAAAATACAGGTGGTGAAAAATGGCTTATAAGGTATCGTATAAAGTAGTTTCAGAACAGGGAGACCAGCTGAAGAATATCGCCAAGGAGATGGACGATTATGTTTCCCGCCTGAATCAGATAGTTTCTAAACTGGGTAACGATGAACTGCTCCAATCGGTAAGGGGCGATCTCAACAAGTTTAAGCAGCAGCTTGAAGAAGAAAAGACTGTTCTGAATCTTGCCGGACAGATCCTGGGTGAAGTGGTTCAGAATTATACCGGTGTAGAAAAAAAGAGCGTCTCAAAGGTTGATAAGGCCAAAGCACATAACCGTGATTTCTACAAGCGTCCCGTCGCCGTAGCATCGGCAGGCGGAGCATCAGCAGGAACTGTACAAAGTGCTGCCGGATATTCTTCATCCGTGAACATCAATACCACTACAAATACTCAGTCTGTAACCAATACAACAAATGTATTTAATGCTGCGTCACCGGATGCCGCCGGAATGGCAACAGCCGCCGCTTCTGCTGTAGGAACAGCCGCGTCAGGAATGTCAGGCAAGGAAGCCGCTATGGTAGGCAGTATTGCTGCTGCAGTAGGAAGTGTTGCAGCTGCAGGCGGAGCAGTCGCCGGCGCTGAACTTGCCGAAAAAAGGAGAGAAGCAAATACGAAAAATGAATGTTGAAAGGTTAGATACTCTGACCTTTTGATAGTATAACCGGCAAACTTTTTTAGTAAGGAGGAAAAACATGACAATCACTACTTTTAATCCGATGATCCTTTCAAAAGACGCTGACAGTATCATCAAGGTGTTCGAAGAAATGGGCTTTGAGAAAAAGCATCAGGTCGACAATATTGACGGCAAGGATATTTCCAGTATCCGTATGACTGACGCGAATGGATTCCATGTGGATGTGGCTCGCGTTGAGTCCATGGAAAAGGATATGACTACCATGCGTATGAATGTACGTGATTTTGACGAAGCATATGAATTCCTGAAGGCCCGCGGCTTCAAGAACGCAAGAGGAGATGATCATACTGTTGAGTCAAAATCAGCAAGATCCTGTCTTATGATCTCTCCGTCAGGATACTCTATTCAGCTAACACAGCATATCAGGGAGCACGACTGATCAATAGCCATCGTCGCTCTACCTGCGGGCATCATAACAGCAGGATATATGGAAGCGCTTAATGAGGAAAAAGCATAATCCCCCGAAAGGTAAAACCCTTCGGGGGAAAAAGTTTTTAATTAGACGTTTTATGCGGGGCACTGACGCGCTCAGCGCGTCAAAGCGTGCCCGTAAAACGTCCACCGGACGTTTTATGCGGGGCACTAACGCGCTCAGCGCGTCAAAGCGTGCCCGTAAAACGTCCACCGGACGTTTTACCTCTTCAGGTTGATGAGTTCCTCGAGGAGGGTATCGGAAACGGTGATTATTCGTGAGTTGGCCTGGAATCCACGCTGGGTTGTGATCATGGTGGTGAACTCCGAGGAAAGATCCACGTTACTCATTTCCAGCTCTCCGGAGGCGTATGAACCGCCGTTTGCGGTTACGTCACCGATAACGGGAGCACCGGAGTTCATGGTCTCCACATAGAGGTTGTCTCCTG
>JAEEGL011305120.1_pt1 | contig 12584 bp, 7 predicted proteins | sample 9134231 | NCBI WGS metagenome assembly JAEEGL01 (sample SAMN16246548, study PRJNA631951) | gut metagenome | biome: gut microbiome; feature: rumen; material: fiber-attached | host: Bos | place: Iran: Karaj | collected 2018-10
AGCTACTCATCCCATTGGACTATACCTTCGCTTTCTGTAGATTTTGGATATTCGATTCGAATCTTGGACGTCTCCGAACTCTTCGAGAAATTCCTTCCGGAACCTCCCTCAATCACTTCCGCGCGCTTGGAAGAGATGTTGTTCGCTTTTGTGTGGTTCGCTGTTCCTTTTGTTGAGTTCATAATAATCTAATAACTCAGTCTTGTCAACCATTATTTTCTGTAAAATTATAAACAAAATCGAAAATGTTATGCATGTATTGTAGGAACTACCGCGAATATTCTGACAATTATAAAATCTTCTGACAACATGCAAACGACTTCCCCTCTCAAACCAAGGAAATCCCCAAAATTACCATAAACTCCCATGCGGATGAGCGTGGATCAGAGCTTCTCAAAGTAGAACAGTGTCTGCGCACCACTCCGCTCATCTTTCGCAAGACGCAGTCCGGATGCTTCTCTGTTTTCACCGGACCATGCTCTGATCTTTGCGGTCAGGAAACGGACCATGGCACCGATCTGCGCATCCCTTGTCATTTCCGGCAGATTTAAGTTTTCAAAGCGGATGAAAGTCTTCTCCGTCATCTCCGCACCGGATGCTTCGCCTGCAGAAATCTCCACTTCATTCAAGAATACCCAGACCCGCACCACAGACCTTCCGTTTGGATCGCGAAGCGCATTTTCCGCCCGGGTGCGGATCGCCTCCAGAAGAGGGCTCAGATCCGCGCCCATGGTCTGCAGCACCTCCAGATAGGCCTGTTCTTCTTTCTTTTCGGCGTCCTGTACCGCTCCCGCTTTTTTCTTTGCTTCTTCCATCAGACTAACAGACTCCAGACCGAATGCGGAATCGGGACCCAGATACCGGTCCTTCAGTGTTTCCGCCCTGGCCTGATAGTCCTCCCGGATGGTTTTCAGCTGCTCCTCGTACCAGGTCTCATCATTCAGACCGTATTTTGCATTGGTCGCTTTTTTCATTTTCGAGGCGTCCATGGTCACCTTGACTCCAAGGAGTAATACGATGAGTCCGACGAAAAAGAGAGGCTCTGCCACTGCCGTCAGCATTGGAATGAGAAACATCCCTAAAAAGATCAGAAAGATCCCGCCTCCCTTCTTTCCCTTTGCATCGATCATCTCCCGGTCCACAGCCTCTTTGCTGGGGCCCATCTTGGATTTCAGGTCCTGGATCCTTTGCTGTTTTTCCGCTTCCAGCTTCTGAAGCTCCCGGTCAAGCTCCTGCTGCACCTGGGCTTTTCTTTCCCGGATCTGTTTTTCCGCTTCCTGTAAGGCAATATCGCTCATTTATTCTCTCCTTTTCCCTTGATCCGATCCCGTGGACCGTTTCTTACTTCAGTTTCTCGCAAAAGCCACGGATCCAGCTCTCTCCCGGTTCGTCATAGATCCGCATGAGGGTGGTCTTTTCCGTGCTCTCCTGGTACCGAAGGGCGCTGTGCCCGTTCAGAGTCTCTTTCCCGGTGCTGTTTACCAGGCGGTACATCAGATCCTCCCCCAGATTGGAGGCGATCCGGTGGTCAAATGCCGCTTCAAACTCTTCTCCCAGGACGTTTTTGACCTTCGTATAGTCCGAAAAGCTTCCGATGACGTGGATCCTTGTTTTCGGTCCGTCCCGCAGGATCTTTTTCAGCTGATCCAGTGCCGAGAGATCTCCTGCTCCCCCGGTTCCGGCATCCATATCGTCATCCGCATACAGGGAAATCTTCTTCGCCAGAGCCCGCATGCAATCCAGCCCCTTTAACATCAAAAACTTCGGATGTTTCGGAGCTCCGCCCTGACGGGCCAGCATTTCCCGGTACAGCGCACCGATCCGGTTCCGGACGCTTTCATACGGAATGTCCTCCGACAGGATCTTCTCATGATCCAGATATGTGATGCGTTCCGGGATCAGAGCCGAAAGACCGGCCATGCCGCCTCCCAGATCATAGGCATCATCCTCTCTGTTTGTAAGATCGATGCAGTCCATCACGGGATCCTTTGTGCCCTCCGGGTCCAGCCTGCTGTCATACAGAAGGCTCAGGGCGGTATGGGTCAGGATGGTCTCTGTCAGCACCGGATCCGTCAGCGCGATGAGCAGGTGGCTTCCCGGGGCTGCCGCAAAGGTGATGGGGCGCTCCGGCTCATAGGCACTGTTTTCCCCGATGGAGATCGCATATTTTGTCGGATCCCCGGACAGAGGTACAAAGCGATCCGGTGAAGTGTTAAAGGGATGAGAGGCAAACTCCTCGATCCCTGCATGGAGGATCTTTTTCGGCATCTTCAGATAGGCGGAAGGATCGATCCCGGCTTCCATCTCGCTGATCTTTCGCAGGGTCTCCCGAAGCTGTCCCTCCGCATAGGTGACCTGGAAGATGTGATCGTTGGCTTTCTCTCCGCAATTGTCATTGAGGACTGCCTGATTTCTCTTTAACAGATCCAGGCTCTCACTCCCGGAGAGCAGGTGTCTGGATCCGTCCAGGGCGATGCGGACCGCCATCTGGGACAGGATATCATCCGGCAGGGAGATGCTCTGACTGGCCAGGATCACATGAATACCGACAGCTCTTCCCTGCTTTACCAGAGTGCCCAGATCCCGCAGCACACTCCGGGCGATGTCGTCCTCCCCGCCCCGGATCAGACTCTCGAATTCATCCACCAGAAAGAGGATATAGGGCATGATCTTTCCGGTCTTTCTCCTGTAGGCATTGATCCCGGGCACCTGTTCATCCGGCAGTTCTCTTTTGAACAGTGCGGCACGGTACTCCAGCTCCTTTACCAGCTGCCGGAAGGTGCTCTGGCCGAACTCCCGCTCCGAGCCGGTAGAGACCACCCGCACCCCGGGCAGATCATAATCCGCATAGGTCTTAAACTCCACCCCCTCCTTGTAATCCAGGAGTACCAGCTGCAGCTCCTGGGGCCCATAGCAGAGCAGGGCGGAGGTGATGATGGCATGCATCAATACGGATTTCCCGGATCCGGTGGTTCCTTCGATGAGGGCGTGCTGTCTTTTATCCGTGGTCTCTCCTCTTCCCAGGATCAGATTCTGCTGATCCGAAACACCCACGATCCCAATGGGCAGCACGATCCCGTCCAGAGTGGATTTGGAGATCCATTCGTTTTTCTCCGCCATCTTTTCATGAACTTCCTCCAGCGTCACCACTCTGGAGGGCAGATCATCCACATGGGCGCAGAGCTCATTAAGGACCTGTTCATCAAATCCGTTAGCCAGGGAAACGGCGCGGTATTGCAGCAGGCATCTGTTCCCCGTGGAGGTGATCCGCTCTGTCACCATGCCGTCCCGATAAACCGTCATCTTGCTCCGGATGCGTTCGATCCGGTCCCTCAGTTCCGGCTTTCCGAAATATTCCCGCAAAACCTCACTGTTTTCACAGATCAGCACGTGGGTACCGTAGTCCGTGGCGGAGTCCAGGATGATATCCAGATCGTCCAGCATCGCCTCATCAAATCCGTAAGGAAAGTCCGCGATGGCGATGAGGTGATGGGTTTCTGTCTTCAGATAGACATCCTTCTGTGCATAGAAGCTGCTGCTGATATCATTCAGGGAGGACCGGAATCTGGAGAGCTGTGCCGCGATATCCGGCTTTGCATCCCATACTCTGGTATTGACGATGGAATGATCATTGATCCCCAGCCGTACGAGGCCTCCGAAACAGTCATTCTTTCTGGGAGCAATCATCAAAAGATGCAGCCGGCCGGCAGGATATTGCATCAAAGTCTCAAATGTGATGGACCGGATCATATCCATGTTTTCTTCCGTATTCATCTGAAGGTACCAGGTCTGCGCCTTTTCCAGAGAGGCATAGGCGGAAAACCAGATCGCATCCTCCAACGAAATCCCGATACCGAGCTGCAGGATCGCATTCCATACCTGATCCGCCATGGTTCCCGGCAGGCCGCTCACCACCTGATCTCTGCGAAAAGACAGCTGGCCGCAGCGTAATACGGAGGGTGTTTCCAAAGCCGCATGAAAGGGATGGTAGGAACTGCGTCTGCTCCGCTCTTTTCCCACTGCGGATACCAGATTTTCATCCTTCAGAAAAGAGAGGAATACTTCCTGCGTGGCTTCATCCAGTTTCTGACAGGTTTCATCAATGAGGGCCATGGCGGAAAGCCGGAGTTCGTCCTGCATTTGCCGGCATGCTTCCAGGTCCTTTTTTTGCATGTCGTCATAGGTTTTTTGTCTGGTATCCTGTTCTTTTTGCTGTTCCTTGCGCTTTTCCTCAATAAAGGAATCTACGATCCGGCGTTTACTCTGAAACTTCTCCCTGACTTTCTCTTTCTGCGCTTCCGCTGCTTTTTTAGCTTCTGACTGTCTGTTCTTAAAGCGAAAGCTGATCCGTTTCAGTTCTTCTTCCAGATTCTGCATCCTTTTGAACTTGAAGATCTCGCCGAAAGCGCTGCTGTTGATCTGTTCCAGTTCCCGAAGAAGGGGTGCGCGTTCTTTCCGTTCCGTTTCCGAAAGGGAGTCGAGTTCTTTCTGGCAGCCGTTATCGATGCGGTCCAGTTCCGCTTCTTCTTCGCTCTTTAGTTCCTGCAGCTTTTCCCGTCTCACCTCTTCATAAACGGATTCGGTGTCAGAGGCCGGTCCCGTGCCTGCTTCCGCGCTGCGCAGTCTTCCGTAAGTATCCATGAGCTGCGCAGTGGTGGTCCGGCAGTAAGTTTCCAGCGCTGTGACGGAGGCGGTTTCCTGCTTTCGGATGCTGCCAAGACCCTTCAGATATTCGTCCCGAAAAGCATCTAGTGTATCCAGGATCGTCAGGGCGATGGGCTGTGCAGGTTCCTGTGACCTTTCAAAGAGGGCGAGGGTTTCCTCCTTTTTCAGGGCGAGGGTCCTTCGTGTCTTTTCAAAAAGGGCAGCATTCTCCCGGCTGTCCACATACCCCTTGGAGATCAGGTACTGCATTCTGGCCGCCGCGGCGGGACCGGATCCGCTCAGGCGTTCCATTCGGATCTTCTCAATATTCTTCAGTTCGATCTCAACCTGATCGTTCATGCTTCCCCTCTCTCTAACCGGAACATTTCCATAAATTTCCGCTCTTCCGGCTTCACCTGCCGGAGCACCCGCTCCAGATAGGCCTCATACGCGATATCATCAAAGTCCGCATCCTGAAGCAGTGCATCAAATGCTTCCAAAAGCTTCCCCACCGGCTCCGGATCCGCTGCAGCCTCCTGCTCCGGCGTCTGCTTCTTTATGGTCTCCCGGATCGGCAGACTGAATACCATTTCCGCGTCCCTGTTTTTCACAAGCCCCGCCGCATCCGCAGCGATATCATAAAAGGCATATCCGTCCGGGATGGGTTCCTCCACGAAATGTACAGGAAACACCACATAGGATCTTTTCGCCTTCCGGTAGCACAGGGGCAGGGACAGTTTTCCCTCACTGCCCTTCAGATAGGGGGACAGCTCCGGGATCCGGTGCACGACATCATAGATATGTTGTAGCCTGTTCATTTTCTTCTCTCCCTGATCATGATCACGCTGCTGTTTCTCACATCAAATTCGTCATCTCCGACGATGGCCCTCATAAAGTGCGAAAGCGGCACTTCCTTCATCTGATGGGCAGGATCCGGCTGTCCGGTATCCTTGATATGCACATAGATCCCGCCGTCCTCATGCCGGGAGACCCCGTCCGCCTCGTAGAAATGATCAGCGTAGCAGTAACCGATGGACCATTGATAGGCAATGTCATACCCCTGCTGCCGGGCCACGCGCTCTAAAAATCCGTCGCGTTCTCTGGGATCCCCTTCATACCAGAACAGGTCAGAGACGCCTCCCACCTGCAGGACTCCACCGTTTTCCAGAACGGATACCACTTCTGCCACATCCGGAAGCGTTCCGTTTTTCTGCTCCCGCACCTCGCAGGGAACCCCGTAGGCTTTGTACAGGACCCGCATGGAATCTTCATTGGTTCCGCCGGATTTGTCCGGTTCTACGGAGGTGTCATAGATCAGATCTCCCCATTCGTCACGGTCCGCATGCACACCGTCCGTGCACTGTGGCTTTCGGGTCACAAAGGCCAGATCGCTGGATACGGTGAGTTTCAGGACCGAATCCTCGGATGCGATCCGCACACCGTAATAGTCATTGATCACCTGTGCACCGGAGGCATTCCCGCAGGTTCCTCTGAAGCCGATGCGGTTATTTCCCTGGCAGATGCTCTTTGTGACGGGCAGTCCCTCCGGGGAAGGCGGCATGGTCCTGGCGACGTAATCCGACCAGAGCCTGGTGGCGCCCAGGGGATCCCGCTCTTCCATCTCCCGGAACTGCGCCTGTGTGAACTGTTCCAGCTTCAGACCTCTTTCGATCTCTCTGTTCACACAGTCCAGATGAGCAAGCATCAGCTGTGCCTGCTTCTCCCGGATCCGATCGTTTCCGGGGAGGTCCATCCATTCCTCACGGTTTAACGCATTGATGGCATCCTGCCGGTAATTCAGAAGGGATCTCCTGTCATACAAAACTTCCGGGGACTCGGTGCCATCCGGCTCCAGGGGATGCCCGGTCCCTTCCGGGGCAAAGATTTCGGAGGAAGGTCCCATCAGCTGATCATCCGGGAACCTGACATTTCCGTATCCCAGGATCTCGTAAGTATCGATCACATTCTGCCCGGATGCGGCCGCGTTCTTTTCGTCTTCTCCCGCCTGTAAACCCGCCAGCTTCCGGACGGGTTCCGCGATGCCGTAATCCTCCAGCGCATGCAGAAAACTGTTCCAGGTTTCCGGCATCACCGTCTGGAAGTAGGCCAGCTTATCTCCTCCGCTCAGGGCATAATCCATGCAGATGCCCACATAATCGGAAAAAAGATCCTGCGGGATCTCATCCCGGTAGATTTCCAGATATTCCAGCAGATCCTCTTCCCGAAAGCCCGCGATATTCTCCAGGGAAAACCCGTCTATGGATACTCCTGCAGCGGCCAGTTCCATCAAAAGATGCGCACGAAAAGAAGTATCCTGAGAGATGGCCGCGCCCCGCTCCCCCAGGATCCGGTCCAGTTCCGTACCCAGCTCACGGAAAAGTTCACAGGGCTCATTGGTGGTCCCGTCCGATCCCCGAAGTCTGCCTGCAGAGATTTCGGTTAACTGATCCGCAGGCAGGATCCGGGAAAGCAGCTCTACGAGATGCTCATCGGCACCGGGAAACCGCAACCTGAAATCCCGGAAGAGTTCTTCGTGATCCACCAGGGTGATAAAGCAGCTCTCTACCTCCCCGTCCGAAACAGCGCCCTTGACACTTCCGGCACCCGAAAAGAAACCGGCAGTGCCTGCGCCGTATGCCTGGATCCCATCCGGATCCGGATCATAGCTGCCGCTCCCTCCCAGGCTTTTGTCCAGCAGATTGACTGCCGTCTGACCAAACCGTATCCGGGCGATGACATCCGCCATCATAGCCTGGGCCTTGGCACCGAACAGTGCTTTTTGCATCTCTTTGAAGATGCTGATGTTTTTCTTTTCCCGTTCGATCTTGTCCCGGGTTTCCTCCCGGGCATCCTCCCGGTCTCTGATGTTTTCGGAGATCTCCTCCTGAATCCGGTCCCGCTCCAGCTCTGCGGCAGCGGCTTCCCTTCGCTGATCCGCCGCCTGCTCCAGCAGGTCCTCGATGAGCGCCTCATTGGGACATTCTCCGTCCTCATCCCGTTCCGCTTCCAGCTCCGCGATCTCCGCCAGGGTGGATTCGTACGCTGCTCTGGTCATGGAGCAGCGCATCTCGGACAGCTTTAACTGCTGATCCAGCCTGATGCCGGTCTCCACCAGCCCTTCCGCATATTCGACTATATGTTGAAAAGAAGGGGTCTTTTTCAAAGCAGGCCGTTCAGCGTATCCAGCTGTTTCGCCAGCCGGTCATTCGCTGCCTCCATGATCTCATCCGCGCTCTCACTCATCTCCCGGTATTCGTCCGCGCTCTGCTCCATACCGGCCTTTCCTCTTTCAGCCGCATCCGTCGCCAGGTCCGATGCTTCCCGCATCTGATCGAACACCTCGGCGTTTCGCTCCGTGCGTTCCGTCTCTTCGGCGATCTCTTCTTTTACGCCTTCCATTTCCGCCTTCGCCTGTTCCTGAGCTTCCTCCACCTGGGATTCAAAAGCCCGGTCCACGGAATCTTTTGTCTCTTTTTTGCTGTCCTCTACCAGCTCCAGATCTCCCTCATCGATATCCAGATCCAGCTCGCCAAAGAGTCTGTCCAGCTCCGTGGCATCCCCCACGATGGCATCGCCCTGTTCCAGATTCTTTTCACCGGTGCTCTCCACCTGCTCGATGCCGCTTCGCAAATTGCTTTTTTTCTGCATATTCCCCGCTCCCTTACTGACGGTCCCTTACGGAACCTGTCTCACACCGGCATCAGATCCGGTTTTTCCGCATGATGATATCCTGTTTGTCTTCGATGCCAAACTCTTTTGCCTTCAGGAAAAACGCTCTGTTTCCCGCCATGACTTCGGAAGTGACGGGGTCTTCTACCTGTGCCAGTTCCGCACCGGCCTGAGCTGCCAGGATCAGTTCATCGAAAAGACCGATTTCCTCAGCGTACAGCTCCTGCAGGTTTTCCTTTAAGACCGCGGTGATCGCTTCTCTGGTTTCTTCCGTAAAGGGCCTTAGCAGCGCCTTCCACTGTTCTTCCTTGCGGTTTGCCATGACACAGCTTTCGATGAGGTGCGCCAGCACTTCCCGGAACTTTCGGTAATCCGGGCTCTTCATTACCTGATGGATCTGTGCCTGTGCTGCGGCAGCAGATACCTTCCGCTCCTTTGAAAGCAGCGGCTTTGCCTCGGATCCTTCCTTTTCCCGAAGGGCCCTTGCCTCTCTTCGGATCTCCTCTAAGTCGGACTTTAAGCTGTCCGTCAGAACGGGCACCAGCGCAGCACCCTTTTCCAGATGCTCCCGCGCCTCCCGGATCCGGCTTTTCTCCTTTCGGATGCGCAACACCGCACGGCTCCCCTCACACCGAAGATGTCTGCAGATGGTATCCAGATAGCCCCCTTCCCGGATCAGGAGCCTTTGCAGATCCTCATCGTTTTTGGATTTGGCGGTCTCTTCCCGCTCGGATCTGTCTTCGATGTACGTGGATGCATCTCCCGATCCCAGCCATTCATGGGTCTGAAGGGCAAAGGGTTTTTGCAGTCCTTCATAGCTGATGAGGGCGCGCCCCACGCCGAAGATTCCCATCTCCTCTAACTGGATGGCGGAGGCTGACATGGTACCTCCCAGAAGGGACCTGTCATCCTGCGCCGTGATCCGCAGTCCGATCTTCAGTCCCGTGTTTTTCAGCACTTCATCCGCCATCACCGTGGGCAGCTGATCCGCAATGACGATGGCTTCTTTTAATGCCCGGACTTCCGCCAGCATCTTTACCAAAAATGCGGTAGCTGCCGTCTTCGGATCCGCCTCTCCGTTTCTGGACTGGGACTCCGGCCCGATGAGATTATGCGCTTCTTCCAGGAAGATCACATGCCGCACCGGACCTTCTTTTCCCGCAGGATGCATCCGAAGGGTCTCCCGGATCAGGGTGCACACCAGCAGCATGGTAAAGTTGGCCGGTCCCTCTCCCATGGCCTCCGTTTCTATGATGGCCGGCTTTTCCAGCCAGTCTTCCGGGGAGAAAGTAGAAAAGGGCACGTCAAAGACATCTCCCATTTCTCTGTTTAACAAGCTTCCGATCCGGACCTGCAGCGCGGATTTCATATTTCCGCTGACTTCCTGGCTGTAATCCGTGCTCTCCAGTTCTTTTTCCAGCTGTTCATACAGCTCCGACATGGTGGGGAAAAGCTCCCCGCCCCGCTGTCTTTTGATCTTCTCCGCATTTCCAGCCGTATAGCGCATCTCCGGGAGCCAACCGTGGGCGCGGTATACCGCTTCGATGGCGCGGTCCAGCAAAAACGGCATGGGGGGGTCCAAGGGAAAGGCCCCTTCAAAGACACTGTCCAGATTCCTTATATGCTCCGAGACGATCATCCCCTTGGGAAATTCAAAGGGATTAATGTGAAGAGGAAACCGCATGTCCGCATTGGGCGAAAACAGGGTGACCTGTTTCATCTTCGGCTGCGACATGTTAAGGAGCGCGCGGTATTCCTGCTTGGCAGGCTCAAAGACCAGGAAAGGGATATCGTGATTTAGCCACAGCGCGGATACCAGATGATGCATCAGGTTGGTCTTACCGGAACCCGGTACACCGGCGATAAAGGCATGTTTCGGCAGAAGTTTTAAGGGAATGCTCACAGGGTATCCATGATCGTCCGTTCCCAGAAAGAGGCTTTCTTTTTCCCGTTCCTGTCCCGGGGCTGTCTCTTTTCGCAGCTCAATCGTATCCCCCTCATTGAGGACCGGGAGCTGGAACATGGGAGATACCTCTTCCAGGGTAAAGAGCGTGGGCAGAAACCGCAGGATGTTTTCCCTGCAGCGCAGATCCGCGATCTCGTATCCCGATGCTCTGGTGGGTCTGATAAAGCGGGAGACATTTCCGTTTTCAAATTCCGCTGCGATCTCTTCATTCAAAAAGGAAAATGCATGACAGGGACCACCCTCCGTGCGCACTTCGAACACGCTGTAATCTCCCTTTTCGATGGCATCGGAGGCCAGAGTATCGAGAAGCAGCTCCACATCGTCGCAAAGGGAATCGCTTCGCATGGAAGGCCCGAAGGCAAAGAGATTCAGCCGGAATTTCGGGGTCCCGTCCATCCCCTCCGCCAGATGCTCATAGGATCGCAGGATCGTATCGATCTTGTAATCTTTTACGGCGTCTTTTCCATACTGCGAAGCCTGTCTGTCCTTCAGCTTTTCGGTGGGGCCGGAAAAGGCATTCCGGATCCGGTCTCCCCAGGCCACGGGATACAGATCCATCCGCACCAGCACCGGCTGATCCAGCGCCTCCATCAGATGATACAGCGCGATGTTTCTCCCCTCTTCATTGGGCTCCCATTCCGCCACGGTATAGTACTCTTCTCCGGTCTCTGCGGAAGGGCGAAGGAAGATCTCCTGTTTCGTCAGTGCGCAGCACTTCTGATATGCACATTGTGACAGTTCCAGGAATTCCGCATCCTTTTCCGTGATGTCAGCCGTTTCATAAAGCTTAAAAAGCGGCGAAGAATGAAACAGAGCCTCCGCATTGGAAAGTGCTTCCCTGCTTCCGTGAAATCCCAGGAATACGGAGAGTCTGTCCAGACTGGGGCGCTTGGGATCATATCGATAAAACAGATGCAAGCTGATACCCATGGAGGCGCCTTTTCTGTTCCATTGACGCAAAAAAGAACGGTGAAAGTCCAGCACGCTGTCAATCCCGTTCATTCCGGCAGTATTGTATTTGATCAGGGAAAGGTCCGGCAGACACAGTATCTGTTTGATCAGCCATTTTTTCTCAGAATGTTCAGACATCTCAATCCCCCACCCGGCAGTCTTTCAACAAAACCAATTGTAATCATACCGCAATCAAAGACGTATTGCAAACAGATCAGAGGGAGGGCCTAGCACCTGAACCTCACGATGTAAACCTTGGGAGGCGCTTTGGTTTTCGTCGGCAACTACGCCCTTGTGGACGCTCACCATAGACGGACGGCATGCCCATCATACAAAAAAAGCCATGGCTCCCGCTTAAGAAACCATGGCTTTTCTTCGTGTCCGTTCTTCGTGTCAGGGATCGCCTGCCACCTGAGCCTTCAGCTTACAGGCTGGTGTAGCCGCCGTCGACCGGCAGGATGACACCGTTAACGTAAGTGCTGCAAGGGGAAGCCAGGAAGATCGCAGCGGTATCGAGCTCGCCTTCCTTGCCATAGCGGCCCATGGGGATCATGGTCTTCGCATACTCCTGGAAGAAGTCGGAATCCAGAGTCTCCTTGGTCAGCGGAGTCTCAAAATAGCCCGGGCAGATTGCATTGACGGTGATCCCGTTGTCGGACCACTCGCAGGCCAGTGCTCTGGTCAGGTTGACCACGCCGCCCTTTGCCGCATGATACGGGGAAGCGGGAGCAATCTTGTTTCCTACGAGACCGTACATGGAAGCGATGTTGATGATGCGTCCGTAGCCTGCGGGAAGCATTGCCTTGTTTGCAACGGCACGCGCCATCTTAAAGGTTCCGAAGAGGTCGATCTTCATCTCGTTCTCGAACTGCTCGTCGGTGATGTCCTCAGCGGGAGCCACAGCTCCGGTTCCTGCATTATTGATCAGGATATCGATGCGGCCGAATTCCTTCATAACGACATCCACAGCCTCTTCCACCCTCTCCGTGTCGGTGATATCACAGGAGACACCGATGGCCTTCACGCCATAGGTCTTCGAAATCTCTTCCGCCACTTCCTTCACCAGGTTCTCACGCCGTGCCAGCGCTACAATGTTCGCACCCTGGCTGGCCAGAGCCTTCGCCATCTGCACGCCCAGTCCGGTAGAGCAACCGGTCACGATAGCTACACGATCCTTCAAGTCAAAATAGTTCGTCATCAAAATACCTCCAAATGAAATAGTTGACAGTTCCCACAGATCGATTGCCGTAAAAGGCAATGCCATACTGTATAAATAATTGCCGGCGATTGGCGTAAGTATAGCATTGTAAGCGCTTACATGCAATAGAAATCTATGTTAACTTTTTATCATATA
>JAEEGL013123815.1_pt1 | contig 12584 bp, 11 predicted proteins | sample 9134231 | NCBI WGS metagenome assembly JAEEGL01 (sample SAMN16246548, study PRJNA631951) | gut metagenome | biome: gut microbiome; feature: rumen; material: fiber-attached | host: Bos | place: Iran: Karaj | collected 2018-10
AGATCAAGATTCTCGGCTGCACTCTAAAATAACAGATCAGATGCTTTCACACAGTCTGCAAACATCGGATAGTCTGCAGCAATCAGATTTGCCGTAATGGCATCTGCCTTCACTGACTTAGCGGACTTGATGGCCGCTTTCTTTGACTTCTCTTTGTCTCGGCTAACCATGTACACCCTGGCATTCCCGAAGGATGCAAAAATGGCCGACACGTTTGCACCCATGGTCCCGTTGGCTCCCACCACGGTGACGGTTTTTGGATTTATCATAAATTCTTATTTGGTTGCTTTGGTTCTATTTTAACTCTCGAATAAGCATAAAAGCTTCTGCTGCCTTTAAGTGCATAAGGGCCCCTCTATATTTGGCTAAAGCTTCAATAGCTTCAATTGATCGTGCATCTGGGAAATCACTTAATTGTGTTTCAAAGAAAGAAAGCGCAGTCAACTTTGATTCTAGGGTGTCGCTAATATCCACATATACATTAGGCATAAACTCGTTCTGAACATTAGGTGCATTCCATGCTGTCTCACTCATTGTTTCATAGCTATATATGCGTCTAACCTTAGGCTCATATTTTGGCCTTAGGGCGACCATACAAGCATCTGCTACAATCTGATGATCTTTTTGCATATCTCCCCAATGGGGGATATAAACTTCATCCGGCATAACCTCACGAACAACTTTTAATATGGAATCATTCAACTCATAGCGATGACATTCCTCTAAGTAGACGGAAGGAAAATCAAGGAAGAAAGTATTTTTTACTCCTATTTTTCTATGGCAGTCACGTGCATCTTGCCTTGTCTTTTCAACTATCTCAACAGGAAACATGGGCTGAGGGCCTTTTGTTACTATACATACAAATACCTCATTCCCATTTTGTATGTTCTTAATCATCGTGCCGCCACAGCCTAAAATTTCATCATCCGGATGGGGAGCTATTACTAATAACTTTTTCATTTATTACTTTGTAATTTTTGTATTATTTCTGAACGTTCTACATCGAATGGTTTTCTCACAAAACTGCCATAATTTGTAGTATTCCTTTTTAACAATATTCTGAATACACCCAGAAAAATCATCAAATCTTTTTTGAAATTCACATTCTCAGCATATTCAGCATCATATTGAAATTCTTTATCCCATGAAATCACAGGTTCCGGGTCTATAGAATCTGGTGTGATAAGACCTCCACGTACCAAAAATCGTTTCTTTTCTTTTTCGGTGAAATAATCATTATATCTGGGATAGAGCGGTCTAGGACCAATTACAGCCATTTCTCCTTTTATAATATTAATCAATTCAGGCAATTCATCAAGAGAAGTAGAGCGTAACCACTTGCCAAATTTTGTAACCCTTTGCTCGTCTGATAGTAAATTACCTTGTTCATCTCGTCCATCTGTCATTGTTCTAAACTTAATCATCCCGAAAGGTTTCATATCCTTTCCAGAACGAACTTGTCTAAAAAACACAGGTCTCCCCAAATTAATTCTTACAAGCACCGTTAGGATTAAAAACAAAGGACTAATTATGAGAAACAGTACAATAGATGATAAAAAATCAAAACCGCGTTTAATATACAAATACATACTTTCTATTTTAAAAAGATTTGACTTCCATCAGGTGCTGAATAATACTCCCCATACCTGCGCTTAATGCGTGTACCATAAACCGGCTCGTATTTCGGAAGTGGTTCTCCCAACAATTGTTTAATTCGTAAATAAGGGAGGTTTACGCCACCTGCAGCAATAAGTGAAACTGTAGCGGTCAATCTTGGATTAATATCCATCAAAACAGCTTCTTCTTTATCATTGCGCATGAAGTCGAAACCGACATTACCATCCATCTTGAGCAACTTCACCACGTCTGCGCTGACTTTGTAAGCAAGTTCATCATATCTGATAACACTTTCCTGGGCTATACTCATTAAACTTACCGTATTCTCGCGACCAACTTCATAAAGGACTTTGCCCTTATCTGCAAGTAGGTCAACAGTGAACTCAGGGCCATGCATTACTTCCAGGAGCATCATCTCTTCTAACCGAGGGGCACTTTTTAGTATGGAAAGCATATCATCATAGGAAGTATAGAAACTATTAGGTTTCTCATATGCATAAATCTCGTAACGTGATTTCTTGGCATCAATGATTCTCACGCCACGGCTTCCACTACCATTAACAATCTTAATGCAAACAGGTTTTTGAGGGTATCCCATCAATTCGCAACCTTCAATAAACTCTTCTACAGAATGGACACCACAATATTTTGGGACAGGGATTCCCGCTTTCTCCAATACCTGATAAGTGTGTAGCTTATTATTTGATATCGCGACAGACTCCATATTGGAGACTGAAACTTTCACACCTAGGGCGTTAAACTCTTCTAACCTTGCTGCAACTGCGCTAACCTCAGCAGAAATGGTAGGGAGATAAATATCTACTCTTTCTCGCTTACAAATGTCTAAAACAGTATCACAATAATCTAACGAAGTAGCTGAAGGAACCCTATAATACACATCTACCATATATCCGATACTGGGGTCTTCAGCCATATCCATACCAATTATACGAATATTTCTCTCGCCATTGCTGCGATAACATGCAAAAGCACCTGGAGCTGAAGGAGAACCAGCAGCCGAAACTAGAATTGTAATATCTTTTAATTGAGTCATAATCAAAATATATAGGTCTTAAAAATATCTTCAAATGTTTCTTTTCTCTTAATTTCCTCTACTGAGCCATCTTCCTTAATGGCAATCATAGCACAACATGGCTGGATGAATGGCGGTTTATACACCACAGAATAACCGCCTACATTTCGGAATTCTATCACATCACACAACCTCACTGACTCTGGGAAATCCTTGAATAGCGTATCTTGCTCCAAACAAGTGAATCCAGTAATATCAATAGGCGTTTTTGAAGATTCTCCCTTCCCTATTGAAAAGAGAGTATAAGGCACCTTCATCATCATTGCCGTTTCTCCAGCCTCATGAATATCACAGTCGCACACTGCTATATTTCTTCCAGCAATCTCCTTCAATCCCGTAATTGTTGTAATAAGTGACATATAACGAGAAACCACCGTTGTTCCGGGTTCAGTCACTAATAACGGTTTGGTTTCTGATTTCGCATAATGCTTAGCCATTGTGCCTGCAACCACTTCTGCATATTCATCGTAAGAAGGAACGTCGATAGTAAACTGATCCTTTAGGTATCCTTCCATATCTGCAAACATGCCACTTCCTAGGTCAATTAATTCTGGTACGCCATCTATGTATCGGTCTGCCGCATCCAGAATCTGGTCTATGCGTTCCTGCCATGCAGAAAGGTAACGCGCCCTGCTAACATGCATATGTAGTCCTACAAGCTTTACATTCTCTTGGGCTTTCAGCAGAGAGACAACTCGCTCTGCTTGTTCACTACCTGCCTCAATGCCAAAACGGGAAACAAAACCAATATCTATTCGTGCCGTTATACGCATATTTACCTTGAAGGTCTTCTCTGTATGCATTTTGGCAAAAGCTACAACACGTTTTGCTTCCTCCTCATTATCAATGTTAAGAATACCACCATTTAGCAAATGCTCTTCCAGCATCTCACCTTTGCAAGGTCCATTGTAGATGATCATGCTGTTTTCATAACCACATTGTTTTGCCACCCAAAGTTCCATATCGCTAACCACCTCTGCATATCCTCCAAGCTTTTTTACCAGTTTGCAGATATGAGGCGTATAATTTGTTTTATACGAATAACCTGGGTTATAGTTTGGGTAAACTTTACGGAAAGCCTCGCAGAGATGATTATAGTTCTCTATAAAACCCTTGTCATCAAAAACATATAGGGGCGATCCGTAATGTTTTAATAATGCTACTTTATCCATTCTTCACCTTATTGATAATTCTTTCGTAGGCCCGTGCCGTCGTTAATTCACTTTTGAAAAGGTTATAACCGTTTTCTTTCACCTGTTCTCTCAAATCTTTTGAATTATAGTAAGAGAGGAGTCTTTCTTTTAAAGTGAGAACATCATCGCTATATCCCCAAAGTCCCGCATTATTCTCTTCCAAATACTCGCCAAAGTCTGTCGTGTGGTCAAGTGCGGCAAGAATAGGCACTCTCATATTTAGGTATGACAACGACTTACTTGGGAAGTTTGGAGTGGCCATCTTCTCGTTAAGGATGATTAATCCCACATCACATGATGCCAAGAATGCCAAATATTGATCCTGGGGGAGGAATGCCTTAAACTCAACGTTTGTCATTCCTTTATCGCTTACCATACCCTTAATAACATCTAGATAAGCTCCCTTGCCAAGAATCACAAAAACCATGTCTTTATAATCTTTACACGCTTCTGCTAATTCAACAATATGCTCAATGCGCTGAGCGGCTCCAACACTACCACCATAAACCACAACAAACTTGTCTTTAAAGCCCATCTGTTCTTTAAGACCGGCATCTTGTTTAATAGTTATCTCGTTAGCCCAAAAAGGAAGGAAGTCAAATTTCTTATCTTCGATCTTTGGATAAAATTGTTTAATAAAATCTACGTTCCCCTTAGTTGGACAGCCTATATAATCAGCTTCTTTGAACATCTTATTCTCCCAAAACCTATAATACAATGCTATGGGGTTATTCTTTCCAAAGTAACCAAAGGCGACAGCATCCTGCCATATAAAGTCGGTCTGTATTAAATAGAACGGGCACTTGAAATGACGTTTCAAACCACCCACAATATAGCTCAACTCAGGGGGAAGCGAGTGGGATATGATTAGATCAATCTTTTCATTCTTGAAAAACTTCTTCGTATAATAGTGTTGCTTCAATGCATACTCTTGATACGCAAATGCCTTTTTAACATTGCTTACAACCCCTGTAAAATCATGCGACTTAATTCTAAGAACAGGAATATCATTCTCTTTTACGACCTCCGTTTTATTAATAATACCCGTCCCTTTTGTAGACACATACACATTATGTCCTTTCACTTTAAATTCGTTGATTAATTGAGTAAAAAGACCAGAATAGGAATCAAGTTGTGGAAGATATACAAATAGAAAAAGTATGTTCATATTTCTTTTACTTAAAGGCCGTCAAGTAATCTCTTTTCAAGTCTTCCAGTTTCAGCTTATTAGCTGTATAATTATCTATATTATTTCTAATAATTGAGAAGTCCGTATCATTCATATTGACTATTTTCTGTATCGCAGCAACAAATTCTTCTGGTTTTGACAATGGAATAGCCCAACCGGCTTTAAAATCATTTATGTCCGACCATGGAGTTTGATCGCTAATAACTGGGACACATCCAGATAGTAAAGCTTCAGCTATAACATGTCCATAGTTCTCACTATAAGTAGGAAATAAAAATGAGTCATACTGTGCAAAAGTGTTGTGAATTTCCTCATGACTAACTACACCTTGATATCTTACCTTTACATTATGAGGAAGTTTTTCTATTACCTTCTCGCACTCTTTCCAATAGAATCTGTCTTCTATCGGCCCGTAAATATCAAATACGACAGAACCACGGATTCCTTGTAAATAATTAATAGCACTTAAGAGATTTTTTTTATCAACTATTCGTGATATGAACACAAAATTACCTACACCTTCTAATTTGGTTTTACTCTGGAGTATCGTGCGGGGTATAGAAGGGATATTAGGTAGTTGGTAAATATCACTAGCCTTTGCTCCTAAATACAACTTAATTGTCTCGGTTTCTTCTTCACTAGTAGATTGGTATGTTACATTTTTAAGAAGATTCATAAATTTAAGGAACCAGATATAAGGTACCTTCTTATATTTCTTATCAAAAGCGCCCCCACACAATTCTCCTCTTGGTGCCAAAACGACTTTAATCTTTTCTTTTTGTGCTACACGTAAGCAAGGGATAATACACCCCTGGAATAAGCCCTGTAAATAAATTATCGACGGTCTAATATCACGAATTACATTTATGAAAGTCGAGTAATTGTAATTTTGATCCGAAACATATAATACATTTGAATTACCTCGGTCATTCCAACCCTTATGTACATTCTCATAAGGTGAATCATCCCCCATGTCATGGTTGCGTGTTACAATATAAATGTCATGTTCACCTTTCAAAAGAGAACAAAAATTATCTACGCTGACTGGGGGGCCTCCATAGTTCTTTCCAGGAAAGAACCCACTCATAACAATTAATATTTTCATGTTCTATAATGTCAAGATTTCACTTGTAATACAATTCTATTTTTATTTAATCGTTACCACGGTCTTTTTTCTCTTCTTACCATATGAGCCTCTGTAAATGAGAAGGAAGATTATGAGAATTAAAAAATGTTTAAATATTAAAGGGTAAATGGATAGCGTTCCTCCTCGCGACATTTGAAATGAAAGTACTACCATATAGTAAATAAACACAAATGTCATTGATTGTAAATTCTTAAGAGAATTATAGATGGTATTAATTAACAAGCCAAGCAAAAAGGCGTGGATGAAAAACATAGAAGGCCCAAAAATATAATACGACTCCCCTACAATACCAGGCAAAAACACAGAAAACCCATAATCACCTCTAGTCAGCCCAGAAATAATATACGTAAATCTGTCAGACGGGAAGTCCCCTAAACCGAATTTAAGGAAACCAGGCAGTGGTAGGAACAGTATCCATTCTATATAACGAGGTATTAGTTCTAAATCATAATAATTTTTGTATTGATCAAAATAGGTCGGATAACCAATCTCCTGCGACAATAAGATTGATATCGCTTCATTTTTTCCAACTGCGTCAATTGAACCGCCATGTCTTAAGAATGTATATTGATAGAAAATATATGCCAGCGTTGGAACAAGGACTAGTATTGTTGTTAACATTACAAGCTTCTTTTTCCTACTACTCTTACGCCAATAGTATAAAAAAATAATAATAAGAGCAACAAGGATAGGATAACGTCCTATATATGCATCACGACAATAATCTATATATAAACTAAAGAAAAGAAAAAAACTAAAGGCAAAAAAATTACCTTTATAACGATATAAAGCCCAGTAAAAAAAGGGAAGCATGAAAGTTCTAACAAGATAAATGACTGAGCTAATTATATCAGTGTTTTCTTCTGTAACTAACCCCATTATTCCATAAACATCAGGACTTGGTGGATTAATTAATCGTAGTAATTTGAATTCCGGATAAACTAGGGTTATTAAACTTAAAAAGAAATAAAGAATCAAAATCTTCTTCCCATTATTTTGGATAAACTTATCAAAAAGAATATCATCCTCGTTTGAAAATTTAAACCCTACTTTAGTAAAACGTATAGTACATGCCAATACTAATATATATATAATATAGAAAGAAACATACTGGGGGTTTGTATCGGAAAGACAACCGCCAAGTCCAGAATATAAAAAGACGAAAAAAGATATTAAGGTAAAAAATAGAGCATTTTTCCTCTCCCCCCCTATCATAATAAATAATGAAAGAAGAGTAAATACAACAACTACTATCAACCTGGGAAAAACGAATTCTAACATATGAAAGATGTTATTATATCATTTTTAGGGAACAAATCTTAAAATTTGTTTATTCAGTTTTGGAAGGAGACCGACTATGATTTCCTTATAAGAAATTTTGAGTATTTTGCAAATCAGGTAGTATACTGAGCAGAAAACTATTATCAATAGTGTGACTAAGACAAACTTGTTAGCTGTAATAAATAAAGACAAACCATATGTAGTCAACGCAGACAATATACAAGCCGAGAGGATTAAACACATTTCCCCTGTCGGGATAAGATCCTTCATGTGACGATGCGCATAATTAGCAACTACACGCATCATCAGATATAGTTTGAAAACCTGGCAAACCTCCGAGGTAATAGCCAAAGCAACTGGTGAATCAATTATTTTAACACAAGCAAACTCCAATATAACAATTAAAAAAGCAATAACCATATGAATGTTGGCAAATGCCTTTGATTTGCCAATAGCCAGCATAATGGGTGAGAAAGGAATAATATAGAATAAACTACTTATATTTTTAATTTGAAAATATACTCCTGATGAACCATAAACATCACCGTATAGACAAATCATAATCAACTTAGCAAAAAACACTGCAAATATAAGTATGGGGAATATTATTTTTGCTGATTTAATTAATGCCGACCGCCACAAAATAATCACTTGTTCTCTTTTCTCTAAATTATCGCTATCCAACTCTGACAGCCTTGGAAGCAAAACAGCTGCTATTGCTGAAACTACCATCGTAGCAAATGGCATTTCCATAAACCCATTGGAAAAATCAGCAAATATCGAAGTTCCATAATAACGACTTATAAAAAACTGACACGCAGAACTTATTACTAAGCCCCAAAGAGCCGCAGAAAGCAAAGGAAGCGAGAAGGATAATATTTGTCTATATGTTAGGTTCGAATTCTCATGGTTTTCATATCTAGTGGGATAATACATCATTATCAAAGCAATTATGAAAGTTATGAGAGAAGCCACATCAAAACCTATTAACGCATGAATATAATTCCCGTCATATAAAATAACCGGAAGAACAGTAAGAACGACCGTAAAAACTCGCGTAGTTATTGTATATATAGATATCCATTCTGTTTTCTTAAATGAAGCATAAATGCCCTCAAGGCCAAAAGTCTGTAACAACAGAAAGGGGGTGGGAGAAAATACCTTTAATGCCAAAGATAGCTGTTCGTTATTCAACAATTTAGCTATCACATCCGAAAAGCCATATATAAAAGCAGAAAAAAGAATACCCATTATTAAGAAAAGATGAGTAATCTTATTGATAATGTCCTTGGAGTACTGTCTTTCGTATCTAGGGAGGAAATAAGCATACGCCCTCGGCAGTCCCAATGAGAAAACCATGATTAGTGATTGATACACATACATCACTTGTTTGTATGTTCCATAGTCATCTTTTGTGAACAAACGACTAAGAATCATTGGGCTAACGATACCCACTAGGAATGAGAAAAAACTTCCCACTCCTATCCACATAGCCTGACGAGTGTTATTTGTTGCCATTTACCAGATAATAAATCAGAAACAATAATAATAATTCAATCTTCCCAAATACCTTTTACTGCTTCTCTAAATAGTTGTGTTCTTTTCACCCAGCTGTTCTTCAACGAAAAGTCTCGGCAATGTTGTTTGTAAATATCCTTGGAACGTAACAACTCGCGTAGACCTTGCTCCAAATTGTCTGACGAAATACCTATATGACCATTATTCAGTTCAACCTCTATTGTCGGATTTTCATTCGATAAAATAGGCAAACCTACACTGGCATACTCATATATCTTATTACTTGCACAATATTTGTTGTTAAGTGTATCTGATGGATAATATAAAAAACCCACATCACAACGAGACAAAAGAGAACCCAGACAATTATATGGAACAGCACCTGTAAAAGCTGACTTTAACTCTGAGTGTTTAGCAGATTTGTCTTTCAATGATTGGAGAGCATCACCATCGCCTATTACAAGTAACTTGCATTTATCCGATAGTGCTATTGCTGCATCCAATAATTTATTAATCTTTCGGCTACTTGTAACCACTCCTGCGTATACAATAGTAGATCCTGGGGATTCAAAGAAATCACCAAGAGATGCTAATATATTTTTAACATCATTACTTTCATCATTCATTTGTAATTGGGATATATTCGGCACAACAAAAGGTTTTTTGCCTAATCCATAATGATCATACATTATCTCGCCTCGCTGTTCGCTAGCACAAATTAATAAGTCTGCTTTTTTAACTATTTTTTTCTCAAACCAATAAAAAAAGCTCAGACGGAAGTTTTTGTGGCCTTTTTCTGGAATTATCAATTCATGAGCATCATAAATGATTTTTCCGGAATATCTTGTTATAATTAGCAGAAATGCCAAAATAGCAGAATAATAATCATGACAATATACAACATCTGGATGCTCTTTACATATTAGCCGAAACGTAGAAAAAATAGAATCCAAAAGGTCCATTGCCCCACGGTAGCGCCCCCCCACCAAAATGTTTTTATATTCACTATCATGAATGACTTTGCCACTTTTTGTACTGATGACTGTCACGTCAAAAATATCACTCATAGCTGTTGCCGCACGTTGAACACGTGCGTCTGTAATTATGTCATTATAGACATACATTATTAATTTTTTCTTCATTTTTCGACTTTTATTTTATATACTCCCCACCATATACCTTCATTTTACTTGGATTATTATGATTTAATGGGTAAATACTAATGAATCTAAAGGGGGTTTCAACCCTATGATTAAATTGGCGAGAAATATCGTTTAATAATGTTGTGACCTGAAATTCCGTGTCAACGAAAGTATTAAACAACTTCATCTCAATATCATTACCCACAACTAAAATATCTTTCATCTTGATTGTTGATAGATAATTCAAAGGATGTGAATACTTGCAACCTCCAACGTAATACAGATACAAAAAGCTGGCATCTTGATCTAATTCAAATCTACAATTCTCGACAGATATATTTGGTAGACATTTTTGAGACAATTCATGTCTTGGATTAATAACATCATCTACATCTGATAGATTAACTAAAGCGTAATGTTTGCTATCAAACTGAAATGTGCAATCCTTAAATCTTATATCGAAGGGAGAATAGGCATTAAAATCCAATCTGTTTAGACAAGGAAAAACGTGTTTAAATACACACCTTTTAAATTCGACATTGCCAAAAAGGGAACTATAAAGAAACCCCGCACTATCAAAAAAACAATTATTAAAAAAAATATCACGTCCATAGCAATGAACATCAAAACGGTTAACATGACTGTTTCTTAGAAAAGCGCGATTAACATTGTTATTACCAAACACGCCCCAAGGCGCGTCTCCTTCAATGTGGTCAAAATCTATATCGTAAACGTTATCTAAAGAAATACCATAACCATATTTATTATCCATAGAATAGGATCCTTTTATGGTCACATGATTCATATTAACTCTAGCGCAATCCTTTATAAAAATTGTTTCATCACCAAACAAGCCCGAACCATCTGGTGTGGAAAGTATTACGTTATTAATACTAATATTGTATTGACACTCAAACTTTACAAGAAAGGTCTTGGTCGTAGAAGTATTCGTTCTATAAAAAGTGAGATTGGAAAATGTCGTTTTAAGTTTAGGTATTTGTACAAATGCACAACTTACATCTGTATATGCATTGTCATATAAGGTGCAAGTCTGATTTGTTGCCTTTCCATTTTTCAATACCAATATATCCCTGCGATTCATTCCGTAGTTAAAACCACGGCGGTTTTCTATCCATGGGTTTTTGTCCTCAATGATTAGCATCTTTCGCCCAGAGCGCAGTTCACTATATCTTCTGAAATCTCCGTTATCAATATCAGCAAGTTTTTTGAGGATTACAGAATCTGCCTTCTGAGTCTTGGCAAATAAAAAGAAATTGCCTGAGGCGACATTGTTTACAATGAACACTGTCCCTTTGAAATCCGTTTTATATCCCAAAGGTATACTCTTCGCATTCTTCGGTATTTCCAATCTCAGTGTGTCAATCCCCGAGTAGTCCACTTGCGCCCCTTTCTCCAACGCCTTGACGTGCGCCTCAAATAATATGTTGTAGCGCTCTTCCCCCGTTTTTGCCTCCAATATACCCATCTTTACCGGAGATATTGTTGTGCATAATAAAGAAAAAATAACCGATACAGCTGACAACAACATGGTTCTATTTTAATACTCCGATTACAAGGCTTTGATTAAAGAGACATTTTTGAAGGGATGTGTCAGAGGCACATCCCCCATTTTTCCCTAAATATGGTATACACCCTCCAACGGGCAAATATTATGGCAATCCAGGATAACCTTCCCCTTCAGCTTGTCCCAATTCTGCTTGATGTGGTCGTGCTTCACCATAATGACAACCATATCCACCTCATTGAGGAACTGGTCAAAGTCCAGAATCTGGTTCTTTACAATCTCCTTGCTGGTAAAGAAAGGATCAAAGGTCTTCAAAGGACGGGCCAAGTGGCGCTCCTGAATGTCCAGCATCTGAAGTGTGGGGCTTTCACGGATGTCATCTACATTCTCCTTATAGGTCAAGCCATAAAGACCCACCTTACGGTTGTCAGTAATACCATGCTCTTCCATAATCTCATGGATGCGCTCCAAAACGAACACCGGCTGGTAGTCATTAGTCTTCATGGACTCGTCAATCACCTTAGCGAGCTGAGGATAGTCACCAACGAGGAACCAAGGGTCAACAGAGATACAATGACCGCCTACGCCAGGGCCAGGCTGAAGGATGTTCACGCGGGGGTGCATGTTACAGATCCTGATAATCTCGTATACATCCATATTGTCGTGACGGCAAATTCTTGAAAGTTCATTTGCAAATGCGATATTGACCGCACGGTAGGTGTTCTCTACCACCTTGGTCATCTCAGCAGTACGGATGTCCGTCACCACGATTTCACCCTGACAGAAGCTGGCGTAGTATTGCTTTACCTTCTCACCAATCTCACGGCTGTCTGCACCTATAGTGCGGTTGTTATGGAGCAACTCATACACCATATTGCC
>JAEEGL013560368.1_pt1 | contig 12584 bp, 10 predicted proteins | sample 9134231 | NCBI WGS metagenome assembly JAEEGL01 (sample SAMN16246548, study PRJNA631951) | gut metagenome | biome: gut microbiome; feature: rumen; material: fiber-attached | host: Bos | place: Iran: Karaj | collected 2018-10
AATACCTCGTTCGTTCTCAATGCAGAGACCCGTCTTCAACAAGAATTCCTCCTTATATCCTTTTCGCTTCGCCTCCTTGGCAAGGGCATCACGCTTGGTAAGGGAGAAACCCAGTTGGAAACGTTCTATGATGTCATCGCGAATGCCGCGGCTGCGGAAATACTGCTTGCCTATAGCCTGTCCGTCGGCATCATTTTTCAGAATCTCATGGAAATACTGACATGCCCACTCGTTGACGACAAACATCGACTCGCGCTCTGACTGTTCGCGTTTTTCGTCATCCGACATCTCGCGCTCCTGAATCTCAATATTATATTTCTTGGCCAGCCAACGCAGCGCCTCGGGATAGGTTATCTGCTCATGCTTCATCAAGAAGTTGACAGCATTACCACCCTCTCCACAGGCAAAGCACTTGCATATCTGACGGGCAGGCGACACCATGAAACTGGGTGTCTTGTCGTCATGAAACGGACAGAGACCTTTGTAGTTGACACCGGCCTTGCGCAGGTTGACGAACTCGCCAACCACATCCACGATATTCGTGGCTTCAAGGATTTTGTCAACTGTCGCGCGGTCTATCATGGGTTATTGGCTTTTGGCTGATGGGTAACGGCAGCACGCATCTCCTTCAGCAGGTCGCTGGCAAAGATGAAGTCGGTGAGTCGCTGGTTGGTCGATTTCATAATCTCATCGCTTACCCCCTGCCACTCCTTATGACCTTCGTAGATGAAGATGATATTCTCACCAATACCCATCACGGAGTTCATGTCGTGGGTATTGATGATGGTCGTCATGTTGAAATCCCGCGTAATGGAGTGCAACAGGTCGTCGATGACCAGACTGGTCTTCGGGTCAAGTCCGCTGTTGGGCTCGTCACAGAAAAGGTATTTGGGATTCATCGAGATGGCTCTTGCTATAGCCACACGTTTCTGCATACCACCTGATATCTCGCCAGGATACTTTTCCTCAGCACCCACCAGATTGACGCGGTCGAGACAATCCATCGCCCGTTTCTTGCGTTCGCGCAGGTTCATTGACGAGAACATATCCAAGGGGAACATCACGTTTTCCAATACCGTCAGCGAGTCGAAGAGTGCCGCCGACTGGAATATCATACCCATTTCGCGACGCATCAGCACCTTCTCCTGCTTCGACATTTCCACAAAGTCGCGACCGTCGTAAAGTATCTGACCACTGGTAGGTTCGAAAAGCCCCACGAGGTTCTTCATGAGCACCGTCTTACCACTACCGCTTTGTCCGATGATAAGGTTGGTCTTACCGTCCTCAAAGGTCGTGCTGATATCTTTCAGCACACTGACACCATCGAAACTCTTATAAAGGTTCTTTACTTCAATCATGACAGCAGCTGGGTTAGGAATACATCGGAACAAAGAATTAACACGCTGGAGCACACAACGGCATCTGTCGAGGCCTTACCCACATTTACCGAGCCGCCCTCTACCGTATAGCCGAAATACGACGGCACGGCAGAGATGATGAAAGCAAAGAAGAGACTCTTGATCATACTCATCCAGACAAACCACGAGTTAAAACTATGCTGGAGACCCAGCGTCAGGTCGTCGGGAACAATAATATGACCGATATAGGCTGTGCCATAGGCTCCCATAATACCCATCGCCGAGGAGAAGATCACCAGCAGGGGCATGATGGTCAGCATACCAAGAATCTTCGGCAGAATGAGATAACAGGCAGAGTTGACACCCATGATATCCAGAGCGTCAATCTGCTGCGTTACACGCATGGTGCCTATCTCAGAGGCGATGTTCGAGCCTACCTTGCCCGCCAATATCAGACACATGATACTGCTGGAGAACTCCAACAGCATAATCTCTCGCGTGGTATAGCCAGACACCCAGCGCGGCATCCACGGCGACTGGATGTTCAGCTTCATCTGGATACATATCACCGCTCCGATGAAGAACGAGATGAGCAGTACGATACCAATGGAATTGATACCCAACTGCGCCATCTCCTTCACGTATTGTTTCCAAAACATACGGAAGCGCTCGGGCACAGAAAACGTGCGCCCCATGAGCATCATAAACTTGCCGAACGTCGTCAGCGCATTATACAATATTTTCATAATTGGCTGCAAAGTTACGAAAAGTCGAGCACAAAAACAAGACACCTGTTTCTTTTTTTGTCGAGACGGAGTAATTTCGCTATCTTTGATGGCAAAGATACGAAAAAACTTTGAAGTTTAAAGTTTGAAGTTTGATTTTTTTAAGGCGGAAGCAAATTTTTCACTTTTCACTTTCCACTTTTCACTTAAAATGATTATCTTTGCAGCCAGTTATGGACAACAACACACAACAAGAGCAGCTGGTGCTGCGCACGGAAGGACTCATCAAGCGATACGGCAACCGTACCGTAGTGAACGACGTAAGCTTCTACGTGAAGCAAGGCGAGATAGTAGGACTACTGGGACCGAATGGTGCCGGCAAGACGACATCGTTCTATATGACGACTGGCCTGATTGTACCCAATGGCGGTCACATCTATCTGGGCGATGAGGAAGTGACGGACTACCCTGTATACAAACGGGCCCGCTCTGGTATCGGCTATCTGGCTCAGGAGGCATCGGTATTCCGCAAGATGACCGTCGAGGACAATATTCTGAGTGTGCTGGAGATGACCGGCAAACCACGCGAATACCAGATGGAGAAGTTAGAGAGCCTCATCAAGGAGTTCCGTTTGCAGAAGGTTCGCAAGAACACCGGTGACCGTCTCTCTGGTGGTGAGCGCCGCCGTACGGAGATAGCCCGTTGTCTGGCCATCGAACCTAAGTTCATCATGCTTGACGAACCTTTTGCCGGCGTTGACCCCATTGCCGTAGAAGACATCCAGTTTATTGTGTGGAAACTAAAAGACCTGAATATCGGCATCCTTATTACAGACCATAACGTAGAAGACACGTTGTGTATCACCAACCGTGCCTATCTGCTATTCGAAGGCCGCATTCTGTTCCACGGCACTCCGGAGGAACTGGCAGCCAATCCCATTGTCCGTAAGAACTACCTGACAGAGTCGTTTGTCCTGCGCCAGAAAGACTTCTCACTATTGGAAGAGCAACGCATGCGCGAGGCCGAAGAGGAATAAGAGAAATTCATTTATCAAGGAGTAAAAAGATGAGAATAGCACTGCTAACCATTCTCGCCGCTTTCACTATGAATGCTGCGGCACAGACCTTCGAGACACAATACGAACGTTCAGTCAGCGACCTGATGACAGACGTACAGAAGCGCTTTGGCGTACGCTTCAAATACAATGTCGATACAGTAGGCAAACGCCTTCCCTATGCCGATTTCCGCATACGCCCCTACTCCGTCGAGCAGACGTTGGACAACATCTGCAAATACTTCGACTGGAACTGGTGGAAGCAGAATGGCAACGTGTATAAGATCAAACCCTACGAATACCCCCGCCGCCACGAGGAAGAGGGCAGGCAGATGCTCGAGTGGCTGTCGTCACTCTATGGCAACAAGGCTCAGTGGGAGGCACGCAGGGACAGTCTTCGCAAGGAGGTGCGCCAACGTTTGGAACTCGATGCTTTCCTTGACTCCTGTGTCGGTGTGAAGGTTGACCGTTCAGGTGGCCAATGTCAATTGTCAATTATCAATTGTCAATTATCTAAGATTCGCAAGCACGACGGCTACACGACACAAAACATCTGCATCGAGTTGACTCCTGGTCAGCACCTCTTCGGCACTATCTACGCTTCCTTGAAGAAAGGCAAGCATGCCTTGATAGTATGTCCTGACGGCCATTGGCCTTACCGCTACCGCAAAGACGAGCAGCAGCGTCTGGGCACATTGGCACGCATGGGTGCCGTCTGCGTGGATTTCGACCTCTATGGATGGGGCGAGAGCGAACAGGAGGTAGGCAAGGAAGCTCACCATAGCAGTCGAGCTCACGTCTATCAGGCTGCCTGCGGCTACATTTTGTTGAACTATATGTTGAAATACCGCAAGGATATTGATCCCTGTCGCATTGGTGTCATGGGCGGCTCCGGTGGCGGAACTCATACCGTTCTGCTGTCGTTGTTGGATGACCGCGTGACGGCATCGGCTCCTGTAGTTCATCTGGCCAGCCACTTCGATGGCGGCTGTCCGTGTGAAAGCGGCAAGCCCGTACAACTGTCGGCTGGCGGAACCTGCGAGGCTGAGCTAGCAGCAGTCATGGCTCCCAAACCCATGCTCATCGTCAGCGACGGCGGCGACTGGACATCATCGGTTCCCACGCTGGAATATCCATACCTCCAACGCATCTACGACTTCTACGGAGCCAGGGAGAACGTCCGTAACGTCCACCTGCCCAACGAGCGCCATGACTTCAACAAGAACAAGCGACAGGCTGTCTATGACTTTTTCATCGACGTATTCGGTCTTGACCGCTCCATGCTCGACGAAGACAAGATTACCATTGAACCCGACGACGCCCTAAAGTCGCTCTACAAGTAATTTATATATTAAGGTATATACGCGATGAAGAGACTGTCACTGATAACAATAGCATTGATTCTTACCTGTCTGCCACTGAGCATTGCAAGAGCGCAGCACAGACTATGGTATGACCAGCCTGCCATGACGTGGACGCAAGCACTGCCTGTAGGCAACGGTGTGATAGGAGGAATGGTTTTCGGTACACCTGCCGTAGAACATATCCAGTTGAACGAGGAAACCATCTGGGCCGGTCAGCCTAACAACGTCGTCAATCCCAATGCTCGACAGGCGCTGCCCGAAGTGCGCAAGCTCATCTTCGAGGGCAAATACAAGGAAGCGCAGGACTTGGCCAACGCAAAGGTGATGCCTAACGCGGCAGGCAAGAACATGGGTATGCCCTTCCAGCCCTTCGGCGACGTGTATATCGCCATGCCCGGACATGCAAGCTACACTGGCTACGAGCGGTGGTTAGACTTAGACAATGCCAAAAGTGTTGTACGATACTGCGTGGACGGTGTGCAGTATGAGCGCGAAGTCATTACTCCGCTGGGTGGTCAGCACGTAATGGCAGTCCGTCTGACGGCCAGCAAGAAAGGTTGCATCACCTTTACTGCCAACATGACATCCCCCCACGAGAACGTGCTAATCAACATGGATGGTAACGAGGCTACGCTGTTGGGAGTTTCCAGCAAGCACGAAGGCCTGAAAGGCAAGGTACGCTTTATGGGACGCATGGCTGTTGAGGCCAAAGGCGGCAAGGTGGAAGGCAGCAATGGCATTATCAGCGTGACGGGAGCCGACGAGGCAGTGGTGTACATCACGATAGGCACGAACGTCAAGAGCTACAAAGACATCAGCGGTGACGAGGCAGAACAGTCGAAGGAGCGTCTCAGCAAGGCCATGACAGCAGGCTATGAAGCCCTCAAGCAGCAACACGAGCGCATCTATCATCAATACTACGACCGCGTCAAACTCGACCTCGGTCCGGATTTGTATGCCAATATCCCCATGAACAAGCGCATCGAGCGTTTTGGTGTGGTCAGCAATTCTGTCGCCGACAACCATCTCGTTGCCACGTATTTCCAGTTCGGTCGCTACCTGCTCATCAGCAGCAGTCAGCCGGACAATATGAATCCTGCCAACCTGCAAGGCCTATGGAACGAAAAGATGTTCCCCTCATGGGACTCGAAATACACCACGAACATCAACCTTGAGATGAACTACTGGCCCTCGGAGGTGACGAACTTGACGGAGATGAACGAGCCGCTGTTCAAACTCATCCGAGAGATTTATGAACAGGGAAAGCAGACAGCCCGCGACATGTATGGCGTGGATGGCTGGGTGCAGCATCACAATACCGACCAATGGCGCATAACGGGTCCCGTTGACCGCGCACAAACAGGTCTTTGGCCGATGGGTGGTGCATGGCTTTGCCGTCACTTGTGGGAACACTATCTCTACACACGCGACGAAACCTTCCTGCGTCAATACTTCCCCATCATGCTTGATGCTGCCCGTTTCTTCACGCAAACGCTTGTCAAGCATCCGACAAAAGGCTGGCTCGTTGTCTGTCCGGGAGAGTCGCCGGAACATGGCGGCAAAGGTCGTCCGACGCCTTTGGATGCCGGCGTAACAATGGACAACCAAATAGTGACGGAACTCTATACTAACGTGCTTGCAGCAGCCAAAGTGATAGGTCCGATAGAATCTGCAGATGCCAAAGAAACGATAGAAAGCATCAAAGCGCAACTACCGCAGTTAGCTCCTATGCAGATAGGCAGCTGGGGGCAGTTGCAGGAATGGCTCGACAACTTGGATGACCCCAAGGATGACCATCGCCATTTCTCTCACCTCTATGGTCTCTTCCCCTCCAATCAGATATCGCCCTACCGTAACAAGGATTTATGGAATGCCGCCCGCAAGTCGTTGGAAGCTCGCGGTGATGTTAGCACGGGTTGGTCAATGGGTTGGAAGGTCTGTTCGTGGGCCCGTCTGTTAGACGGAGAGCATGCCTACAAACTCATCAAGGACCAGTTGACGCTGACGGCTGATACTTTCCTCATCTTTGGAGCTATCAAGCAACGCGGAGGCACCTATCCGAATATGTTCGATGCCCATCCACCTTTCCAGATTGACGGCAACTTCGGTTGTACGGCGGGTATTGCCGAAATGCTGATGCAGAGCTACGACGGTTTCATCTACCTCTTGCCTGCCCTACCCTCTGTATGGAAGGACGGCAGCGTGAAAGGACTGATGGCTCGTGGAGGCTATGAGACAGACATCGCATGGAAGGACGGCAAACTCGAGAAAGCCGTCATCCGTTCACGAAACGGAGGAACATGTCTGCTGCGCAGCAATACGCCCCTGAAAGGCAAAGGACTCAAAAAGACGAAAGGAGCAAACCTGTACACGCTGTCCACCAAGGCTGGCGTGGCATATACAATTCAAGGACTATGAAGAAACTTATGATGATACTGAGCCTTGCGTTGCTGACAGTGTCGGCACAGGCAGGCAAGCCATGGGACAATGGCAAACTTTGTGTTTCGGATAACCAGCGTTATCTGCAGTTTGAAAACGGACAGCCCTTCTTCTGGTTGGGCGAGACGGGATGGCTGTTGCCCGAACGGCTCGACAGGGCAGAGGCGGAGTGGTATCTGCAAAGCTGCGCCAAGGCGGGCTACAATGTCGTGCAGGTGCAGACCATCGACGGCGTGCCTTCCTATAACATCTACGGCCAGATGTCGAACATCGACGGCTGGAACTTCAAAGACATCAACCGCAAGGGCATCTATGGCTATTGGGACCATCTGGACTACATCATTGACCAAGCGGCAGACAAAGGTATCTACATCGGCATGGTGTGCATCTGGGGTGGACTGGTGAAAGACGGCAAACTCTCGGTAGAGGATGCCAAGAAGTATGGCACCTTCCTCGCCAATCGTTACAAGAACAAGCCCAATATCATCTGGTTCATGGGCGGCGACATTCAAGGCGATATCAAGCCTGAGGTTTGGGAGACGCTGGCTACCACCATCAAATCGATAGACAAGAATCACCTCATGACCTATCATCCCCGTGGCCGCTATACTTCTGCCAAGTGGTGGTCTAAAGCTTCGTGGATGGACTTCCACACCTTCCAAAGCGGACACCGCCGCTATGGTCAGCGTATGGGCAATAAAGATTATCCTATCCCTGACAATACCGAGGAAGACAACTGGATGTATGTGGATTCTACTTGGGCCTACAATCCCATCAAACCCGTGCTTGATGCAGAGCCATCCTATGAGGATATTCCCGTAGGCCTGCACGATCCCAACGAAGCCCGCTGGCAGGATTATGACGTGCGCCGCTATGCTTACTGGAGCGTCTTTGCCGGCAGCTGTGGCCACACCTACGGTCACAATGCCATCATGCAGATGCTCAAGCCCGGCTATCCCACCTCGTATGGTGATGCCGGCGACGTCAAGACGTGGTATCAGGCCCTGAAAGATCCCGGTTTCAACCAGATGCAGTACCTGAAGCGCCTCATCCTCTCGTTCCCCTACTTCGAACGTGTGGCAGACCAGAGCATCATTCAGGACAACGGCACACAGTACAACCGTCTCATCGCCACCCGTGGTAACGACTACCTGTTAGTCTATAACTACAACGGCAACATGATGAAGCTCGACCTGACGAAAATCAGCGGCGACAAGAAAAACGTCTGGTGGATGACGGCAGCAACGGGCAAACTCAAATACCTAGGTGAATTCGACTCAAAGATTCTCACTTTCCGCTACCATCCCCAGTCTGCCCGTGTAGAAGACGGCGTCCTCATTGCCATCGATGCCACGAAGGACTACCTCACCAAAGACCAAACAGAGCTGTCCCCCGACGGCTACAAAGCCAAAGAGCGCGACCTGAACGAGTAATCTCTTTTTATCGTTTAGCAAAAGCATCAAAAGACTATAATAATTTAGGCGAGGATGAATTTCCTTGCCTTTTTCTTTGTTGTTTTAGAAATATTGTTTATCTTTGCAGCAGTTCTTATGCTTATGCAACAAAAAAAATACAAATACCAAAAGCAGATTGATGAGTTGACAGCCCTGGGGTGTCAACTTCCAACGCTCTATCCTCCCAATAACATGGAGGCTTGCCGTTTTGTTTTTTCCGATGTTAATAGGCAAAATCATGTTCCTCAGTACATGTCCAATCCCAAGCGGATGTTGCAGGACGTGGAAAAAGGGAAAGCTACGACCTCGTTGCTTAGTTTGTCTTGTTTTACGACATCCTGCAAAGCTGAGACTTTCTACACAAGTCTTCGTAAGGCATTCAAGAACATTTCTTCATCAGTAGGAGACTCTTTAGCTGAAGGCAAGTTGAGTAACGACGATGGCGTAAAAACAGGATCTAGCGAGAATGGTCATTTCGACTTCTACGAATATGAGGGTTGTGACCTGAACAATACTTTTCAGATAAACAAAATCTTATGCAATAATGAAAGCAATCACGGGGTTTGACATACAGTTTGATTTCAGTACCTTTAAGAAGATAGCCGATCTCATCTTCTTTGAAGGGCCGCTTCTCTCACACTACGTGAGCAGCAAAGGCGAAGATTATCTTTTCTATTGGGTTGACAGCGATGAGAAAGACAACCGCTGGCTGGTGTTGCGTGTCGGGCTACCCAATCTGCAGAAATACATGGCTAAGGACATTTCCTTACGTGAACTGATTGAGAGTCCTAACGACGGTTACCTTTATAGTGTTGACATTGACAACAACATCAACTATCACGATGTTAAGTTGGTACAGCCTGCTGACCTTCCTGCAGAATATCTCCCAACTGTAGATTCATATTATGAGTTCGAACCCATTCCTGCTGATGATGCAGAAGAGCTGATGACTTACGAACTGACTATTCCCTATAAAGAGCACAGTCATTTTGAATCCATTCTGCAAAAGATTGGCTTCCCTGTATCATCATTAAAAAAAGTTGTAGCCAGAGCTGCAGTGTTTTAAACTAAGCTATATAATAATGTTTAACCCTTAAAACCGTGATGCCAATGGGCTGAGATAAATATAAAAAGGGCATATAGGATGAATATCCACTTTTAGATTCTTGTTTCTGAAAATCTCCTAAATCAAGAAACCATCAAGAACTAAAGTAGGAGTTCACGCCTTCACGGCGTGGGCATTTACTCGTTTAAGATGGTTAGGTGTTGGGAGATACCTCAGAAACGTAGACGATGTAACTTGTCCACGTTTTATTGTGAATAACTGTATTTATAAACCAACAATAATGATTATGAAAAAATTGACACTCGTTTTATTCGTGTTATTGAGCACAAACGTCTTTGCACAGAAAAACTATGTTACTGTATTTGTTTCCAATTTGCAACGTTCTTCATATGTATATCTCAGTGGTGATATTCCCAGTTCTATGAAAACAGAATACAAATCCTCAGACTTTCCGCAGGCAGGTTCTTATCCTGAGTATTGGATAGGCGAGATTCTCAATATGCTAGCTGCTCAAGGTTATAGCGTAGAACAAATGAGTACAGGTTCTTATCATGATGGGAACAATAATCAGACCTCCTCATTATTTCTGTTGTCAAAATCTTCTAATGGTAATGGTCCTAATGCTATTATTAAAATTGAAGATAATAATAGTGAAGACGCCTATGAAGTAGCAAGATATAATCTTCAAGGGATACCAGTAACAGAAACGGAGAAAGGTATTCAAATAATTGTTTATTCAAACTTTACTACAAAAACCATTATCAAACAATAGTAAACACTGGATTGCAACGCCACACTCTGTTGGCAGAGAAGGTTTAGCTCGACGACCCGAAGGGGAAAGTCAACCGTCCTGTGGTGTAAATTGGGCTATATGGAAACAAGCTACTACACACAAGTAGCTTGCTTTTTCTGTAAAAGAAAAGCTCAATTATATTTGGTCTTTTGCTCATTTCTTTGTATCTTTGCAAATAAAAAACAAGTATTATGTCAGAAATAAAGATTAAGTTCAGCGTGCATCAGAATCCGCTGAAAGACGAACAGGGTCGCACGACGTATCAGGTGCGGCAGGACACAATAGGAACGGTGGAAACGAAGGGGTTGGAGGAAGAACTGGCCCTGCATAGTTTGCAGAACAACTTCACACTCGACGGAGCCGTGGAGCAGTTAAAAAAGCTATTGGCAATACACATGAACTTTAACCGCCGCATTCACCTGAACGGGCTTGGAACGTTCTGGCTGAAGATCGGTCTGAAGCCCGTCGTCGACGAGGACGGCACCACGCACAAGCGTATTGTGACGAATCCGAAAGAGATTACGGGCAACGACCTGGAGGTGACAGGGGTGAATTTCTTGCCTGATAATGAGTTGATGACGAAGCTCAAGAGCGAACTCGTCTATTTCGAGAACTCAGCCCCACGCGGCTCTGTAGGACATTCTGCATGGTACACGGAAGAGCAGATGCGCCAGTCGATAATTGATTGGTTTGCCGAAAAACCTTACCTTACACGTTCTTTATTCTCGAAAATATGGCATATCACTCCCTATAGGGCTAATCTACTTTTGGATCAACTCTGCGAGGGAGACGATGCATTGTTGGTGGTCGAAAAGCAGGCAAACGTTTATTTCTATCGACTGAATCCCAACTTAACAAGGCCTTAAAGGCAGTTAAACAACAGCAAATCAGTACTTCACCTACCTTCCGACTATAGTCAGAAGGTCTTTCGACTTAAGTCAGAAGAGTTTTCGACTATAGTCAAAAGGTCTTTCGACTATAGTCGGAAGTATAATAAGCCTATGGTTTGGACTTACAATGCATACTGCTTGCGATTATAAAAGCCCGCGTTCCTTTTTAACGTGCGATGACAAAAACGGTTGCTATCCGTCTTTATTCTATAAAGAATAACGATGAAAAAATTACTGATAATCATGTGTTTTGCGCTGCTGCCGATGCTGGTGGCAGGCAAACAGAAAATACAAGTTCCTCATGTTAGCCTCTCGCAGTTGAGAGTAGAGGACCTGGAGAAACCGTTGGGTATAGATACTGACGAGCCGCGATTCTCATGGCTTATCCAGTCAGAGAAACAAAACGTGCGCCAAACGGCCTATCAGATTGTAGTGAATGACGACAAGGGCGAGGTTTGGAACTCAGGGAAAGTGGAGAGTGACCAACAGCTGTGGGTGCGCTATGGCGGTCAGCAGTTGAAGAGCACCACACAATATTCATGGAAGCTAAAGGTTTGGACCAACGTCGGCGAGAGCGAATGGAGCAGCGAGGAATGCTTCGGCATCGGACTGCTGAAGGAATCGCAATGGGCTGGGCGCTGGATTGGTTTGGAACGATTAATGCCCGGCGAAGAACGAGGTCTGCACACCCGATTGGCAGCACGCTATCTGCGCAAGGAATTTGAGTTGGACAAGCCCGTCAAGCGTGCCATCGCCTATGTCGCCGGCATCGGACTGCACGAGTTGCACGTCAACGGCAAGGCATTCAATCAACACGTGCTGCAACCTATGCCCACCGACTACCGCAAGACGGTACTTTATAACACCTACGACATTACAAAAGCTTTAAAGGAAAAGAATGCCATCGGAGTGGTGCTGGGCAACGGCCGACTGTTCCCCATGCGCCAGAGCAAGCCTTACAAGATTCCCGTCTTCGGACTGCCGAAGTGTCGCATCAACATCCTCATCGAGTTTACCGACGGCACCACTAAGCGCATCTCTACCGACGAGAAATGGAAGATAACGGCCAATGGCCCTATCCGCTCGAACAACGAATACGACGGCGAGGAATATGATGCCCGCAAGGAACTGACGGGCTGGGACTTGCCCGACTACGACGACAGCCAGTGGCTGAAGGCCGAACGCACGGCCATTCCCCAAGGCACCCTGCGTGCACAGATGGCCCCAGGCATGCTGATGAAGCCCTTAACCACTGGTCCTGCCACCGTTCCCGACGGTTCTCCGTCGGGTATCTACGATTTCCAGCAAAACACCGCCGGCTGGATAGCTTTCACACCAACAGGCAAAGAGGGCGACACCATCCGCGTGAAATATGCCGAGAAGCTGAATGCCGACGGCACACTGTATCTGGAGAACTTCCGCGATGCCCGCTCAGAGGAC
>JAEEGL014096926.1_pt1 | contig 12584 bp, 10 predicted proteins | sample 9134231 | NCBI WGS metagenome assembly JAEEGL01 (sample SAMN16246548, study PRJNA631951) | gut metagenome | biome: gut microbiome; feature: rumen; material: fiber-attached | host: Bos | place: Iran: Karaj | collected 2018-10
AAGGCCGGGATAAATGCCGCAGTGATAGGAAAAGTCACTGCCGGGAATGACAGGGTGCTGTTAAACGGTTCCGAGAAGAGGTTTTTGGAGCCTCCCAAATCCGACGAACTGTATAAGATATATGAATAAGCGAGGGAAAGATCATGAGAGAAGAGATACTTAACTTTATCGAGAAAAACAGCAGGGTAGATCTTAAAGAGGTCGCCGTATGCCTCGGAATGACCGAGATAGATGTCGCCAATGAGCTTGCCGCCATGGAGAGCGAAGGTATCATATGCGGATATCATACTCTTATCGACTGGGATAAAGTAACGCAGGAGAAGATACATGCACTCATTGAGGTTAAGGTAACACCTCAAAGAGGAAAGGGATTTGATGAAGTTGCCGAGAGGATATACAAATATCCGGAAGTTTCATCAACATACCTTATAAGCGGAGGCTTCGACCTTCTTGTGTTCATGGAAGGCAAGACGCTTCGTGAGATTTCTACATTTGTCAGCCAGAAGCTGTCGACACTTGATTCGATATTAAGTACAACAACACATTTTGTACTTCGTAAATACAAGGACCAGGGCATCATTCTCAAAAAGAAGGATGAAGATGAAAGGATGATAATGACACCATGAGGAATCCTCTTTCACAGACAATAGTCAATATCAAGCCTTCGGGTATAAGAAAGTTTTTTGATATAGCAAGCGAGAGGAAAGATACGATCTCGCTCGGAGTCGGTGAGCCTGATTTTGACACGCCCTGGCATATAAGGGACGAGGGTATCTACTCTCTTGAAAAGGGCAAGACTTTCTACACATCCAATTCGGGACTTATCGAGCTTAGGACCGAGATATGCAAATACTATGCAAGAAGGTTTGGCGTAACATATGACCCCAAGAAGGAAACGGTGATCACGGTCGGAGGTTCGGAAGCCATTGATATCGCTCTTCGTGCGATGGTGGATCCGGGTGATGAAGTCATCATACCCCAGCCGTGCTATGTATCATACGAGCCGTGTGCGATACTTGCGGGCGCGAAGCCGGTCATCATCGAACTTAAAAATGAAAACCAGTTCCGATTAACACCCGAAGAACTTGAGGCGGCCATTACCGATAAGACTAAGATCCTCGTTCTTGCTTTTCCCAACAATCCGACAGGTGCGATCATGGAGAAGGAAGATCTTGAGAAGATCGCAAAGATCTGTATCGAAAAAGATATTTTTGTTCTTTCTGACGAGATATATGCTGAGCTCACATACAAGAAAGAGCATGTTACGATAGCTTCGATCCCGCAAATGAGGGAACGCACGATCGTTATAAACGGTTTTTCAAAAGCGTATGCAATGACCGGTTGGAGACTCGGCTATGCAATGGGACCCGAGGAGATAATCTCTCAGATGACGAAGATACACCAGTTTGCGATAATGTGTGCCCCGACAACTAGTCAGTACGCTGCTGTAGAGGCGCTTCGAAACGGCGATGATGATGTTAAGATGATGAAAGAGTCTTACAACCAGAGAAGAAACTTCCTCATGAACGCATTTGCCGAGATGAAGCTCCCGTGTTTTGAGCCTTTCGGAGCATTTTATACATTTCCGGATATACGTGAGTTTGACATGACGAGTGAGGAATTTGCATTTGCCCTTCTCGATGCTCAAAATGTCGCGGTCGTACCCGGAACGGCATTCGGTGACAGCGGCGAGGGATTCCTTCGTATATCCTATGCTTATTCTCTTGAAAAGCTTAAGATCGCCATGGAAAGGATCGCCCTGTTCGTGGAAGAGCTAAGAAGCAGGTCATGAACATAGTGCTTCTTGAGCCGGAAATACCGGCAAATACGGGTAATATCGGAAGAACCTGTGTAGCGACCGGAACACGGCTCCATCTTATCGAGCCTCTCGGATTCAGACTTGACGAGAAGAGCATAAAGCGGGCCGGCATGGATTACTGGGAAAAGCTCGATGTCAGCAGATACATTAATTACAGGGAGTTCCTTGATATAAACAGACCAAAAAGGATATTCATGGCAACGACAAAAGCCCATACGGTCTATACGGAAGTAAAGTTTGATCCGGATGATTTTATCATGTTCGGAAAGGAAAGTGCCGGAATACCCGAAGAGATACTTGTGGAGAATGAGAGCACGTGCATAAGGATCCCGATGCTTTCCGATATAAGATCCTTAAACCTGTCGAACAGTGTAGCCGTTGTTTTGTACGAAGCACTCCGGCAACAGGGATTTTCGGGATTGCAGGAAACAGGGAGTCTTCACAGACTGAGCTGGAATGATTAAGAGGATGACGTTAATCGTCATCCTCTATATTTTTTGATTTGGGAAGTGTAAATATAAATTCGGTACCGACATCAACGGTCGATATCACGTTTATGTTCTCATGATGTGCGTTTATTATCTCTTTTACGATCGATAGCCCCAATCCGGTACCTTTTTTATCTTTTCCTCGGGACAGATCCGTCTTGTAGAACCGGTCGAATATCTGTTTCAGATTATCCTTGGGGATACCTATACCGGAATCTTTTACGGAGACGAATATGGTCTCGTTCTTCTCGCTCGTCTCAAGCTTGATCGAAGAGTCGGGTCTGCTGAACTTTATCGCATTGTCTATGAGATTATAAAGAACCTGTTCGATCTTTCCTTTGTCTGCCGAAACATAAAGTGATTCGCCGGTCAGGACAAGATTGAACGATATATGCTTTTTCTTGCATGTTCCCTCGAATGTTGCGGCGGTATTTCTTATCGTGTTATTGATATCAAAGTCCGTGATATCAAGATTCATCCCGGTAATATTTAAGTTATTGAGAGTCAGCAGGTTGTTTGTAAGCTTTGTAAGACGCTCGGTCTCATTCTTGACGATCAGCAGGTATTTTTCGTGCTGCTCCGGAGGGATCGTGCCGTCAGCCATCGCTTCAAGATAACCCTTCATCGATGTAAGGGGAGATCGAAAATCATGCGATACGTTTGCGATGAACTTCTTCTGGTCGTCTTCAAGATGAGAGAGCTTATCGGCCATATACGTCAGGGAGGCCGCAAGATACCCCATCTCATCGTTTTTATCAACGTCTATCGGGTATGTAAAATCACCTTCCGCGTAGGCTTCGGTTGCCTTTGTGATCTTCTTGAGCGGTATGTACACGATATCGGTGAATACCACAAGTATAAATGTCGACAGCACAAACACAACCGCTATCGTTGCAAGTATTATAAGGTTCAGATCGTTTCTCTGCTCCCTGATCCTTGTAAGAGGATAGTGTATGACGACATATCCCTTCAGTGCATAACCGTCCGTTATGGGAGAGAGTACCGAAAGCATCTCTTCACCGAAATGATCATAGAAGGTTCCTTCGCGAAAATAGCTCCTGCTCGGAGGTTCACTGGCAAATTCTTCGATCGTGAAGTTGGCTCCGTTAAGACTGTCGACAACGGAATTGAAAATGACTTCCCCGTCCGTGTTCATTATCCAGATCGTCTGAAATGAAAAGTTACCGGCAGCGTTAAGCTGCTTGATAACATCGTCCGTTGACAGGGAATCGTTATAGAAATAGTCGGCGTATGTATTTGAGATCTCGTTGGCTGATCTGTACAGCTCATTGGCTTTCTGCTTGACAAGAAAGTTATAGGTTATGGGTGATGTTATTGTCAGTACCACGATAACACAAAGCGCCGCAAAGCAAATGTACGCAAGTATAAATTTGTAATATAACTTGCGGTTTTTCTTCATACGGAGCGTGCCTCAAACTTATATCCCACACCCCATACGGTATGAAGACGCCATGCAGTATGATCACTTATCTTTTCACGAAGACGTTTGATATGAACATCAACGGTTCTTGTGTCACCGGCATATTCATATCCCCATATATGATCGAGAAGCTGCTCTCTCGTAAATACCTGGTTGGGCTGTGATGCCAGGAAGAATAACAGTTCAATCTCTTTAGGAGGCATATCGAGATATTTTCCGTTGTACATAACGGAGTAATCGTTAAGACTGATCACAAGGTCAGGGTACTCAACAACCTTTGTATCGGATGTCGGTGCAGGCGTATTTGTATGACTGCATCTTCGAAGCACAGCCTTGACCCTTGCGACAAGTTCTTTGGAGTCAAACGGCTTTTCCATATAATCATCCGCTCCGAGCTCAAGTCCGAGAACTTTGTCAAAAACCTCACCCTTAGCTGAAAGCATGATAATCGGGGTAGGATTTTTTGATCTTATCTCACGGCAAACCTGGTATCCGTCTATTCCGGGAAGCATGAGATCAAGAAGAATGAGGTTGGGCTCATATGTTTCATATACGGATAATGCCGACTCGCCATCATTGACTATCTTTGTGTCAAAGCATTCTTTTGTAAGGTAGAGCTCAATAAGCTCTGCGATATTCTCGTCATCATCAACGATAAGTATTTTCTGTTTTCCGGCCATTTTCCGTCTCCTTTTACAGGTTTATTTAAATTCCACTATTGTTACTCCGGCATCGCCCTCACCAAACTCACCGGCGCGAAATGAAGCTACATACGAGATTTTTTTAAGATGCTGCGATATGGCGGAACGCAATGCTCCCGTTCCCTTTCCGTGAACTATCCTCACGGTTGAAAGATGGGACAGGTATGCGTCATCAAGATATTTGTCCAGTTTCGCAATCGCTTCATCGACTTTTAATCCGATGAGATTGATCTCCGATGATATATTGCCGGCTTTTGAAAGGCTCCCTGAGGAAGCCGCAAACTTTTTGGCAAATGATTTTCCGGTCATGTTTACTTCGGATTCGATCACCTCAAGATCGGATATATTTGTGTTTATATTCATAATACCACATTGTACACAAAGATTCCCTTTGGAATCGGGTTTTGTGTGAACGTGGCCGGTCAGATCCATCGATATGATCCTCACATCCTGCCCTATCGTAAAATCGGAAGGCTTGTTTTTTGAAACGGAAGGGCTCTTTTTGATGGAATCGGACGATCTGTTACCGTCGATGGCTTTTCTGAGCGCAGCTCGTCCTCCCTCGAGTTTTTTGATATCGCCCCCGCCGTTTTTGTTTATTTCCCTTATAACGGAGTCGGCAAGATCTTTTGCCTCTTTTAATATGTTTCTGGCTTCCTCACGGGCTTCGTCAAGTATCCGTTCCTTGGATTCACCGATCTTTTCGCTTCGCTGTTCGTATGTCTTTTTTAGTACCTCGATGTCGTGTTTGTAGCGTTCTATCTCGCGCCGGTTCTCTTCCATCACGACCCGGTCGTTCTCAAGTCTTGATATAACGTCCTCAAAAGAGGAATCGTTTGAAGAGATCTGCTCTTTTGCGCGATCGATGATCTGCCCCGGTAGTCCTAACTTTTCCGAGATCGCAAAAGCATTGCTCTTTCCGGGGATACCGGTCAGGAGACGGTATGTCGGGCGGAGGGACTCGACATCAAATTCACAGCCTGCATTTTCCACACCGGGTGTGTTGATCGCATATATCTTCAGCTCACTGTAATGTGTAGTGGCCATGCACCGTATGTTTCTTTTGTGAAGTGTATCCAATATGGATATTGCCAGTGCGGCACCTTCTACGGGATCTGTTCCGGCACCCAGTTCGTCGAACAGACACAGACTTTTGGCATCGGCCTTTTTCAATATCTCAACTATGTTCTTCATATGCGAGGAAAAAGTTGACAGGCTCTGCTCTATGCTCTGTTCATCTCCGATATCCGCAAATACTTCGTCAAAAACACACAGTTCACTGTTATCGCCTGCCGGTATGTGAAGCCCGGCCTGTCCCATGAGTGACAGAAGACCTACCGTCTTAAGTGATACGGTCTTGCCTCCGGTATTCGGACCTGTAACTATCAGAAGATCGTATTCCTCTCCGAGAGTTACGTTTATCGGAACAGCTGTTTTGGCAGGAAGGAGAGGATGTCTTGCCTTCCTGAGATTTATCACACCGTTTTCGTTATATACCGGGCGGGAAGCACCTTCCTCGAGTGCAAGAGCACCTTTGGCAAAGATAAAATCCAGCTCGGCGATGATCTCTATGTCGGCATCTATCTCTTCTTTGTGTTCCCTGCAGCTGTCGGACAGCCCGGCAAGGATGATCTCTATCTCGTTTTCCTCTTCGATCTCCAGCTGACGCAGTTCATTATTGTATTCCACGATCGCTGAGGGTTCCACGAAAAACGTCGAAGCGGATGATGACTGGTCGTGTACGATACCGGGGACGTTTCCCTTGTATTCCGATTTGACGGGAATACAGTACCTGCCGTTTCGCATTGTGATAACTGCGTCCTGAAGGTATGAACGGTATGTATCGCTTACCATCTTTGAAAGCTGCGTGTGTATCCGGTCGTTGACGGTTTTCTGCTTTCTTCTTATGGAACGCAGGTTGCTGCTTGCATCATCGGCGATCTCTTCAGGTGATATCACGCATCTTCGTATCTCCTTACAAAGAGGTGACAGCGGCATGAGCGACGTAAAATAGTCCGAGAGGGAATCTGCGCAGTCATCATCGGTCTGGCCGTATGATTTTACCCGAAGAACATTCTCGAGAAGAAGAGCGATCTCGAGAAGATCGGAAGCAGAAAGCGAACTGCCCTTTGACAGCCGTACCACAGACTCTTTCATACTCGCCCTGGCCGTAAAAGATATGTTTCCCGCACGAAGTATCCGCTTCAGGGAGTCTTCGGTATTCTGCTGCCATCTGTTTATATCAAACAGATTGCTTACGGGAACGAGTGCTTCGGCCTTTTTTCTTCCGAGCTCGGTAGATGTATGTTCACACAGCATATCCGTGATCTTGTTGTATTCAAGTGTGCGTAAACTCTTTTTGTTCATAACGTAAGATATGATATCAGAAAACCATATCACAGGCAATGAACAGGCGCGTTTTAAGTTGTGGTTTTAAAGGTTTTTTTGTATAATGAACAAGTCTATATTTACTTAAGGTGAACAAATGGAAGATAACGAAAAGTACGAATTTATGACCGAGACGATCAAGAAGCCTCCGGTCAATAAGCGCAAATTGTTCAGAAAGATCATTACAACGATATTTCTGGGCATTTTGTTCGGAGCATGCGCGTGTCTTGCCTTCGTATTGCTGTTTCCAAGGCTGCAGGATTATTTCTTCCCGATAGATGAGACCAAACCGGTATATCTGCCTATCGAAAAACCAGCCACGGAAGAAGATCCGGTGGAGCCTTTTGTCATCCCCGAGAATGATGTTACAACAGACAATCCCGAGCCGGATGACAATCCGGCCGAAAAGGATGAGACAAATGCTGCCGATCCGGCTGCAGATCTGGAAACAACATCGGAAGACAAGGAAGAGGAAGACGGAAAAGAGGTTGTCGTAAACAATATCGTTGAGACTATAGAAAAGGATCTGGAACTTGATGATTACAGGTCACTTCTGCGTAAGATATCCGCGATCGCCGATGCTACACAAAAATGTCTCGTTACCGTATCGGGGATCAGTTCGAATAAAGACTGGTTTAACAATTCATACGAGAACAACGATTCTACGACGGGTCTCATCATTGCCGATAACGGAAAAGAGCTTCTGATGGTGTCCCCTTCGGATATACTGAATAAGGCCAGGAATGTCAGGGTCACATTTTGTGACGGGGAGACATACCCTGCAAGGGTTAAGGATTCCGATACCAATACGGGTCTTTGCATCGTGTCAATAGATCTCGAGAGGCTCGGAGAGAAGACACGGGAGCAGATCGAAATGGCACAGTTCGGAAGTCTTGCGACTTCGGCTGTCGGCGTACCGGTTGTTGCTGTCGGAGCTCCTTACGGAGCAGCGGGCTCTGTCGGCATGGGCCAGATCACATCAAACTCGGTAGTGCTCGACAAGGCAGACTCAAATGTAACGATCATATCGACCGACATTTATGCCAGCAGCGCGGCAAGCGGTGTTCTCGTGAATTATAACGGACGTATCGTCGGCATCATATGCCATGAAAATATGTCAGGTAACATGCCTAACCTTTTAAGGGCATATTCCGTTTCGGACATTTCCGATGACATAGAAAAGATATCAAACGGTCAGCCTCTTGCAACACTCGGGATAATCGGAACGGATGTAACACCTGAGGCCAACAGCGACAGGAATGTACCTTTCGGGGCATATGTCAAGGAAGTCGTTCCGGATTCTCCGGCCATGAACGTGGGCATAAGAAACGGAGACGTTATAGTCAAGATAGGCACTACAGAGATCGGATCGTTTACCGACTATAAAGAGGCAATACTGCAGTACCAGCCGCAGGATGTTGTCATGGTAACCCTTGAGAGACCGGGCCGTGAGGAATATACGGAAATGAAGTACGAAGTTACATTGGAGGAACTTAAATGAAATATATAGATAGCTTTAAAGAAGGCGAAGGTATAAATGATATTTATCTTGTAAGATCCAAAAAGTCGGATATGACCAAGACGGGAAAGCCATATGAAAAGCTTGTTCTTGCAGATAAGACCGGAAGTGTTGATGCAATGATATGGGATCCCAATTCATCGGGCATAGATGATTTTGAGGCTCTTGATTACATTTGCGTAAACGCGGTCGTGAACAATTATCAGGGCGCAAACCAGTTAAATATCAAGCGTGTCAGAAAATGCAGCGAGGGCGAATATGATCCGGCGGATTATCTGCCCGTATCGGAGAAAAACATTGATGATATGTGGAATGAGCTTACGGCATATATAGCCGGGGTTAAGAATACATATTTAAAACAGCTCCTTGATGCGTTCTTTACCGATGCGGCATTTGTATCAAGGTTTAAAAAGAGTTCCGCAGCCAAGGCAGTTCATCACGGATTTGTGGGAGGTCTTTTGGAACATACACTATCGGTTACGAATATGTGTAACTATTTTTCCAAGGCGTATCCGATGCTTAACAGAGAACTTCTTATTACGGTTGCGATACTTCATGACATAGGAAAGACAAGGGAGCTGTCTGATTTTCCGCAAAATGATTATACCGATGAGGGACAGCTTGTCGGTCATATAGTCATGGGTGCTCACATGGCAATGGCTAAAATGGATGATATAGAAGGATTTCCCGACAAACTATATTCGGAAGTAACACATTGCATTCTTGCACATCACGGAGAATACGAATACGGTTCGCCAAAGAAGCCGGCTCTTATGGAGGCGATCGCACTTCATTTTGCCGACAATACCGATGCAAAGATGGAGACGATGAAAGAGATCTTTTCTTCCACCCCTGAGGAAGGATGGCTCGGATTCAACAGACTTATCGACTCAAACATCCGTAAAACTTCAAAAGGGGAATGACCGGGTAAGCTGATGGAATACCGTAAAAATCAGATATTAGAGGTTATGATAACCGATATAGGTGATAACGGAGAGGGTATAGGTAAGTATGAAGGCTATACCCTTTTTGTTAAAGATGCCGTTCCCGGAGATCACGTAAGCGCACGGCTTACCAAGGTTAAGAAAAACTATGCTTATGCAAGATGCGAGCGGATAATCACACCGTCCGAAAAAAGGACAACTCCGTTTTGTACGCAGTACAGGCGATGCGGCGGATGCCAGATACAGGCGATGTCATACAAGGCGCAGCTTGAGTACAAAGAGAATAAGGTCCGGAATAATCTTATGCGGATCGGGAAGCTGTCTTCGGATGTTGTGGACAAAGCTTTTGAGCCGATCATCGGCATGGACAGTCCGGTAAGATACCGGAACAAATCACAGTATCCTATAGGGTACGACCGGGAAGGCAATGTGACAGCGGGTTTTTATGCCGGAAGGACCCACGATATAATCCCCTGCATTGACTGTGGTATCGCACCGGCTGAAGATGCGGATATACTTAAGACCGTTCTTGAGCATATGCGTACACACAACATTAAACCTTATGATGAGAAGAGCGGCCGCGGTATTGTCCGGCACGTTCTTATAAGAAAAGGGTTCGGTACCGCGCAGATCATGGTATGCCTTATAGTCAGACATCAGGCGGGATCGGAAGTCTATATCCCCTATCAGGATGAGCTTATCGTTCAATTATCCGGCATACGAAATGTCAGGTCGGTCAGTGTTTCCGTCAATAACGAGAACACAAATGTGATAATGGGACAGGAGATACACACGCTTTGGGGAAGCGATACTATCACCGATACTCTGCTCGGGAAATGTTTTGAGATATCCCCTCTCTCGTTCTATCAGGTCAACCCCGTCCAGACGGAAAAGCTGTACACTACAGCTGTTGAGTTTGCGAATCTTTCGGGCGATGAAGAAGTATGGGACATATGCTGCGGTATCGGAACGATATCACTGTGCATGGCAGATAACGCCGGATGTGTTCATGGTCTTGAGATAGTTCCCGAAGCGATAGATGACGCCAAAAGAAATGCAGTGGCAAACGATATCAAAAACGTTGATTTTATCTGTGCTGCAGCGGAAGAATACCTTCCGCTCCACAAAGATGATATAAGTGCTGATGTTGTGGTCCTAGATCCGCCGCGAAAAGGTATGGAAGAAGAAGCCCTTTCGGTCATTGCGGATATGAACCCGGAGCGTATCGTATATGTCAGCTGTGACAGCGCCACCCTTTCGAGAGACATACTCTTCCTTACGGATAGGGGTTATAGTGTTAAACGGGTCCGCTGTGTGGATATGTTTCCCCACACCGTTCATGTTGAGACAGTCATTCTTCTGACAAAGAAATAGCTTTTTACAAAAAGGAGTATGATCATGGAAATAAAAGCGATCCTCGGTGATATAACAAAACAGGATGATGTGGAGGCTATAGTAAATGCCGCAAATGAGTCTCTCCTTGGCGGGGGAGGTGTTGACGGAGCGATCCATCGCGCCGCAGGAGCAAAGCTCCTCGAGGAGTGTCGGACATTACACGGCTGTCCGACAGGAGAAGCAAAGATCACCGGTGCATATAACCTGCCGTGTGAATACGTGATCCATACGGTTGGTCCGATATGGCGGGGAGGTAATTCGGGTGAGGCAAAACTTCTAGAAAACTGCTACTTGAATTCACTTGGGATAGCAAAAGAAAAAGGCATAAGAACTATCGCGTTCCCGTCCATATCAACAGGGGTGTACGGCTATCCCGTAAATGATGCCGCAGAAGTTGCAGTAAGAGCGGTAAAGGATCTTACGGGAAGGAATCCGGACGCATTTGATCTTATAGAGTGGGTCTGTTTTGATGAGAACACCCTGAAAGCATATTTGAAAGCGATAGGTTAACATTAAGAAAAAAGTTAAACATAAAGTGATCCCGTTTATCTGGAAGGAATCTGACAAATAAGACTGAAAAGATGACCGGGAATGGCAAGATTTGAAATATAAAAGGAGAAGCCGGATGGTATACTACTTAAAAGTTAACACATTGAATTCTTACACGTACAACAATATCATCAACTGGATAAATATTGTTGCATCCGAGGAAGGTTCGAAGGTATATCTCCTCTGTGATGACGAGGAAATAATCAGTGCTTTATATGAAGCTGAGCCTGCGATCGAAAAAATCGTGAACGTGATAACAAGCGAAAGAGATGAGCCGATTTTTCAGGAGATAGCGCAGAAAACCCTTGCGGACAAATGGTTTCCGGCCGGTTATGCTCACCTTACCACTTTTCTTCATGCCGCCAGAAACGGATATGACAGTTTTTGGAATGTAGATGCGGATGATACATTTTTTGCGGCAGAGATCGGTGAGTCAAAAAGAATACTGAGAAGCGTCGAACGTTATGCCAAAGAAGAGAAGATCCATGCGATCTCCTTTGATATGCATGTCAGCAGGACCCGGGGTACTCATTGGAGTTTTGGGATAACTTATACGGATAACCGGATCGACTGGTTTAATGTTATGTACAGATATCTTGATGAGTATCAGGATATGAGGAAGACGCTTGAGAAAGATACGGACAATCTTGACTGGTATTTTACTTTCCTTCGAAACCGGGCAAAAGTCAGATTGGAAAGCTTCTATGTAGAGAACTTGATGTTCGCTCATTTTAGGGGGGACCTTATATACAGGGTTCCGCCTGATGGAATCTATTACTGGAAGGATGGAAGATATGTTTCCATGATACAAAAGTATATACTGGACAAGGAAGATGAAGGCAGTATGGAGATACCTTCGGACTTGATCAGGATAGACATAGGGATCGACCATGAAAAGAGCAGGAAGTATTTTAGGGCTTTCTTTAATAAGGAGGATACACCGGCTGTCAGAATGGAAAAGGATATTTGTAAAAATATTCAGCCCTTCCTCTCGAGCGAAAGAACAGACGGAAAAGAAAACGTAAAGCCTGCCGTAGCCGTAGGAATTGAAGAACTGAATGATAAAACCATTATATTAAGTCCGTATTCTACCGTTGCCACTCCTCTTCCCGGGTTCTTTTGGGAAATACTTGTAAGAATGTTGAATAAACTGGGGTATATGGTGGTGACATATGCTCCGGACAGCTTTGTTCCTGTCAAAGGAACGCGGCTGTTTGTGGAAAGTAGTTATCCGGAAACCATAAAAGCAGTGATCGCACTTTACAATGAGAACGTAATTACGGATCAAAGCGAAAAGAATCTGCATTTTGTGATCCATTCGGATAGCAAGTCATATGAAA
>JAEEGL011029472.1_pt1 | contig 12583 bp, 8 predicted proteins | sample 9134231 | NCBI WGS metagenome assembly JAEEGL01 (sample SAMN16246548, study PRJNA631951) | gut metagenome | biome: gut microbiome; feature: rumen; material: fiber-attached | host: Bos | place: Iran: Karaj | collected 2018-10
AGTGAACAAGAAAAAATTTATTCTATTCCCGCTTTTAGCGTTCGTTTTGTCGTCCTGCCTGTTCGATACGGATGACGAAGGCTTGTCTAACTGGCTTTCTGATCAGGGAATGCCTAGCAGCTATAAAGTTCAAACGGTGACAATTGGTGACTTGAATCCCTTGTCTGCCGAAGTTTATCGTGATACGCTTCCGAAGAGTGCTTGGAGACGAGGTGTGTTTGGTGCTGCAAACGGTATTTCATATGATGCTGTTTTTGAATTTGCGCTGGACAGTGCTTATTTAGATACTCTGACTTCTTCGAACTCGGCAAAATCTTATTTGCATCTGAGTCTTTTTGATTCTTATTATGATGACTATTATGTGCCTTCGAACTTTTTCCCCATCAAGGAAAAATTGAAGTTTAATGTGAGCTGGATTCTTTCGGAAAAACTGAGCAAGAGCGAATTTGATACATTGGGTAATGCTTCCAGTGATTCCGCTTGGTCTCATGAACTTGAATCATGGAATGCTAAAAATTCTGCGGATACGACGATTTCTGTTTCGATTGACAAGAAGGATACTCTCCTTTTGAAACTTCATATGCCGCAGGCACTTGTCGATGAACTACACAAAAGCAAGGGCAATCGCCGTTTGCAGTTGCGCTTGTCTGCTCCGGATGCTAAGTATATTTATCGTTTCTATGGTGCCGGTTCAGTTGCTTATTATCCACAATTGATTTTGGTGGGTCAGGACAAAAAAGACTTTCCGAAAACCTATAAACCAACGCGTGCCGTGAATATTTATTCGAGTCACGAAACATGTTCTGATTGCCTTGTGATGCATGGAGGCGGTTACGATTCCTTGTTGGTCGAGTTCCCGTCTAAGCCGATTTTGAAAGCTTTGTCTGATTTTTATGGCGATGAATTCCCTTATACCGTGGGAGACAGCAACGACGTGCGTCAGGCAGTCGTGATGGCTGTTGTAACGTTCTCTAGGGACGATTCCAAGGGAAGCCAAGAAATGAAGTTGCCGATTTTTGTGCAGGCCGGTTCTTTTGTGGATAGTGCTGATACATCTGTTCTGTATTGGGAAAGTTTTACGGCGAAGATGAACAAGTCAAAAATTGAATTGGTTGGGCATCCGAATGTGGTGTTCTATCCTGGCGATTCTTTGTCTTTGCAAGTGACTTATGGCTTGCGCGATTTCATCAACAGAGCTAGCGATGGCCGTACGTTCAAAATGGTGCTTCGATTTAATCATTCCCTTATTTTTGACAAGGAAACGAATCTTTACGATCATGCCGTGAATGAGGCGGATACGATTAGATTGGCCAATGGGGATTCAATCATGGTTGTAAAGGGTGATTCTCTCCAGGTGATTAAGTCTGATGTGGATTACGCTCGTTACGATTTTAGTACCATCAAGAGCAAACCCGCTACGCTTAAGCTCTGGCTTGCTTCTAAGCGTGGGGAGGAATAATGAAAAAATTTATTAGCGCATTGCTTTGTGTTTCTAGTTTTTCTTTTGCGTCGATGATTGGCGTTGATGCTCTTGGTCAAGAACATATTGCCGGTGGCTCTACCGCTATGGCGGGTCGTGGCTTTGCGGGTAATGCAAAGACGGGCGATACCGAAGGGGCTTCTGTTGTGAACCCGGCTCGTCAGGCTTTTGATTCTAAAGTTTCGTTTAACTTGAACTTCTTGCTCGATGTTTCGACGGCGGATCGTTCGAATTCCCATTTCACGAAGACGAGCATTGCAATTCCTTCGATGAACTTGACGTTCCCGATGAATGACTTTGGTTCGCTCGGTTTTTCGTTGTGGCAGCATTATTCTTCTTCGATGCGCGAAAGCGTCCGTAACGAAGATGAAAACTGGAATGCCGAAATCGAGTACCAGAGCAGTGTTTATGAACTGGTGCCGTCTTACGCTATTAGGCTTCCGTTTTACCGCGCGATTTCGCTCGGTGCTTCGGCGCATTTTGTGATGGGTAGTTTTAATCGCAATCTTACGCTTGGGCCGGACAATAGCGAAATTGATAGTGCTGATGTTTGGGCTACGAGCAATTCTGATGTTACGGACCATGTGAGTGGCGATTGGGATATCAAGAGCTCGGCTTACTTTACTATAGCGGCTCAGTTCCGTGGTCGCATGGCTTCGTATTACTTCTCGTTCTCGACGCCTTATACGCTCAAGAATGAACTCGAATACAACTTCAGATTTAGCGAATTGGATACGCTTGCTCCGACTCGTGATACCCGCTCTATCAAGGTGCCAGCCATGTTTGCGACGGGTGTCAATTATCGTTTGAACAAACGTCATAATGTGATGGCTGATGTTGCCTGGCGTGCGTGGAGCCACGATATCGAGAATGTTGCTGGTAGTTGGAACATGTCACAGGTGACAAAAACGCAAAATGATTTTAATATATCCATTGGATATCAACGTGATGGAAGCGATGTCTTTTATGATTCCTATTGGGATCGCATTGCATACCGCGCTGGTCTCTGGTACAAAAACTGGTATGTAGAAGATGTATCTGAAATAGGTGGATCCATTGGTGCCGGTTTCCCGCTTGGGAGAAAGGGCACGATGCTGGATTTCGCTATTCAAGGTGGGGTGCGCCTGACGGACGACGACCGCAACTGGAGTGAATCGTTTATTGGTATTCGCTTGGGTTTGGTTGGTGTTGGAAATTGGGGCAAGACCCGTGGTCAGTAAGATTCAATTAGAAGGAGATCGAGATGACTACTAAGAAGAATGAAGAAATTGTAAAGAAGGCCGCAACGAAAACCGCTCCGGCCAAGAAGGCAACGAAGGCTACGGCGAAGGCCGAAAAGCCAGCTGCAGAAAAGAAGACTGCTGCGAAAGCTGAAAAGAAGCCGGCTGCAAAGGCTGCCGAACAGAAGATTGTTGCCAAGGTGGCCAAGAAGCCTACGGCAGTGGCTGAAAAGGTTGCTGCAAAGGCTGCTCCTGTAAAGAAGACCGTGAAGAAGGCCGCCAAGGCCGAAGCGACTGAGACTGCAAAAGTTTCGAAAACTGCTGCGAAGGTTTCTGAAAAGACCGCGAAGTCTGTTGCCGCCGCAAAGAAGGTCGTGAAGGCCGTAACGAAGGCTAAGAAGGTCGATGTCGAAGTTGTAGAAACTCCGGCTGTAAAGAAGGCCGCCAAGGCCGCTGCTCCGGAAGCTCTTCCGCAGTCCTTTGATGCAGAATACTTGGTTCTTATGCAGAAAGACCCGAACTGGATGCAAGCATTCTGGGAAGTTTCTGAAAAGAGAATCAATGCCGCAAAGAAAGGCAAGGGCAAGCTTGTTTTGCGCCTGTTCGACATTTCGAACGACCTCACGGTCAAGCGCAAAAAGAAACTCAAGTTTCACGATATCGAAGTTCCGGCAGATGCTCGTAGCTGGTATGTGGAAAACAAGGTGAGCGAAAATTGCTCTGCCGCGCTTGGCGTTGTTTCTGCTGGCAAGTTCGAACCGCTCGTTGAAGCAGGCCCGATGCAGACGTTTACGCTCAATGGCTCCGAAGTGAATACGGATAACGTATTTGTCCGTGCTTCGCTTGGCGGTGTTGCTATTGGCGGCTTTGGCAGTTCTGGACTTTCTTCGATGTCTGCAAAGAGCTGGCTCGAATCGCTTTCGAGTTCCTCGGGTTCCATGTTCTCGGGCGCTCTTTCCAGTGCCGCTCTCAAGAGCAACAAACTTGAACTCCCGAAGGATACCGTGAATTACGGCAAGGACTTCTTCTTGTGGGTGAAAACTCGCTTGATTGTTTATGGTGGCACGCGTCCGGACGCTCATTTGCAAGTGCGCGGCGAACCGTTCCCGCTGAATCCGGATGGCACATTCAGCTTTGAAGAAGACCTTCCGGATGTCACAAAGATCATTCCGGTCTTTGCAACGGACAAGGATGGCGACTTCCCGACTACAATCGTTCCGATCGTTGTTAAGCGCACGGAATAATGGCGAAGCCCGGTAGAGTTCACCTTTTGCTTCACGCACATTTACCTTTTGTGCGTGAACCCTCTTACGACCGGTTCTTGGAAGAGAACTGGTTTTTTGAGGCTATGGCGGAGACGTACTTGCCGATAATCCAGATGCTCAACCGTCTGGAAGAAAAGGGCGTGCCGGGCACTTTGAATTTTAGCGTATCGTCGGCGCTACTGGCGATGCTTACGGATTGTTCGCTTTTAGACAAATTCTCGCGTCATTTGCACAAACAGCTTGAGTTGTTGGAGCGCGAGAAGGTCCGCTTGCAGAATGATTCCGAAAAGATGGAGGTGGTGAATTTTTACTACCGCCGTCAAATTGCTTTAATCAATACGTGGGAGCGAGATTGCAATTGCGAAATTGTTCCTGCGCTTAAACGTTTGGAGCAAATTGGAAAAATCAACTTGCTCACTTGCGTGGGAACGCATCCGTTTTTGCCTGCGTACCAGAACGATGTCGAAGCGATTCGGCTCCAATTAGAAATTACAGTTCGCGCTTTCGAAGAGGCTTTTGGCAAAAAGCCGCGAGGCTTGTGGCTGCCGGAATGTGGCTATTTTGAAGGCCTGGACGCAATTCTTGCGGAATACGGATTCAAGTATTTCTTCTTGGAAACGCATGGCGTACTGCTTGCAAAACCAGCGCCGAAGTATGGCGTTTTTGCGCCGATTAAGACGCCCGCAGGGCTTTATTGCTTTGGACGTGAACAGAGCAGTTCCATGGAAGTCTGGAGCCGCAAGACTGGGTACCCGGGGCATCCAGAATATCGCGAGTTCTTCAAGGACATTGCGCACGAACGCGAAGATGAGTATTTAGGCGATTATTTCTTGGCGGCAGGAACGCACATCGAGACGGGGCTCAAGTATTACCGCATCACGGGAAGCGAAGACAAGAAAGTTTATCGCCCGTGGAATGCTTTGCGGTTGGTCGAAGACCATGCGCGTTTGTTTGTAGCGAACCGCGAAGAGACTGTTTCGAATTTGCTCCCGAATATGGACGGCAACAAGGTCTCGATCCTTTGCCCGTACGATGCGGAACTTTTTGGACACTGGTGGTTTGAAGGTCCGCTGTTTATCGAAAAGATGTTTGAACGTGCTGCAAGTTCGAACGTAGTCGAAATGGCTTCGCTTGAAGATTCTGTGCCGTCGTTGAAAGCTGAGGGCGCCTTGGATGCTGCCGCGGGAAAAGCCGCGGACCCCGATGTGCATGCGCCGATTTTCTCGTCGTGGGGCGAAGGCGGTTTTGGCGAAGACTGGATGAACGATGCCGTGACTTTTGAATACCCGCTGTTCTTTAGAATGCGCGGGATGATGAATGATTTGAAAAAGCGTATGTCGTGCGGCGTGAATATTGCTCATGGGGCTGCACGAGGCCTGAAAATCGAAAAAATTAAGGGTAAAGCGACGAAACTTGGTGGAACAGCCGCAACCATGAAACGCTTCTTAGCGCAGATGGCGCGTGAACTAGTGTTATTCCAAGCTTCGGACTGGGCGTTCATGATTCATAACAATTCGGCTGCGGATTACGCACGTAACCGTTTGAATGGGCATTATCAAAATGTCTGTGCGCTTTATGCAGAGGCAGTCAAGGCAAAGCCTGACATGCGATTGCTCAAGACGCTAGAGCAGAAAAATAACTTGTTCCCGTGGATCGGGGAATGTCTTACGTCGTAGTTGTAAGACTAGAAATTATGGATCCCCTACGCTTCGCTTCGAGGATGACGATCCCTAATCACTAACCACTTCTAACTTCCTACTGTCTCCTACTTCCTACTAATAAATCACTATAAAACTAGTTGTCTTGCCTTTATTGCCGGCGCGGAAGCGATAGATTCCGGGAGCCATCATCGATTTTACTTGATTTTCTTGCAAGCAATAAGTGGTTCCTTCGTATTTCTCTTGCGAGATTAGATCACCACGTCTGGTGCGAATTTCGATAAATTCTTTGTCTTTGGGAAGTGGCGCAAAGCAGAGAGGACCATTTCTCCAAGGAACCGGGAATGCGTGCGGTGCGGAATTGCTGTTTGAAATCGGGATGTTTTCGGATTTGCCCAAGCGGGTGAAAATCCATATCGAAGAATCGCTAGCTGCTAAAGTCGTTGTAAGGCTATCAAGCGTTCTATTGCTTGTAATTTTGTAAACGGAAGCTTTGCCGTCGTTATAGACAACTATGGATGCTTTACCGATAAAGTTTGTAAAATCTACAGTGTATGGGGTTGTGTAATTTTGCGGAATGTTGTAAAACTCGAATGCAAGACTTTTGATATTGGGGCTGATGGAATTTTGATTGAAGAATGGAGCTTCTGGCCATTTCGGCTGATCTTCATTAATCCAGTTTTTTTTGTTTGTAGTCTTGGTGCGTTCTCCTGCAAATGAAAGTCTGACTGCGTAGTCGTGGAAAATACTGTCTGCATCATACTTGAATTTTTTTAGCGCCGATTCGAATTGGTATTCGAAGTTTTTTGTTGGATTTGCAGAGTAGTTTTCCCAAATAAGTCTGTCCAAATCTTTAGAAACATGTAAGTATAGATAAAGGAATAACGTTGATGCTCCATAGTTACTCGTATCTTCCGAAAGTGGGTAACCCATGTTGCCAAAAAGTTCTGGTATGTAATGGATATAATCGTCAATTTCTGGGTTGGTGATTTCTTCAAATCCTGTGGCGGAGGCTTCGAACCAGAATGAATAATTTAGATATAAGTCGAGATAGGTGAGTTGTATTGCATGGTAGAATTCGTGGAAAATTGTTACGCGAAGTCCTTTTGCCCATTCATCTGTATAACTGTAATTGTATGAATGATTGAAAAACGGATTTTTGGTTTTAGGATAAGTGCAGGTGTCACCATGAACGAAGATGGTGTCGTTATAGTTATAGCGTGAACATGTCCAGTAGAAATCGTTTTCCATGAAAATTTCCGAGGTGTTGCCAAATGGCATGGTGATTGCGAAGTTTTTGTCGCATCCTGAGTCTCCGAATAAGGTGTCCGCGGCTCTAATTTGATTGATGTCGACGATTTCAACCGGGTACAAACCTTGCTTGACAGCTTGCTGGAAATGATAACTAATGCTTTTGCCTTTGGGCTGGTGCATTTTATGTTGGTTGATGTAAAAGTTCCATGCGCTTTCTAAAATGGCGGCGGTGCTATCTGCGAATGGCTTTGTGGTGGCGTGGGGCCCTGTTAATACATACATCACTTGAAAGTGCTGTGTTTCAATAGTGTGAACCGTGTCGTAAAAATCTTCGACTTTGCATTTTTCTTTGGAGTCCTCGTATTTGGGCTCGTGTTTGACGCCTGTTTGGCCTTTGTCTTTTAATTGCTTTTGTTTTTTGATGAACTCCAAAGCGTGCATTGTACCGCATTCGCCTCCGTAGGCGTGCGTGTAAGTGGCTGTCACAAAAAAACATAATGCAACAAGAATGATTAATTGTAAAGGTGAAAAACAACGTAAATGTTCTTGGCGCATTATTAGTCTCCAATATCTTTAAGAACTTGTTTGGCTCTTGCTTTAATTTCGGCTGGTACAGTCAATTGTTTTTGATGCTGCGGTTTGACTCGTGCATCAATAATCAACGGGGCTTTGCATTTCCAATGCTTGTCGCAAATGGATTCGTCTAATCCGTAAATGTCTTGTGCCGGATCGGAACGCGTGAATGTAAGCCACAGAAAATCGCTTAATACGTTGTCTGCGTTTAGCGCACCTTCGTCGATGACCGATATCCAAGGGTAGTTTTCGCGGAATTCCCAGCGGGCGAGGGCTGCCTTGAGGTTTGCGAAAAGTTCTGCTTTGCCGCTTGCGTCGAAAGTCTCTGAACTTTCGAGTAAAATAATGCCCGGCATCACGATTGTTGCCTTTGAGAATCCCTGCGGAAGTTCGAGCGATTTTAAATTTTCTGGATTGTTGCGGAGTTCGCGGCACTTGGCGCCGGCGGCGGCCATTACGACTTTTGAACCGTGATTGAGGCTTGTGCCGGTGTAATCGAGCGTGTCGATGGTTGTCGCGGTCTGGAAATGTAAATCGCGGTCGAAATGGAGGCGTTCGAGAACGTGCGCGAAAAACGCGGGAACATTGTTTACATCGAGGTTGGGGCAATCTTCTTTCGCGGCTATCAGCAAATATTTTGTTAAACTTGCCTGGTTGAATCCGAGCAACGCATTAGCCGTCTTTAAAAGTTCCATCGGCTCGCGTTCTTCTGGGCCTGCGTAGGGGCGGAAAGCTTCCGAGCCAAGCGCTAGGCAGAGCGGGTGGACACCTGCATCATCGACCGCATGGAGCCCGTAAACACCCGGGAGCGAAGCGGGAACCATTGGCTTCGTGATTTTATGAATGAATTTCCCAAACAGGGTGTCTTCTTGAGGCGGGCGCCCGACAACCGTGAACGGAAAAATGGCATTCTTTTTACAGAGCACTTTTTGGACTCTCATACAAGGGAAATCGTGTTTACCGGAGTAGTAGCCGATGTGGTCTCCAAAGGGACCTTCGGGTTTTAAACCGGGTTCGAGTTCTCCTAAAATACAAAAATCGGCGTCGCTAGAGACAAGGTAACCGTTGTGTTCAAAGTAACGGAAACGTCGATTCCCGAGCATTCCTGCGAACAAAAGTTCCGAAAGATTTTCGGGCATGGGCATCACGGCGGCAAAAGTGTGCGATGGAGGCCCGCCAATAAAAATACTCACTTTGAGCGGTCGGCCTTCTTCAATAGCTTTTTGGTGATGCCGTGCGATATCGCGCTTGATTTGGTAATGCAATCCGCATTCTTCGTTCGGAATGTAATCGTTTCCTGAAATTTGGATGCGGTACATGCCCACGTTCGTTTGCATGATGCTTGCGTTTTCGCTTGGGCGCGTGGCGACTTGCGGGAGCGTGATGAACGCTCCGCCGTCTAGCGGCCAGCTGACCAGCTGTGGCAAGTCCTGCAAAGAGCATTCTTCGAAATCTTTGATACTTCCTGAGCGCATTGGGAGCGATGTTAGCCCAGCGCGAGCGGCTTTGAAAAGCGATTTTGGCGATTTTAGCGCGTTTTTGAAAAAAAAGACCGGATTTGCCTTGAAATTTACAGCCGCTTTTGTCTGCTCGAATCCGTCACGGAACAAAAAATCGAACCGTTCGTCGCTTCCGAAAATGTTACAAGCGGCGCGGAACTTGCTCCCTTTGACGTGCTCAAAAAGCAATGCTGGGCCGCCTTGCCTAAAATTCTCCCTCGCGATCTCGGCCATTTCTAAATGTGGATCGACCTCGGCGTGAACACGTTTGAGCATTCCCGCCTTTTCCAAATCCAGCAGGGCCTGTTCGAGGGACTTATACATGATGCTATCCGGCTGTTGCGGATTGGTCTAAGGCTTCGAATGCCTGCGTTTTTTTCTTTGCTTCTACAAATGCAATTTGTTCGCGAGCCATTTCTCTAGCGGGGATGGCATAAACCATGCTTGCGCTAGCCATGACAATCGAGAACGTGTCTTCGGCAAAATCCTTGCATCCTTGGAAAGTCATGCTGTCGTAGCAAGTCGTAATTCCTTTGACGGAATCGAATTTGTGATTGGCGGTAAAACCGCGGAACGGACCTTCACCAAGGCGTGCTGCAATCTCGATTACGTTTTCGGTCTTGCCTGGAGTGACCGCTCCAATGATGCCGGTCCAACTTAATTTTCTAAAGCCGGCAACGATAGTGTAGCGGATAAATTCGCCCGGTTCAATGCTCTTTGGCAAAGTGTAATAGAGAACGGCGTTTTTCCCAACGGACAAGGTCATTGGCGCATAGCGCATGATATCAAGCGTATCGGAAAGTGAGCCGTATTGCCAAGAAGTTTGACTGAATTGAACCATGACGTATAATGTAGTAAATTTTTTTGCTATTTACGCATTTTGTCGAAATTTTAGGTCTATTCATCGGAATGTGCATTTTGTGCGGGTTCCCTTTTTAAATAGTATTTTCTAAATTGGAGTTCTACTTTTTTTTTGTTGTTGACCTTATGGATTCTATACAAGCAGATAAAAAATATTTACAGAAAAGTACCTTAATTACGTTAGTGGGAACGGGACTCAAGGTAATTGCTCCGATTCTTACGATTGTTATTGCGCGTGTATTTGGCAAGGAAATCTTTGGTATATATGTTTCAACGCAGCTTTTGGTGCTGACGCTTGCCCGCGTTTCGGTGATCGGTCTAGACAAAGGCTTGCTGCGCCATTTGCCGCAAAATAAGGTGTGTGGCCGCCCCGCTCATGAAGGAATCATTGAATCGCTCAGGTTGGCGTTTGTGATTGCGCTTATTATTTCGAGCATTATCTGGGTGGGCGCGTATTTTGGCTTGCAGAGTATTTCTACCGGGCTTGCGATGCTTTCGTCGATAGAAATTTCTTTGTATGCACTTTCGATTGTTCCTTATACCATATTGCTTTTGTTTGCAGGGGCTTCGGACGGCAATAGGCATCCGCAGTACAAGATTTTTATCAATGAATTTGTAGTGATGACTCTGGCTCCGATTATCGCTCTTAGCCTTCACTATACGGGGTTCGATGATAAATTGGCGCTTCCGGTGGGCTTTTTTGCTTCGAACATGCTGGGTATTTTTGTTTATATCTTCTTGATTAATAAACAGTTCCCCGAAATTGAGTGGTTTACAAATAAATTTGTGCCGAAGGAACTGTTGAACTTTTCGATTCCTATCGGTTTCACTGAAATTATTGCTTCGTTCTTGCTGCGTGTGGACATGTGGATGGTGCTTGCTTTGCTTGGCCCTGAGGCGGTTGGCATATACGCGGTGATGGTCACGGTTTCGAATGGACTAAAGACAATTCGCAGCAGCTATGACCCGATTTTGCAGCCCGTTGTGGCGGGAATGTCTAGGGAACGTTTAAAAACGGATTTGAAACCGGTCTTTTCGTATTGCGTTTCGATGGTGACGATTATCCAACTTGCAATCGGCTTCTTTATTGTGCTGTTCCCTGAACAGACGATGATGATTGCCGGTAAGTCCTTTATTACTAAGGAAAATCCGGTGGCTGTGTTTGGAATCTTGATTATCGGTAACTTGATCAACGGGTTCTTTGGCTTATCGGGTGCGGTGGTGACTGGGCTTGGCAAGAGTAAGTTTATGCTCATGATGAACATCGTTTCGCTCGTATTTGCGGTGACAATGAACCGTGTTTGTATCCCGATTTTTGGCATTGCGGGGGCTGCACTTTCTTGCATGTCGTATCAAGTGTTGCAGTGCATCTGGATGAATGCTTATCTTCGTCGAATGGGTTACTGGCCGTATCAAAAGAGCCTTATCATTCAGGGCATTTGGATTGTTTCGTTAGTGGTTGTTTATATAGTCTTGAATACAGTGTTCTCTGCAACGCTCTTCTCCAAGGGTGTCTTTTATGGTGTTGTAATACTTCTGCTTCTTTTGACATTCTGGAAACAGGGCCTTGCAAAAAAGAATTTATCTTCGGAAAAAAATTAGCTTTGAATTTTTTAATAGATTATAAGATATGATACCTAAGAAAATACATTACATTTGGCTTTCCAATGATCCACTTCCGCATTTGGCTCAGCTTTGCATAGAAAGCTGGAAGCGTCATTGCCCCGATTACGAAATTATCCATTGGGATATGGCGAAATGCCAAAAGATTATTGACACGGTTCCCTTTGTCCGTGAAGCGGTGGAGCGTTCGAAGTGGGCTTTTGCAAGCGATTATATCCGTCTTTACGCAGTAGCCACGGAAGGTGGAATTTATTTAGATAGCGATGTTTATCTATATCGCAGTTTTGATGAACTTTTGGACAATCGCTATTTTACGAATATCGAGTTCACATCTCATTTCAAGAGAAATAAGTCTTGGAAATTGCTGAATGAAGACGGTACGAAAAAGAATAAGGATTTGATTCCGATTCCGGGACTTGCTTTACAGGCGGCGATTTTTGGTGGCGAAGCTAACCATCCGTTCCTTAAAAAGTGTATGTCTTATTATGAAAATCAAAAGTTCATATTGCCGAATGGTAAGTTGAATATAGACAATATTTCGCCTTGCGTTTATGCCCATACGGCAATAGATTTTGGCTTTGTCTATAAAAATCAGTTGCAACACTTGGATGAGGGAATGACCATCTATCCGAGTAAAATCTTTTTACCAAGTCGTGATGCTGTGGACTACAAACCGTTTGCTATTCACGTGACTAGCGGCAGCTGGAGGCCGTTCTCGCATCGCATTGTACGTTTCTTTAGACGGTTGCCGTTTATTTTTGTGAAAGCCTTTAAGAAAAAAATAACGATTGATGATGACTTGAATAGCTACGAATCTAAAAAGCCTGTAGAGCTTTAAGGTTGCTTATGCCTTCCGTAAAATATCTTTTTGTGTTGACGAGTTCCCCGAAGGACTTTTTCTGCGAGCAGACGCTTGTGGCGATTGCTTCGCTGCGAGTGCATAATCCTGGCGCTTTTGTAACGCTCTTGACGGACGATAAAACTGCGGCAACGCTCACGGGCCCGCGTGCAGCCTTGAAGGATGCTGTCGATGAACTCAAGGTTTTGACGCTTGATGAAAAGTTTACGCCGATGTTGCGTTCCCGTTACCTTAAGACGGTGATGCGCAATGTGGTCGATGGCGACTTCTTGTACATGGATTCGGACATCG
>JAEEGL016302988.1_pt1 | contig 12583 bp, 8 predicted proteins | sample 9134231 | NCBI WGS metagenome assembly JAEEGL01 (sample SAMN16246548, study PRJNA631951) | gut metagenome | biome: gut microbiome; feature: rumen; material: fiber-attached | host: Bos | place: Iran: Karaj | collected 2018-10
ATTATATTTATCTAAATTAATAATTCAATAAATTCAATTATCTACTATAATTTAGGAAATAAAAAAGCCAGTATAGTTAACTATCTGGCTTTTGATATAAAATAACTGTATTACTTTCTCAATGCTATAAAATTGTTTTTTGAAGCTCTACCATAAGTTTGAGCCTTACCATAAGTGTTAATATCATTTTTATATTTAGCTGCATGCCACTTTTGTAAAGCTTTTGCATCTACTGGTAGATGGTGACACATAGCAATTAATTGAGTCATATTATTTTTAAAGTTATCTTTATTACCTTTTCTGTATGATAATAAATCTTTAGCTTCTTGATCTGATAACTTACTTACAGCAGATTTAATATTATGTAAAGCAAACATATATGCAGCTTTGGTTTGATCTTGCCAAGAAGTTAAGTCGATAACAGATCCTGATATTTTTTTATCTGATGAAAGGTGTTTATTAACTACACTAGCTCATCTTTTTTCTCAATTACGATCATACAATGCATACTCTGTAAATTGATATAATCAATAAGATGTTTTTCAATCGTAGATTGCTGGCACTTTTGATAAATAATTTGCTCCTGCGTTTTTTAGTAAAAGATCAAATAATTGTTTATTCTTTTCTCAATCTATTTTATCTTCACATAGTTCTGTCATTGCATAAGCAACTATAGATTCTCAATCTATATCGTTCTTTATTTTTTCAAATAACTTCTTTTTATTTCAAGTAAGTCATCAGTCATAATCATCAACATCTCATTTAAGCTCTGTTACGATATTATTTGTCTGTTGAACGAATTGTTTCAATGACATTGTATTCTTATTTTCTTTTCAATCTACATAAGGTTTTACAACAAAGAGATATGTTGCGTCAATTGGATATCTAAATCTAAAATCTTCAACTTCTTCTGGAGTCATACTTGATGCATCCATACCATCTAACTTAGATATATCTTTAGTAAATTGACCATATCTTTGAATCTTTTTAGTCCACAAATTGTGTAAAGAATTTGCAGAATTTAATGTAAGAGTATTACCTATAACTAAATCTCAAGAGTTAGCTAAATCTCATCAAAGATATCGACGAGTCAATGGTGCGCTTATTGTAATTTTTCTTCAATTTAAGCGATCATATTCTCAAGTAGGGATTAATAATGTTTCATTTGAATTTCATTTACCCTCGTTATCTATAACGATTTCTTTTCAGTCTTGATTCTTTTCCATGATATATTTTCATCATTCGTATCCTCAATATCCTGCAGCTGATGTTGCAATCAATAATTTAAGAATATTATCTCTGAAAAAGCTTGATATTTTTCATGATTTTTTTCACTTTTGGCTCTTTTCTATTTTTTCTCAAATTGCTTTATCTCAGGCATCAACTAAATGATAACCTCATTTTACTGCATATCATAGAGTTTTGGCTCATCATTTTATAACTTCTCAAACTCAAGAAGCTGCCTTTTTACCAAATTTTCACGCCATTTTAATATGTTCTTTTGATCTTCTATCATACTCTTTTGTATTATATTGACGTTTTCTTCTCTCTGAATCTTTAATTCATTCAGCATTTTCTCTAGATTCTGATATTTTTGAGGCTACTTTTTCTGATCCAGATAAAAGTGTAGATCATAAAGCTCAAGCTGTTCATCAAAGTACATGAACGGTTCAAATTCATAATTCTTTTCATCCCTCTCCCATTTTTTTTCATGATTCTTTTGCTTTATTCAAAGCTTCTTGTTTTTTTGTCATTTTATTATAATTAATTTTAAAATATTTAAACTTGCAACTATTATATTCACAATTAAAAATTTTTGCAAATTTTTACGGTCTTTTTAACCAACCTTGTAATAAGCTTATTACGATTGTATAATAAATTTCAGAAATGTGAAAAATATGGAATATATTGTGAATATTTTTAGTGGTAGTTTATCTTTAGTAAATCTAATTGATTTTAATCAAAATTATAGTATTGTATTTATCGTTAACTTTATGATTTAATGATGATAAATGAGTAAAATACGAGATAAAATTCTTATATATCTTAAAGGTATGTTAATGTGAGCATGTGATGTGATTCCTTGAGTAAGTGGATGAACTATTGCTGTAATCACTTGAATATATGAAAGATTAATACAAGCTATTAAAAATGTAGTTCCAAGTTTGAAACTTTTCTTTACATGAAAGTGGAAAAAGTTTTGGAAAAATATTGATTGAACTTTTTTGTTATGTTTGATTCTTTGAATTGGGACTAGCTTTGTACTTTTCGCAAATATAATAACAAATGCTATGGAAAACTATCCAATATTAATCTGGTCATTTTTTGTTGGATTGATTTTGATTTCTGCAGTATTTCTCTGAAAACAAGTTAAATGGGATTGGAAGACTATTCTATGTTTAATAATATTTTGAGTTATTGCTTTTTTTATTACTGCACCTACTAATACTCCACTTTCTATTACTTCAACTTGGTGGTGGACGTTTATATGTGGATCTATTGCTATTTGTGCGATGATATTACCATGAATTTCTGGTAGTTTCATGCTAGTATTATTAGGAATGTATGAAACTATGATGTTAGCTATTAAGAATTTAGATATTACTACAATCTGAATTTTTGCTGTTTGAGCAGTAATATGAATTATCTTGTTCTCAAATGTTCTTTCTTGGTTATTCAAAAATTATAAAATGATAACTTTGGCATCATTGACTGGATTTATGCTAGGTTCTTTGAATAAAATTTGGCCTTGGAAAGAGACATTAGATGCTGAATTATGAGTATGAAGAAATGTATCTCCATTCCAGTATGAGAATATTACAGGAGATAGTAATCAGTTACTAGGAGCTATAATTTGTTTCTTAGCTTGAATTGGTATCGTACTATTAATAGAGTTTTTAGGTAAGAAGTTTTCTAAATAGAAAAATAATTTGAAAACTAAAACTGAAAAAATAGAAATTAAATCAGATTTACATAATTATAAGGGTGATTATGTTACTATATAATACTGTTCAAGCTTGTTGAGGACCATGCTTTTCAGATAGACCATGAGATTGTGATAACTGTATTGATGTAGAAGATTCAAATAACTTTTTGATAATTTTTCAAAAAATTTTATTACCTATTTTTATTTATCTTTGAATCATTGCATTAATATCTTTTCTTATAACACTATGATTTTACTTAGTGTTTAGACATAAAAATGATAAACATCCGTGGAAACATGCCATTAGGAGAAGTTGGCCTCGATGGATTATCGTGTTTTTGACTCCTTTAATTTTATTATGAGTATATCTAATGGTTTAATGTTAAATTTTACATTTGAAAACCATAAACGAAAAAATAAAAATTAAATTAGATTTATAAGTTAGATACATTTTATGATTATCTGAAACGAACAAGCAGCTCAAACATTAAAAAAATACATTAATAATGTAATAGAAACCTGAAAATGAACTCAGTTTTTTTTGCTTGCTTGACCAAATTGAATCTGAAAGTTATCACATGCAAAATCAATAATTGAAGAGATACTATGAAGTTATATGTATAGTGATTGTTTATTCGTTCAAGATTACGAACCAGTTACTTGAAAAGCTCATACAATTCCAGTTGAAATTAAGAATGAAGAAAAAAGATACGTAGAGTTTCCTGATGGAACACAACATGAAAATTATGGAGTAAGAGAAATGAATGAATGGTTATTAAATTCAAGTTTCTCATGAAAAAGATTTCTCCTAATAGAGAATATTCAAAGAATGTCTAATAGTGCTATAAATGCGTTTTTAAAATCTGCTGAAGAACCTCTTGCTGGTAGATTTATAATTGCGACCGTACCTCATATTTCTATGGTTTTGGATACTATTCGTTCACGTTGTATTAGTATACCATTCTCAACATTAAATAATAAAGAAATGCAAGATTTTGCAGATGAAAATAAGATTTTTACTGATAATAAGAACTTACAATCAGTTATGATTGCGATGGCGATGTGAAAGCCTTGATTCCTAAAAAATATAGCAGAGAAAGTGCAGAATAATGAAGATTTAGAAGGAAGTATTAAAAAATTAACTACATGATTATTAAATGATAAACTACCTAAATGAGAATTATATCAAGCTTTAAAAATTGTTGCAGATCAATGATTATTAAATGATTTCTTGGAATGATGGATTGCTTATTGTAGTGAGAAATGAGATTATGAACAGGCTGAACGTTGGATTCAAATGAAAAAATATCTACAATCAAATGTAAATCAGGATTCTGTATTGTTGTACGGTCTTATGAAATAAAAAAGGTGTCAGTAATCCAACACCTTCTAATAAGGATGAATCTTCTTCTTTGAAAATTCAACTTTAACATCGAGTTTCTTATCTACAACTTCAATGGTCAAACGTTCTCCAGCTTTATGAACACAAAAGACGTCTCTCCAATTACATGTTGAATAAAGAGTATCAATATTATAAGAAGATACAAAGAAAGAGATATTACCATCCTTTACTTGCAAAGTTTCACGACAGGAATGAATAAGGTCAACTTCTAGTTTTAACCAATATTCATAACTATCATCACGGGTAGAAACCGTAACAAATCTTTTCATACCATTCTCCTTTCTTTTTTTAGTTTAGCACTTTGTTTATTAATTTAATTATACAGATTTGACTTTGTTATTTCAATACAAAAAGAAAAATCCCTCCGTGAAACACGAGAGGGATACAGAGACTGGGAATGCATACTAGTACACGTAATTTCAGAGAATGGCTACTTCCAAGCCAACTCACATTCTTTCATAATCTCTGACAAGAGATATCACTGTCTAAACTCCACTCTACACGTGCGCCAAGAGTGTTGATGAGTAAAGAATTTATATCCCGTAAAGTGATTTTGTTATAAAGAATTAATCTTTTATTTCAATATAAAAAACAGGCTTACGCCTGTTCTTTTCTTTGATACATTATTTCTGGATTTAAATTTACTGGATATGATTTAGCATCGAATATTGATTTGAAATCAGATTTTTCATTTTTTGTAGTATCTATCGCTTGAATATCTGCATTTCAAAGGATATTTTGCAAATGAGTAAATCCATTAATCAATAACGGAGCTGATACTAATCAAAGCTGTTTAATTACCCAAAGTAAGAATGATAAATCATCTAGTGCTTCTTGTTTTGTAGATTCTTCTTTGTATTTTTTCCATGGTTCAGCTTTTGAAATATATTCGTTAGCAGCTTGAACTAAACGATACCAATCTTCTACAAATGACTTAGTATTTGCATTTTCTAGATAAGCTTTTTCTATCTTTTCATTATCCCACTCTCCCTCTATAATTGATAATAATTGGAAATCAGAAAGTCCTTCTTTAAATACATTCCATCTATTTTGATCAAATTTTCACTCTGTGATTCAGTATTTCTTTCAAAGGTTAGATACTCTGTTTACAAGATTTCACCATCATCAAATAAGAATTTTTTCCCATGTTCAGTTAAATCTCTCCCAAGAGAAATCTCCATCTGAACCGATTGGCACATCGTTTAATAAATAGAATACCAAAGCATCTCTATCATAATCACGAGAAACTTGAATTGGATCTACAACATTTCAAAGAGATTTACTCATTTTTTGCCAATCTACAGTTAGATATCATGTAACAAATTCTTTATCTGGTAAACGGTTATCAGTAGCTTTAAGCATTGCTGGCCAATATGTAGCGTGGAATTTTACTATATCTTTTCAAAGGATATGAAGAATATATGTATCATCATCCCAGAATTTTCAGTTCTCTCAATTTCTATAACAAACTGTTATGTAGTTGAATAATGCATCAAACCATACATATGTAACTTGTTCTGGATCCCAAGGTAAAGGAATTCAGATTCATGTATGTTTATTTTCTCTAGATATAGAGAAATTTTCTAATCATGATTTTACAAAAGCTTTAACTTCGTTAAATCTTGTATCAGGAGCAACAAATGTAGGATTTTCTGCCCATAATTTTTCAAATAGATCTGAGTATTTCTTTAGATTAAAGAACAAGTTAGTTTCTGATACTTTTTCTGGTTTTGTTAAATGGTCTGGACATAATCAATCAGCATTCAAATCTCTTTCATTTTTGAAAGCTTCACATCATGTACAATATAATCATTCATATGATCATACATAAATATCTTTTTTTGATTCATCTGGTTCAGCTTCAGCTTGGTCATGAACTATATTTAGCATCTTCTGAACAAATTCTTTATGATCATCTGATGTTGTTCTAATAAAATCAGTATATGAAATCTTTAATTCTTTCCATATTTCAACTGATCAAGCAGCAATTTCATCTAGAAAAGTTTTAACATCTTTTCATTCAGATTCAGCCTTTTCTACCATTTTTTGTCCATTTTCATCTACTCATGTAGAAAATTTAACTTCATATCACATAAGTCTATATCGTCTGGCATATAAGTCTGCTATGAAAGAACTATTAGCATGTCAGATATGAGGTAATCAGTTTGCATAATAAATTGGTGTAGTTACATAGAATTTCTTTTGTTGCATTAATCTGAATGTAAGAATAAAATGTTGGTTATAAAATAATGTTTATTCGTTTAAATTCAAGAAAAGAAAAGATTATTTAATGATTAATTGAAATAGAAATCTTAATATTTATTATGTTTTCAACGTAATCAATGATCCTTCTTGAAATATTATACCTCGATTGGAGTATCGACTTTCAGGAGGCTAGTTAGTTGCCGATTGGGTTATAAAATGGATAGAAGATGAGAAGTGCGTTATATAAAACCTGACTGCAACAGGCCAAGCAGTCAGCCCCTAGGGTTTAACCTAGGGTTTTTTATTATATTTATATATAAAGAACTATTTTCTTGAAATAATAATATGAAAAAATATTCTAAAATCAGATTTTATATTGATGCGAATGAATGAAAAAAAAATCTGAATTCTCTTCAAAGAAAGTATCAGAATTTAAGGTTAGAAAAAGAAAAAAGGCTATAGATTTAGCTAAACCTAGAGAGAATAATGATTTTTTTGAAGATCAAAGAATTAAAAGTGATTTAAGAATATTTTATAATAACGAAGCAAAAAAATATGCAGAAACTCGTAAGAAATTCTGGCATGAAGAAAAAGCTATTTTAGATGAGATTACTCCCCTATTTGAACAAAATAAGAAAGTTCGTGTTCTAGAATTTTGATGTTGAAGTGGAAGATTTGCTAGTTTATTAACTCAGCATTTCCATGATAAATTTGATTATGTTTGAATTGATTTATCTGACGAGTTACTTTCTTATGCAAGTGCAGAAAACCCTAATTTAACTTTTTTTCAATGAGATATTACTAAATTAGTTAAGAATTTTGAACAAGAATCTTTTGATTTAATAGTTTGAACTTCAAGTTTCCAACATATTCCATCAGCTAAAGAACGCTCTTTTTTAGTGAAAAATTTCTATCGCTTATTGGATTATGATGGAATGTTATTGATGACGAATTGGTCTTTATCTAAATGGTTTATTAGTAAACATTGGAAAGTAGTTTTAAAATGACTTTTTTCTGCTATTGCTCAATTTGATTTAAGTAAATGTCGTGATTTAATGGTACCTTGGACTGATTCTAAATGAAAAGTTTATGAAAGGTTTTATCACTTTTTTACATTAAAAGAATTAGAAAATTTAAATAGATTTTCATGATTATCTCAAAAGATGAATGTATATATAGATCAAGATGCTAATTTTACATATAACGAAAAAATCTCTCGTTCTTCATTCTTAGTTTCATTGAAAAAGCCAATACTCGATTAGATATATAAGATTCTTGACATATATTTGACAAATTCTATTTTTTGTATATAATATGTTTTGTAAATTTTTATTTTTTATGAACAGATTATGAAAAAAATCTTCGGTCTTTTATGAGGAATAAGCGTACTAGCGTTATCCACTATCTCATGTACGTTCGCTTATACTCAAGAACAACGTGAAGCTTATGAATGGGCTTACAAATATGGGATTACTACCCAAGCCACAGTCGAAGCTGCAAAACTAGATTGAAACATTACTAGACAAGCTTTTGCTAAAATGGTAGTAAACTATTTAGAGAATTATGCAAAGATTACATCATTCTCACGAGGAAATTGTAATTTCCCTGATGAAAGTAAGATTACTAGCGATTTAAGAATTTATGCAAGAAAAACTTGTTCATATAATATTATGTGAAAGAATTGAACAAAATTCAATCCTACACAACCTTTAGATAAGGCTCAATTATGAACAGTATTATCAAGAATCCTATGGTGAGAAGAATATAATGCAACATGAAAATGATATTATATTTACCATTTGAATGCATTAAAATTCAACTGAATTATGGATAATATAGATAATCCAACTTCATATGTTAAAAGATGAGACGTATTTGTTATGTTAAAGAAAATTGGTGATAAATTTGGTTCAAATATATATATGAATGGTTGAGATGCTAGTGCAGCTTATGATAGTACAGTTGTTAGTAATAACACTACTGTTTCAGAATCAAATGATGATTATTTCTTTTCTGATTTAGTAGTAAATGGAAATGTTATCTATACATGAAAAGACTGAACTAAATTTGTATATGATGATAATTTCCTAAATGTATTGATGAATACTGCTAAAGAAAAATGAGAAGATGATTTATATAAATTCCTAGAAATTGAGGCTAGTTATTATAAAGATGGACTTGATGAATTTGCTAACATTGATTTAGATGGTTTGGCTGAATCTTTAGGAATTGATGATGATATAGATCCTGATACTCTTAGTGCTAAAGAAAAAGAAGAATTATTAAAGAAAGTTAAGAAATGAATGGATAAATTAATTAAAGAGAATAAAGATAGAAATGATGAATATATAAATAAATTAGAAAAGGTTACAAAGAATGTTAGTAGTAGTGATAAGTTCTGATTAAAAGAAAAATATAAGAAAACTAAGTGATTTATTGATGCTACTGTTAGTTTCTTAGATATGTATGCTGAAATTGTATATAACTTATTAGAGTTATCATTCACTTCAGAAGATTGAGAAATTGACGATTGAGAAGGAATGGCTGTTGCATTCTGATTAATATGAACTGCTTTAGCATATCAAAGTGAATCTCAAACTTATCAAACATATATTGAAGAATGGGCTGTAAATGCAGTAAAGCTTCTTTGAGGAGTTTTAAATACTGATAATGTTGAATTTACTAATAGATCATTTGATGATTTAAAATCTAGAGAATCTAATGCTCAAAGAAGAGCTAGAGACGTAGCTCGTAAGAACGATTTATCTCAAGTTCAAACTGCCATTGTTACTTATCAACAAGATGAATGAGTATGGCCTGGTATGGATAAGTGAGCAACTAAAGGTATTTGAATATCCAAGATAGAGAAAGAACTTATGTATGCATGAATGGCTTCTATCCCTACAGATCCTTTAAAAGATAATAAGGTTACGTGACTTTGAGATGGATGAACTACTGAATATCAATACTTAGTAGCGAAAAGATATTGAACTAATAACGGTGGATTTATATTAATGGCAAAAACAGAAAATGAATGATGATCAAACTGGGTCGTTTGTGAAAATAAATCATGATTAGAAAATTGATATATAACAAATGATACAGATCTTAGATATGTAACTCCTTGTTCAGATATTAAGGAAGGAAATTCTTGTTCTGCTAAGGCATGTACTTATACAAACAAGGATCAATTAAGATATATTCTTATATACTAATTGTAATGTATATAGTAAAAGAGATTGGCAACATGTTTGCTAATCTTTTTTTATTAATTGTTTATTTTCTAATCTTTGTTTTATTAATTATTATTTATTTTATAAACCAGTCTTTTATTCCTTGCATTTTCAGGATATAAATTTACATTGAAGTTAGATTTTTATAATTATTATATAGGGTTATGTTAATTACTATGTGATGAAAAGCTTGAAGTGGTAAATGAACTGTTTCTAAGCTTTTAGCTAAAGAATTATGATATGAGATTGTATCCATATGAGATATGAAAAGAAAATTAGCAGCAGAAATGTGAATAAATATTATAGAATTTAATAAGATGTGAGATGATCCTGAGAAATCAGCTGAATTTGATTTAAAATATGAAGAATATCAAAAGAATCTTAAGTTAACTGATAACATTATATTAGATTCTCGTTTATGATTTTATGCTCAACCTAAAGCATTTAAAATATTATTAGATGTAGATGAAGAAATAGCATGAGAAAGAATATTTAAAGCTGAAAGAGATACAGATAAACATGCTAGTAAGAAACATGCTATAGCTGAAGTTAAAGAAAGAAATTTAGGTGATGAAGAACGTTATAAGAAATTATATGATGTAGATTTATGGAATCCTAATAACTATAATTTAGTTATAGATACTTCGGAACGTACTCCTGAAGAAGTTTTAAATATAATATTAGAAGAATTTAAAGCTTATAAATGGAAGAAAGGGATAGCTGAAACTCCTGAAGAAAAAAAAGCTTTAAGGAAATCTAAAGCTAAGACTAAATTACTTAAAGATATTGCTTTATTATTAGCACTATTATTAATTACTTTTTGGTGGTTATTTACTATTGTGAATGAACAGAAAAAAGCTCAATTAAGAGAAAATAATGAGAATAATGATATAGAAGAAGTTATTGAAAATTTAGAATAGGTATTAGGCCATAGTATTATTTTTAGGAGGAACATATTCCGATGTTTTTCAATCAAAGAAGTTTTCCATTGCTGATAAGTCCTCGTTATCTTCCTGTTTCTTTTTAATTTCCATATTACTTGTTTCTGCTGTTATTAAGTCGTTATATAGTTGTTCAACGTTAATCATATACAATTCTCAATTATTTCTTGAATCTGAATCTAATTTATACTTTTCGAATAAATCAAAAGCTGTTTCTCATTGTACTGCTTTACCATCTAACATATTTTTTGTATTTAAGAAAGAAACACCTTTAAAATACTTTCAAAATTTATTCTCATGGTTAACTAATTCAGATGTATTTGGATTAAGTTTAGATAATTTAGCCATATTATCGATTTTATCCATAATTTTATATAATCTATCTTTTTCCGCTTCATTTGAATGTCTAACATTATGATTCATAACGTTAAGAAAATTATACAATTTAGGACTCGTACTACTAACAGTTGATTCTGGATCTACTCCCCTAATATCTTTCATTAATCAAATTGTTTTATCTATTATTTTCTCTCATTTAACTTGTCCTCTCATATAGTTGTGAACTAAATCTGTATCGTTATATTTTTCATCAATATTTCACATAATTTTTTTCTGAAGATCTTCAAAATATTCTTCTTGATTAGCTGCACTATCTAGTGATGAATCAGACATTATGGTATCTGTAATCGATGAAAAGATTTCATCTTGAGATGGTAATTTATAATTAGAATCTACGAATTTATCTGTTCATCCAATGACAAAGTTATTATTTTTATTATTATCATCTGTAGATTCTTTTTCTTTGGCTAATTTACTAGATGTTTGTAATGGAGATGCTTTTGTTGTATCCTGACGAATAGCAAAATCGATTCAATCGATATGACCTCTTAATGTTAATATTCATTTATCACTTTCTATTTCTTTTGCTTTATTTAGGGTAAAATTATCTCATTCTCACATACATCTATACATTCATTTAATTTGGGAAATGATACATAAATCTTCCACCATATCTTTTGTCTTTGTATCATAATCATCCTTGATTTTTAATATTTCTTCATACATCTTATTATAACTTTCCAATAACTGTCTATTTTCTTCTGTAGGATTTTCTTGTGCATCTCTTACTTTATTTCTAGTTTCTGTATTAGTTTCATATTGTAACCAAAATACCTTTGAATCTCATTGTAAGAAACGTCCATATTTTTTAAGCATTTCATCATTTCAAATTTCTGGGAACATTTCTTTATATTTTTCTTGATGAGCATCAGATTCCATATTTGATTCTTTAGTTTTTCTTAGACTTTCATTTCATACTTCTTTATCAAATAGTTCTGTCCTTGTTTGAGAAATATTTTTTTCATTAAAACTACTCAAATTTGTATCTGGTATTTTACATGCATTATTCAAGTTCTTTACCATTTTATCAAATGTTGAGATTTCTTCTTTTGTATAACTTGGATTATTTTCAATTTCTTGAAGAGTTGCACGTACAATTATATATTTATCAATAAACTCATCATCGTGATTATCTTCTTTTAATTGTTTTAATATTCATTTACTTTCAAGCTCAGACTTTGCCTGATTATATTTATCACTTCATGGTCAAGTCTTAGCTATTAAATCTTCGTGAGTTGATGCCAATTGTTGACGATAATCCATAGCTTCTTTTAGAAGCTGAATTCTTTTTCTTAAATCAATTGCTTCTTTTCATTTTTTGTCCTTCTCCTGTGCTTGTTCTGTATCTGTAGCTGCTTGTTCTGTATCTGTAGCTGCTTGTTCTGTATCTGTAGCTGCTTGTTCTGTATCTGTAGCTGCTTGTTCTGTATCTGTAGCTGCTTGTTCTGTATCTGTAGCTGCTTGTTCTGTATCTGTA
>JAEEGL017089280.1_pt1 | contig 12583 bp, 12 predicted proteins | sample 9134231 | NCBI WGS metagenome assembly JAEEGL01 (sample SAMN16246548, study PRJNA631951) | gut metagenome | biome: gut microbiome; feature: rumen; material: fiber-attached | host: Bos | place: Iran: Karaj | collected 2018-10
AGAAAATCATCCTTGGCCTTGTTTATATGAATAAGCTCGTTTGCTTCAAGTCTTATTCCGATGAGCTGCTTGATAGTATGTATTATGGAGCAGATCATGAATCCGAACAGACCAAGCGCCATAAACAGTCCGGAGAACACCCCGTTGTGAGCAAATGCATATGCAAATATCTGAATGACCGCCGCAACAGCCAGAACAACAAATCCCGCTGCCACAAACCTGTATGATGTCAGCAGATGTTTTTTCAGATCCATCAACAATGTGGCAAACATTATGATGATCCCGATAAGCGCGCATACGGCAGAGCTTAGAAAACTGTCAACAAGCGGTACTTTCCCTGATATAAAAAGAACTGCGCAAACAGCAAAATTCAGCATCACAACGACTGCAGCACACCCGAGCGGTTTTGCGTAACGCCCTTTCTGGAGCGAATTCAAAAAAACAAAGAACGGCAGCGGCATGACCATTACCATCAAAAACGGTATATCGGACATGACCGAGATATTCCTTGTATACAGCTGCCTGAATATGGAGTTGGACAATACCCAGCAGGCGCCTATTATGACACCGATGGACAGATGTTCCATCTCCAGATATTTTTTGTGTATAAACTTGTATGTTACCGCAGCGATCAGGCAAATGACACCGAGAAGCAGGAGTGCCATCCCGACAAACAGTTCCAGTCCGTACGCTCTGAACAGATACGCCAGTATCCCCAGTCTTGTTCCGATATATACCTCATATACCATTCCGGAATTGTACTCATAGTGTACGCGAAGCACTTTCCCTGCATCTTCGGGGTATATCGAAGCCATTACATAGCATTCGGCGGATCTGTCTCCGAGCAGACGGTAGTCTTCTGTTTTATATACCGCTCTTACCTCGTCACCCACATAGACCTCCATGTCCATTCCGCGGAAGCACAATACGTTGTAATCTTTATTGAAATGTTCTGGGAGTCTGGTTTCAAGAGTAATGTCGGAATCAGTCCTTCCGGGAACGGTAAATACCTCTTTTGTCCCGTCCGGATCGATCTTTTCCCAATTTTCTCCGGGAAGCGTATCACAGATATTCCCGTTCACCGGGGTATTTGCCGGCATGAATATCTCGCCGGCTATTATATAGCCGAATACGGATATGAGTATGATCGCAAGGATCGTTTGAATCTTCTTCAATAGTTGCAGCCTATTCTATCGCGGTTGCGATCTGTCTGATAATGTCGGCAGCCTCGTCGTACATAAAATCCTCTATGAACGCAGTTGCTTCCTTAAGTTTTTCGGCCTGTGTCAGTCTGAAAGGGTATCCGGACAGTACTTTGGCCAGTTTCTTCGCTTCTTCATCGTCGAAATCATCAAGCGCCGCAAGAAGGCTGTCCACTGTAGTCCTTGCGATATCTGCCGAAATCTCATCCGCAGCTTTAACGTCTCCCATCTCGCCGACAGGTTTTAACTTCTCAATGAGTTCGTCATAATCATTTAATGCCTGCGGTGTTAGTTCTTCTATCACTGCCGTATCCTGCTCTCTTGCTGCATTCTCAAGAGCTTCGAATTGGCCGGACAGGTTCGTCGCACCGATCATTTTGGCGTTGCTTTTCAGCGCATGAACGGTGATCATGAAGTTTTCATAGTCTTTAGCGGCAAAGTATTCTTCGACTTTTGCCCGGTTTTTTTCATGATTCTTATAAAACCGCTGTACGGCCGATACATATTTTTCGGTATTTCCGGTATAGGAGATACCCGTCTGGGTATCAAGCCCGGCTTCATTCATCCATGTGATATCCATACTCATTTACCCGATAACATCAATGATCTTTGCAACCAGTTCTGATTTTTTGGACGGTTTGATCATATAACCCTGAGGACGCAGCTCCGAGAGCGTGCGAAGCACTTTTTCTTTTTCCGTTACCCCTGTCAGGAAGATGACGGGGATGTCTTCCCATCCTTTCGTGTCCCAGATCTTCTTCAGGACTTCGGGACCGTCTATGACGGGCATCATGTAATCAAGCAGGATCAGATCAGGCCTCTTATTCACGAGAAAACGGAACGCCGCTTCGCCGTTTTTAACACAGGTCACATCATAGAATTCCTCAAGCTGTTCCTTGATATGGACCAGCTGCTCGGTATCATCATCCACAACAAGGATATGCTTTCTCCTGAATCTGCCTTCTTTGTTCTCATTTACAAATTCCCGGAAAGAAGAACGATTTTCATTTTCCTGATCCAGGGTCTTTTCGATCTCGGAGAGTTTTTCATACAGGGCATACAGGGAAACCGGGCGGGAGAAGAATAATACCCTGTCCAGTTCCGTATTTTTCATAAACAGCTTCTCGTTCTCATCATCCGTAATGACGATCGTGGTGATGCTTCCCTGTTTCAAAGCCGTTCTCAACACGTTATATGCCTGGACTGTGGCCGATGACTCATCCCCGAGGCAGATGATAACTACCTTGGGCAGTTCCGATATCATGACATCAAAAAGGGTCGTTTTGTTCGGATCGCATTTGACCGTCACATATCCTCTGTCTGTCTCCAGATGCTCACAGATATCCGTGGCAACTTTGCGGTTTTTTCCGGTAACCAGTACTTTTAACTGCATATCTTATCCATCCCGTGATTTTATACTTCGTCTTTCTGATAATCCTTCAGCTCATCGTTGATCTTTTTGATAGTGTGTTTCCAATATAAATAATTCCCGACCCAGATGAGCGTATAAATGATGACATAGATGACCATCATGATGGCAAATTCCATGTTCCACTCAAACCATTTCATCGGGAGCTCGATAGCAAGTATCGTGGCAAGTGTTATCGTTGCATGGACTACCGTTGACTTGGTCAGGCCCCAGCTTTCTATGGAATATACCGTAGCCGCCCCGTATGGGATCAGACCGTGCAGACCGGCCATGACAATATGAAGTACAAAACTTCTTCCTTCCGGGTTCCCTGACTGTAGCATCCAGATGATGATCCCGACGATCATACCGGCTATGATGCCTATAAGTGAGTTTATGAAAAATCTGTTTTTCAGTTCCATCAGTCCACCCCCTTAATACTGTTCTGCTTCAGAAGCATCTTGATCTGTTTGACACGGCTTCTTGATGCCCATGATTTGATTCCACAGTCAAACTCAACCCCGATTGTTCCGGCCAGATTAAAATCGAAGCTCTTAACCTTATAAAGATTAATGATCTCCGACTGGGAGATTCTTAAAAACCGGGTGGGATTAAGCACATCCTCAAGACCGGCAAGAGTCCTTTTAACCGTAAATACGTTTTCTTCCGTCTGTATTACGGTCTTACGGCCCTCCGTATGCACCCTTACGATATCCCGCTGGGAAACAAACGTGACCGCGTCATCCTTTACGGCCGCTATCTGCGGAAAATCACTGTGTGAAGCGTTTTCTATAGCGCATATGATATTCTCAACCTGCTGTGTATTGGATTTAGTCCTGATCGTAACAAGCGGATCTGCATAATGTTCATCAAGGACCACCTCGATCTCTACCATGTCTTTCATCTGTTCACCATCCGTATGCTGAAAATATGACTAGTATATTATATGTTATCCGTTCTGACTCCGCCGAGGGCGTGTTTATTCGGTCGATTTTTGTGTTTATTCGGTAATTGAGTCTATGCGGTAATTGGAAAAGAAAAGCGAACTGAATAAGAAAAAAAGAAGCCCTCATGGGCTTCTTTTAACGTTCCCTGCGAGAATCGAACTCACAACTGGGGCTTAGGAGGCTCCTGTTATATCCATTTAACTAAGGGAACAGACTGTGATCCGTCTGTTACATACAGAGCACAAGCATTATCTTACACAAATTATCGGTATTTGACAACACCGTAAGCAAAGTGATGTTTACAGTTCCGGATGAAGTACTGCACCCTGAAGCCAAATGGAGCCTTTGAAGCGGCGGCCTTCTGCGGGTTCTCCGACCAGATCCTGCTCGTTGATGCAGACATCCATATTCATGTCATTGACCAGAAGCACGAGTCTCCAGATCTTCTCTCCGGTCAGGCTGTTCTCGACCAGATTGCATTCCTGGATCTCACCCAGAATGGAATACTGGTCGCACTCTACACCATACGGCATAAAATATGAATCTACCAGTGAAAAAACATCCGTCTCACGGATACGGTCTTTCAGCGTGGCATATCTGTCCATATCTTCCATGGTGATAGTATCGATCGCTTCCTCGTCACCGTCCTTGGCCTTATTGAGAAGCTGCAGTCTCTCAAGAGATGCCCTGCGGATCTTGCGCATATCTCTCTCGTTCTTGGCGATAGGCAGGATGATCGAACCCTGAACGGATAATCCCGACAGGCTAAGTGATGTACCCAGCAGAGGCAGCTTGTCCGAATTCAGTATCTTCACATACGGAACCATATTCTGCAGATAGAAGATCAGTGATACTCCTATCTTATAGTCGTCACAGATGCCGGCGAAAGACAGCTGTCCGGCATGTCTCTCAACCGTGATATCTTCCAGTGAGCTGATCTGTGTACCCGTCAGGTACGGATAGTAGTAGTCATAGGAGAAATTTTCCTCACCGTCGAACATGCCGCAGACTCCCACACCCAGGCCGGGAGCGAAGTCTTTATCGAACTCGGCCAGGAACTCGTCTTCTCCATATGAAGTATAAGCTCTGCGGGTAGGGTTCAGGATCACATCCGTGATCAGTTTCTGCTGGTCTTTTCTGTCAGACAGCCCTGCGAACCCCACCGCCCGCATGAATTTGTGCATATGTATCCTCTGTGATGAGTGTATTATTTCTCGGGTATAAGTACTTCTTTGCCACCCATGTACGGTCTGAGAACTTCGGGGATAGCAACTGATCCGTCTTCGCGTAAGTTATTCTCAAGGAATGCGATAAGCATTCTCGGAGGTGCAACCACGGTATTGTTCAGTGTATGCGCGAAATACTTATCTCCGTTCTCGCCTTTGATCCTGATGCGAAGTCTTCTGGCCTGGGCATCACCGAGATTGGAACAGCTTCCGACTTCGAAGTATTTCTGCTGTCTCGGAGACCATGCCTCCACATCATATGACTTAACCTTCAGATCGGCGAGGTCACCGGAGCAGCATTCGATCGTTCTGACCGGTATGTCCATGGATCTGAAGAGATCGACAGTATTCTGCCAAAGCTTATCGAACCACATCGGTGATTCTTCGGGCTTACATACCACGATCATTTCCTGTTTCTCAAACTGATGTATACGGTAAACACCTCTCTCCTCTATGCCGTGAGCACCCTTTTCCTTACGGAAGCAGGGGGAATAGCTGGTGAGAGTCTGGGGAAGCTGCTCTTCGGGGATCATCTGGTCGATGAACTTGCCTATCATGGAGTGTTCGGAGGTACCTATCAGGTAGAGGTCCTCTCCTTCGATCTTATACATCATCGCATCCATCTCGGCGAAACTCATAACACCGTCAACTACCGCACTTCTGATCATGAAAGGAGGGATGCAGTACTTGAATCCTCTGTCTATCATGAAATCACGGGCATATGCGAGCACCGCAGAATGCAGTCTGGCTATGTCTCCCATCAGATAATAGAATCCGTTACCGGCAACTCTGCCTGCAGCGTCCATATCGATGCCGTTAAACCTCTCCATGATCTCGGTATGATAAGGTATCTCGAAGTCCGGAACGACCGGATCACCGTATCTGGTGATCTCCACATTCTCGGAATCATCTTTTCCTATCGGAACCGAAGGATCGATGATATTCGGGATAGTGAGCATGATCTTGCGGATCTTTTCCGACAGTTCGGCCTCATCTGCCTCCAGTTTGGTAAGTCTTTCGGCATTTGCGGCTACTTTTGCCTTCAGGGCTTCGGCCTCTTCCTTTTTGCCCTGAGCCATCAGTGCACCGATCTCCTTGGAGATCTTGTTACGGCTGGATCTGATGTCATCGGCTTCCTGCTGGGTGGCACGGCTCTTTGCATCGAGCTCTATTACCTCATCTACCAGAGCTAACTTGTCATCCTGGAATTTCTTTTTGATGTTCTCCTTGACTGCGTCAGGATTTTCTCGCAAAAACTTGATGTCTATCATTTTTTCCTCTCCTCATCATTAACTGATATCTTCTATAAATAAAGTAGTATACTTCAGCAGATCTTTGATTATGATATTCTTGACCGGATTACCGTCTTTGTTCTTAATGATCCGGATAACCGGCCTGTCGGGGAACTCACGGTTCTGCCTGAGCACCACTGCTACTTCACCGTCACTGGTCCGGACATAGCTTCCTACCGGGTATACGGCTATCAGAGCCAGGAAGTCATCAACTATGTCTCTCTCGAATTTGGTTCCCTTGTATATCTTCAGGTACTCGAGGGCTTCATAAACCTTAACTCTTTCGCACCCTATACCACAGATGAATTCATCAAAAACATCGCAGGTCTGTAATATCTTACAGGCTTCACTGGTATCTACACCGGTAATTCTGAACGGGTACCCGCTTCCGTCGATCCTCTCATGATGATACCGGATCATATCCTTGGCCGAAGCGGAGAGCCATTCTTCATCCTTCACTATATGATATCCGATGAGGGGATGCTTCTTATACATCTCTGCATCCTTCTCATTCATATCATAGATCTCTCTGTTCTCGTATTCGATCTGCAGATCCCTCAGTCCGATCTCATGAAGCAGAGAAGCAACCCCGATATCATGTACCGTTTCCTCACTCAGCTTACGCTTGAGGGCTATCAGAGTAGATATCGAACACACCGAAATACAATGTTCATATATATCGGCACTGCGCCGTCTGATATCATAGAGTTTCTCAACTACATCATCCTCTTCAAGGATATTGCTGATGATCACATCTGCCGTTTCGCTTAATTTGGATAACTCAGAGCTGTCAGTAAAGTTGTGTTTTTCAATAACCGATTGTAAGGTATTGTGTACCTCTTCGCGTACGTCCTGTTTAAGGATCTCAACCTCACCCGGCATATCCTCGGTTCTGATATAGACCTCGGTAACGTTACTCTGCTTAAGTCTTGCTATTATATCTGAAGTCAGACTGGTATCCGCCGCCAGCAACACGGTATAATCCGAGTTAAGTACATCTACAGCCAGTATGTCGGATTCTTTGAGATCTTCAATCCGAGTTAATCGCATTATGACTCTCCCTTATAGTATCGCCGGTCACTGATCAGTCATTCCCGCCGTTTAATGCGCTGTCCAATGATTTCTGTTCCTCGGCGCCCAGATCAATCTCACATCTGCCTCCTTTGATCTGCTTTAGATAATTATAGCATCCCGCGGAACTGTGTACAGAATTAAGTATGAATCCGTCATTGTCTTCATTCAGCAGAGTCAGACAGAAACTGAGCTTGCCTCCCATTTCCTGAAAAGCATCATACCTGTTGATCGAACATTTCTGGTATACTCCCCGCATCTGTTTGTATATACTGCGGATGTCACGTCTGTTATCGTTTATCTGTTCTTTCATCGATTTATTGTCTTCGAACAGACCTACTATTTCAGACTCCAGACTTTTCACGTTCTTGCCGGTCATGAATTTCCTGTAGTTATTCTTCAGTTTAGCTGACCTGACCAAGAGTATGATCGTCAGCACTGTTAATGCCAGTACCATGACCGACAGTATGATCAGCAGGATACTGAGGTCCATATTACCCAGACCCATATTTTCCAAAATAGTATATTTCATAATCGCTCCGTTACTTATTTAGATATAGCAGTCAAAAGTGAAGTGATACGATCAAGATCATCATGTGAGTAGAAATCGATCTCAAGTTTACCACTGCCGTCACCCTTCGCAGCTATCTCCACTTTGGTTCCGACTGCCTTCTTGAGTTTCTCTTCATACTCACGGTATATAGTATCTAAAGCTTCATCCTTTTTATTCTTATTCTTCTTGGTTGATGTCTTACCCAGATCCTTGACCATCTTCTCAACGTCACGTACATTGAGTCCCTTATCCAGAATCTGCTGAGCCAGCTCATACTGAACATCCGGATCATCAACAGGTATCAGTGCCCTGGCTGCTCCCTCGCTGATCAGTTCTTCGATGATCATCTGCTGAACATTGTCGCAGAGTTTGAGCAGACGGATCGAGTTCGTTACGGCAGAACGGCTCTTTGAAACCTTCTCAGCAACCTCATCCTGTTTCATATTAAACTCTTCGAGAAGTTTCTTATATGCCAGTGCCTCCTCGATAGGGTTCAGATCCTTACGCTGAATATTATCTATAAGTGCGATCTCGGCAATCTCCTGCTCGGTATAATGCCGGATGATCACGGGTACTTCTTTCAGACCTGCTATCTGAGCGGCACGCCATCTGCGTTCTCCGGCTACTATCTCATAGTGGTCTTTTCTGTCCTGTACAATGATCGGGTTCAGTATCCCGTGCTGTTTGATATTATCAGCCAGTTCCTGGAGTTCATCTTCATTGAAGTGCTTACGAGGCTGATCACGGTTGGGCTCTACTTTGCTCCACTTTACGATGACGATTGCCTCGCCCTCTTTTGCATCCAGTACCGAAGGTACTGCATCATTCTTAACGCCGGCCTTATTACCGGTGGGTATCAGTGCATCCAGTCCTTTGCCTAATCCGCCCTTACCTTTGGCTGCCATAGTGTTCCCTCCTTAACCTCTGATCACTTCTTTTGCCAGATTGATATATGCTTCAGCACCTGCCGATCTGGGATCATATTCCGTTATCGGCTTTCCATAGCTAGGTGCTTCCGCCAGTCTGATATTTCTCGGTATTACGGTCTCATATACTCTGGCCTGTATATTTGACTTAACATTATCAACTACCTGCGCTGAGAGATTGGTCCTGGAGTCATACATGGTGAATACGACTCCTTCCAGATCCAGCTCCGGATTCAACCCGCTCTTTACCAGATTAACCGTATGTATCAGCTGACTTAATCCTTCCAAAGCATAATACTCACATTGAATAGGAACCAATACGGTATCAGCGGTGGTCATTGCATTGACCGTAAGCATGCTCAGTGAAGGAGGGCAGTCTATTACAATATAGTCATACTTATCCTTCACCCACTCTACTTCATTTCTTAATACGAAGTTTCTGTTATCATCATCTATCAGTTCTATCTCAACTGCTGCCAGATTAACGTTTGAAGCAATCATGTCTATGTTTTCCTTAACATTTTTAATGATCGCTTCCTCCGTAGAACAGCTTCCCAGCATCAGTTCATATACTGTATTTTCTACTTCGTTTTTGTTTACTCCGAAGCCACTGGTCATATTCCCCTGAGGATCTGTGTCTATCACCAGGATTTTCTTTCCTAACTCTGCCATTGCAGCAGACAGATTTATGGCCGTAGTTGTCTTTCCTACTCCACCCTTCTGATTGGTAATTGCAATTGTTTTTCCCATTTTTCTCCTCGTTTTCTATATATATTGTTGTGAATCCACGTTCAGTGTTTCACAGACACGCCTTTAATATGTTTCACGTTAAAAAACTACAAAATCTAGTATTCTGATTTTTCTGAAAAATCATTATATTGTATCTGTCACTCCGCTCATACACAATGTTTCACATGAAACATTTTTTCTGCTTTTCATCGTCTTTTTTGTTGGAAACTTATGTCGCCCACAAGATATTGTTTCACGTGAAACAAAATATACCATCTATTGAGACAGTGAAAATATGCTCCCGAATCAAGGCACAAATGCTATTGTACACGATTGGACATCAAAATAAAAGTACAAAAATACATACAAATGGGTTAAAATGATTTAAAGAAAGGAGAGGGCCATGGCTAAAGGATCCGGGCTGATCAGAAACATTACCATACTGACTGGACTATCCGTAGCAGCTATTCATGTGATCAACAGAATAGAGACTACTACCGCGTGCATCTCCGGTTCAGACAGAACCAGAGAAGACAAGACATACAACTGGCGATATGGAATGATCGATTATAAAGTCAAAGGATATGGCTCACCTCTCCTGATGGTACATGATCTGACTATAGGCAGCAGTAAATCCGAGTATAAATATATCTATGATGAACTGAGTAAAAACAAAAAGGTCTATATACCTGACATGCTCGGATACGGTTTATCAGATAAACCCGTGATGACATATACAGCTTCAATATATGAAGATCTGATCGCAGACTTCATCAAAAATGTTATCCGGACCAAAACAGATATAGTTGCTACAGGAACCAGTGCACCCATAGTGATCAAACTGGCACATGATAATCCGAAACTGATCAGAAATATAATAATGATCAATCCGCTGGGACTGTATGATCAGAACCTGATACCGTCAACTCAGACCAAACTGTTACGCATACTGATCAACGTACCTGTGATAGGAACGTTCTTCTATAATATGAAATGCAACCGTTCATCTATCGAGGAACTGTTTAATACAAAATATCTCTGCGATCCGGATTCTATGGATAAGAGCAGACTGGAAGAAATAATATCAGAGTATTACAGAGCATCTCATGAAAGAGGCATATTCTCCAAGCATGCTTACGGATGCTATCTGTCTCAGTATATGAACTGCTCCATCCTGAGTGAATTGCAGGAGACAGATCACTCCATGCTGATAATCGGTGGCGAAGCCGAACCGGATATAAATGATAATATAGAAAACTATAACTACTACAACAGTGCTATAGAATCAGTAATAATACCGGGTACATCTCATTTGCCTCAGATAGAACGTCCGGAAGAAGTGATCAACAATGTTGAGGTATTCTTAAGTAATGAATAACGATACCATTGCTTCTATCTCAACTGCTCTGTCGGAATCCGGAATCGGAATTATCAGGATCAGTGGACCGGATGCCATAAATATAGCTGACCAAATATATACCGATAAAAACGGCATACATAATCTGAAGTCATACAGATCACATACCATTCACTATGGTTTTATAGTAAATGTATCTGAGGAGATCATAGATGAAGTGATGATCTCCATCATGAAAGCCCCTAACTCATATACAAAAGAAGATGTCGTGGAGATCAATTGTCACGGTGGTGTAAGAGTATGCCGTAACATATTGGAAACCGTACTGAGCACCGGGGCGAGACTGGCCGATCCCGGTGAGTTTACGAAGAGAGCTTTTCTGAACGGACGGCTTGATCTGACAAGAGCCGAAGCTGTTATGGATATAATCAGGGCTAACTCTGATATAGCTCTGGATCAGTCTGTAAAACAGTTACGCGGTGATCTGTATTCACTCTTAAATAACATATGTTCTGATATTCTCTATGAGATTGCTCATATCGAAGCATTACTCGATGACCCTGACAGTTATGACATAAGTGATTACGGAGATGAACTATCGCTTAAACTTGACCGCATCTCAGATAACCTGACAGCTCTCATCAGATCCTATGATGAAGGACGTATACTCACTGAAGGGATCCGGACCATCATACTGGGCAACCCCAATGCAGGCAAATCATCTCTTATGAATCTGCTCTATGGTGAGAACAGAGCAATAGTAACCGATATTCCGGGTACGACCAGAGATACACTTACAGAAACGATCCGCCTGGGAGACGTAACTATCATTCTCACGGACACAGCCGGGATCAGGGAAACAACGGATAAGATAGAACAGATCGGAGTAAATAAAGCCATCGACTCAGCCAGAGAATCCGATCTGATCATATATGTAACAGATGCATCATCCGGTAATGAGACAATAGATGATTCACTGACAGATCTCCTCAAAAAAACAAAACTGATCCTGCTTTTAAATAAAAGTGACCTCGCGGGTAACGATAACCGGACAGATCACAGCGAAGAGCTGATCAGAACTTTTGAAGAAAAAGGAATAATACCCGACAGGACCCTGTCAACTTCAATGATCACCCGTGCCGGAATAGAAGAACTCAAATCCGCAATAAAGGAAATGTTCTACAAGGGAGACTTATCCGGAGATCACCGGATAACGATCACGAACTTAAGACATGTTGAATGTCTGAAAGAAGCACTGGCATCACTTAATAAAGTAAAAGAATCCATAGCATCCGGAGTATCCGAAGATCTGTACTGCATTGACCTGACCGATGCATACAGATCGCTGGCTCATATAACCGGGGCCGAAGTAAGTGAAGATATAGTAAACGAGATATTCTCCAGATTTTGTATGGGTAAATAACTGATATGAAAAGCGTATATGCAGAAAACAGAACCGAATACTATACAGATATATGCGTGATAGGAGCAGGACATGCCGGATGTGAAGCAGCACTTGCATGCGCAAGACTTGGATTCGAGACTGTCATATTTACCGTTTCCATCGAATCCATCGCTTTGATGCCATGTAATCCGAACATAGGCGGAACATCCAAAGGACATCTGGTCAGAGAGCTTGATGCTCTGGGTGGTGAGATGGGCCGCAATATAGACAGGACATTCATACAGTCACGCATGCTCAATGCATCCAAGGGTCCTGCCGTTCATTCCCTCAGAGCTCAGGCTGATAAATCCGAGTATTCCAGATCCATGAGAAAGATCCTGGAGAATACCGATAACCTGTATATCAGACAGGGTGAGATATGTGAGATCCTGACAGAAGAAACCGAAGACTCAAAGACAAGATCCGTA
>JAEEGL010176538.1_pt1 | contig 12582 bp, 9 predicted proteins | sample 9134231 | NCBI WGS metagenome assembly JAEEGL01 (sample SAMN16246548, study PRJNA631951) | gut metagenome | biome: gut microbiome; feature: rumen; material: fiber-attached | host: Bos | place: Iran: Karaj | collected 2018-10
TGCGGAAAAAATTTTGAAATAATCTGTACAAAAACTATTGAATTTTTCTATAACTTGTGGTATAATATGGTTGTAAGTTTATCGGAGAACGGTAAACGCCTCCCCGTTTTCCGTGAAAAAAGGAGGAATTCAAATGGTCTTTAAAAGGCTGCTGGCTGCGGCTGCTTCCTTCCTTTTGGTCGGAAGTTCGGTCAGATTCCCAAGCACCACTGTTGTGGCGGCGGGAGGAGAAGACGAGTATCTGTGCCGGGATTACCACGACTTCTCAGGCGACCAGCACTACATGGACAAGTACAACACAGCAACATCCCAACATTTCCAGATCATCTGGGGCAATGACGATCAGACAGGTTTAATCAATGATACTTTCATCAAGCTCAACCTTGATCAACTTGAAAAATACCGCGAAATCTATACAACCGAGCTTGGCATGAAGGACTCCTCTGAATCCGTTTTTAACCCCGACGGAAATAAGTACAAGACCAATATCTATCTTACAAGAACGGGACTTCCCGACTTCGAGGAAGGCTGGGCATACATGAGCGCAGAACCATTCACAGGATTCGCCTATATATTCTGTGATCCTGCTGCAATGCTGCAGGAGGACGGTACAGACTCTGCATCTCTCCCCCACGAATACGGACACGTTCTTACCTATCACTCAAAAGGCTGGACCGACCAGACTATCACAGGTCCCTGGTGGGAAGCCGTAGCAAACTGGTTCAAGGAGCAGTATTTCGATACACTCGAAACTCCTACCACACATTTTTTCCTTCCCTATCTCAGAAATATGAATCTAACTATTCCCCATGGAAGAATGTACTATGAGGCGTGGATATTCCTCCAGTATCTTTCTGAAAATCCTGATAATTTCGACGTTCTGGGCAAGGATTTCATCATGAAGCTCCAAACCGAAGCTTTACCAGAAGAATACCCGTTTGATACTATCGAAAGACTTTCAGGCTGTGATATGAAAGAACTTATCGGCAGTTTTGCAAAGCACATGGCTACCCTTGATTTCAAGCAAAAGAAGCTGTATAACGAAGCCCTCAGCAAATCCCTCGAAGATCCCTTCGTATGGCAGCTCATCTACACTCAGCCTGAACCTGCGCCCGACAAGGAAGGTTGTTATATCGTTCCTGAAGAAAAAGCGCCTATGCAGACAGGTCTGAATGTAATCCCCCTCAATATCGAAGGTAAACGTGTGTCCGTAACACTCCGCGGCATCTCCGACGCTGAAGAAGCCGACTGGCGTGCTTGTCTCGTTACGGAAAAGAAAGACGGGACGACTCGTTATTCTACCCTTTTCTCAGAAGGTACAAAGACAATTGCCCTCGACGGCACAGAGACGGCTCTTTACCTTACTGTAGCAGCTACACCTGATACTATTATTCCCAATAACATATATGACAAAGCTGAGAACGGCGACGAATACTCATACACCCAAAGCGACTATAAACGCCGCTATCCCTACGAATTCGATATCAAGGGTGCTACACCGATGTACCGCGATATCAAGAAAAGTATCGAAGGTCATATCCACCCGAACGGCGGCGGCTTTGTTGCTGAAACTGTGGAGATAGATGACACTGTTTACGTCGGACAGGACGCAATGGTGCTCGGAAACTCTGTTATCAGAGACAATGTCGTCATAACAGATCACGCCGTAGTCAATAACGCCACCATTACCGATAACGCAAGAATAAGCGATTATGCCTGTGTTTACGGATTTTGGTGGGCTACACCAACTATCAGCGGAAACGCTAAGGTCGGCGAGAACGCCGTTGTTACCGCAGGAGCTTCTGTTTCGGGGAATGCCCGTATAATGGGCAATGCCTACCTCCTCGATGAATACTCCGTAACCGATGACGCTACCGTAAAGGGTACCGCTTATTGTTACGGAAAAGGAGTTGCCTCAGGTCAGGCTATACTCGACGGCGATTTCTACAATGAGAATTCTGTTTCACACGGCACAGCCTTCGGCTGGCTCGAATCAGATGAATACAACGAAAAACTGCCGTATACTGACGGTCTCTATGCAGGATATGAGTTTGAACGCGAAAGCACTGTATTTGCCTATGATACATACGGTGCCACAAACGGCATACTCAGAAATGCGCCTCTCTGGCAGCAGAAACGCGCAAGTGCAAACGGAGTAATAACCTTCAACGGCAAAAACCAGTACATTATCTGCGATAAGACCCTTGTGGATTACAAGAATATGGAGATATGTACTTCCATTCTCTGGAGAGGCGGAAGCGCCAACCAGCGAATATTTGATTTTGGAAACGGTACTTCAATGTACTTTACGCCGTCAAATAAAAGCGGCAAGCCCGAATTCGGCATCGGCGACTCAAAAATAACCTCAAAGACCGCGCTTGAAGAGGGAAAATGGTACATTGTACGTGTTATAATCAATAATAATACTGCAAAGCTTCTTATAAACGGTGAAGTTATCGGAAGCGTAAAGCTTACGACTCTTCCCGAGCAGACATTCAGTCCTCTTACACGCTGCTATATAGCACGTGACCATTCGGGCAACTATTTCAACGGTTCTATGGATTATTTCCGTGTATATTTCCATGAAGCAGAAGACCCCGAATACTACTACACGAGCAAGGAGATAATACTTTCAGAGCCTACGCTCTTAGGCGACGCAAACTGCGACGGTATAGTCGACGAGAATGATGCAAGCCTTATAATGAAGGCTGTTGCATTCCCATCAAGCTACGGCGTGAACGGCAGCAATCCCGCACATATAACTGTACAGGGACTCTCAAACGCTGACGTTTATGAACCGGGCGGCGGACTTACCAATCAGGACGCTCGTTCAATAAGCAGATACATCGAAGGTGTTATCAAATCACTTCCCGAACAATAATAATAACAAACAGGCTGCAAGTACATTTGCAGCCTGTCTTTTTTATATTACATCTCTATCATGGCTTTGAATTTCTTATCCTTACAGCTGAGCTTCAATGCGAAGCCGTTCTGTACTGCGGCAGCCTCAGCAATTGATAGTCCCAGACCGCTGCTGCTCTTGTCACTGCGAGCCTTATCGCCCTTTACAAAGGGCATTTTAAGCTCTTTAGTATCTATATCCTCGGCAGTATCATTCTCTATAACGAACCACTTATTGCTTACAGTTATTTTTACAGCACCGTCATTACGAGTGTATTTAGCAGCGTTTGATATGAGATTATCAACAGCAAGTGAGAACGAGTCCTCATCGGCATTTACCTCACCGCTGCCCTCAATAGAAATTTCAATGCCGTGCTCTTCAAAAGCGTCTTTGTATTTCTCTGCACATTTCTCAGCAAGGGCTTTTATATCGACTTTCTTTCTGTTCGGTTTCTTTTTCTGTTCTGTTTCGCTGAGTTTCAGCGTCTTGGCGATTATATCATCGGTATAGGACACGTTGTTCATAATAGAACCGAGATATTGCAGTTCTTTTTCATCACCGCTGTCCTTGCGCATCTCCATAAGGTTCTCGGCGTAACCACCTATTACCGCAAGCGGAGTTTTTAAGTCATGTGCAAGATTGTTCGTGAGGGCTCTCTGATAGTCCTCAAAGGCGTACTGCGCCTTGTTTTTGACATTCCTGCTCCATGCATAAAGCAAAGCTATAAGCGTCAGCAATACTGCAAGCGAGAGCGTCCATTTCCAGAATAATCTGACGATCTGAGGTTCTTTTGTATTTACAATAAAACCAACGTATAAGGTATATTCCTTGCCATCTATAATAACCCCAACATATCCGTCAATGATATAAAGATCATCATCATAACTGTATCCGCCTACACCTGATCTTTTAAACACTCTTTCTTTCAGATTCATTTTATTTTTGGGTGTACCTTGAAAAGAAAACATATAATTTTTGGGATAAGAGGCGTTATTTCCAAGATCAAACTCGATCAGTTCATAATTATCATCATCTATGGTGATGCTAAAGCTGTCCTCCATCATTTTTTCACTTTTTTCACTGTAAATATCATCAAAAGCATACGCAGCCATATACATCTCATGAGGTATGAACGTGCGGTCCTTTTTGTTGACATATGCACTTGACATGGTAAAATCAACATAATTCATTCCATCATTTATTAGTCTGAAATTATTATATCTCGCATAAATATCATAGACCTCATTAAGATCAAGCTTTTCATTGTCGCATGAAAAAATACCGTTATCCTTGTCTCCTTTTTCAAACGTGAACATCGCAATAAGCCTTTGACGGTTTGAAGCCACTACATTATCGCTTTCGTCGACAATTTCAGCCGAAATATAGCAATCAGGCGAATACAAAGGCGTTATTTGTACCGATTCTTTGTCATTTAACGGATCTTCGATAACTATATCATATCCGGTATAAATTGCCATACGCTGACTTATTTCCTGAAAGCACAGATCACCGTTGTATTTTTTCTGAGCCTTCATGATATACCCCTGAATACGTTCTATATTCTCATGCAGCTGTGCAGTACATTGTTCTCTTACGGATTTATCAAGATATTCGTTAATACAAAAGCCTGCAAATAAAGACAGTATTGTAGAAACGCAAAGTGATTTAAGCAATATCGTCAAAAACTTTTCACGTCTTCTTTTATGAGCTATTTTTTTCATTTTGTTCACTCCTTTGTAAGCTTATACCCCCGTCCCACAAGAGTCTTTATCTGCGCACCTGCGCTGCCGAGAGCTTTTCTAAGCTTTTTTATATGATTGTCCACTACGCGGTCGCTGCCGAAATAATCATAGCCCCATATCCTGTCAAGTAGAGTATCACGGGTAACTACCCAGTTCTCATGCTCTAAAAGATAGCGTAGTATAGCGAATTCTTTAGGCGGTAGCTCCACTTCTGCACCCTCAGAAAAACAGCGGAGAGTCCTTGTGTCAAGGCTTATACCGCCGCAGCTCAGCACCCTGCTGCCGTCAGTATTACCTGCACGGCGCACAAGTGCTTCACATTTGCTGTAGAGTACAGAGAGCAAGAATGGTTTAACGATATAGTCATCACAGCCCAGATCATATCCGTAAAGGATATCCTCTTCCCTTCCCCTTGCGGTTATAAAAATTATGGGGATATCGCTTCTCATTCTTAGCTGTCTGCACAGCGTAAAACCATCTGTTTCGGGCAGCATTATATCCAGCAGTACAAGCTCATAGTCCATATCATCGTCCCTGATGATATCAAAGGCTTTGCCTCCACTGTTTACAGCGTGTACCTCCGTACCTTTATTATTAAAATAGTTTCTGATGACCTCACATATTTCGGTATCGTCCTCTATAAGCAGTATTTTCTTCATAAGATGTGCACTCCTTATTGCTTTAACTGTATTATAAAACCGCAATGTGTCTTTTGTATATCCTTTTATTGTCTTTTATGTAGCTTCTTATATTTCATTATATACACACCATGCAAAACTGTCAAATTCTTCTCCTCATCGTGTTCATAAAGAGCAAAAAACGATCAGAACATAACATTTCGGGCAAAAAATGTCTTGTAATAGCCATTTATTTGTAATATAATAAGGTCAGAAAGTCAAAAAGGCTTTCTGACGCAGCATCTTTTTTATCTGGCATAAAGGGGGAATTTTATGTCTTTTAAATCAGCACAGCGTTTTGCAGCAGCTTTTACAGCAGCTGCGGTACTATTATCCTCTGCTTCGGTATTACCGCTGAATGTCCATGCAGCAATGGCAATACCAACACCAAGCAGGACATGGAATAAGGACGGCTATACTACAGCTACTGGCTTCAGGACAATAAAGGCGATGAATTCCACATGGTCGATGATCTTGTCGGCTTTTACTGTGAATGGAACGACGCTGAAAACTACTACTTCAGAAAAGGTCACAGCATAAAAGCAGACAGCGATTACAACGACTATTATATGTCATATGACATATCCATGAAAATAGACTCCGAAAGCTTAAAGTCCGAAAGCTGTTCATATGTAGGCGCATATGGATTCATGAAAACAGCACAGGGCGATACAGAACTGTATGTTATCGAAAACAGCTGTAATTTCCATATTCCCGAAACAAAAACAGGATATAAAGAGCTCGGATCTTTCGAGGACAACGGGGCAATATATGATATGTATTTCTCTCAGATCCCTGTTGAAAGTATATACGGCTCTTACTGTATCAATCAGTATTTCAGCGTAAAACGACGAAAACAGATGTCGGCAGGTGAATCTTATCATTTATACGGCAGTATAGACCTGAAAAAACATTTCGAACAATGGGAGCGTGCAGGTCTTGAATTCGGCACACTTGACTGCTTATATTTTGATGTTGAAGCCTACAGATGCAATGGCTGTCTGACGGCACATAGCTGTACGCTTTCAGAAGTCCCTGACACTGAGTCGCAGGAGAAAATTACTGTACAAAAAAATTCTCCTGTCAAAAAAGACGGTTATTATTACGAAGCAAACTGCTGCTCAGGCTGTCATTACGATATTTGCTTTGATGATAAAAACGGCTTTGATCTTTACTGGGATACAGACAGGGGCTTCAGTGAGTTCCGCAAGACCAGACGGTTTGACGATTATCTCGATATAAACAGCGTCAGCAGTATAACTGCGGATTATGATATTGATTATTCAGACCTTGAAAAAGGCATGACTGAATTCAGTATACACGGATATATCGAGGATTCGAAAAACAAGGGATGTCACGATGAATTCTTTATACCAATAGGCATGGTAAATTATGAATATCCCGATGAATTCTATTTGTTCAGCACTGAATTTGATGATGGCGGAAAACATTACGGAGTATACAAATGCGGTAAATACTATCAGGAAAACCTTCTTGGCATTTATCCTGAAAACCCGTACATCAGTATGCAGTTCAGAAGCCTCGACACAGACAGATCAGATAAAGAGCAGACCGAAAACAAATATAGAAGAGGAATTATAGATATAAAAAAGCACCTTGACGCTATAAACAAGGATTACTATAAAAAAGGTTCTGATGCACCATTATATATATCAGAGCTTTCTCTGGTAGTAGGTTCATTGAGTTCTGACGGCAAGGCATATATCAAAAAATTTGATATCAATATCGGCGAATCTTTGGATACTGAACCGCCCGTTCTTGAAAGATGGGGCAATAATCATAAATTCAATGATGAAAACTTCATTTTGAAACCTGATGAAAACGGCGGCTGTTCAGTGACATGGGATTTTGAAGGCTCAAAAGGTATACAGAAATACCTGAAAAGCAAAAAGCCCTTTACCCATGATGCTCAGATGTCGGTAAAGTACGACCTTGAGTTAAATAATGAAAATGCCGATAGTATCTGGGACGTCAGTATTCATGCAATTAATGAAGATGATCTTACCTCATACATCATAGTTGAAAACTACAGCAATAGCTTTGTAACAGACCCTTCCCTAAACCCTCCCTATTCCATGCTAAAAAACGCAAATATCATACAGACCGCCGAATTACAAGTAAACGGTAATACATATGATGCATACTGTACACTTAATTCATTCGGCGATCTTGGAATCGGCGGGGTCTATTACTATCACTATTGCATAATACGACGGGACAATGCGTCATCAGAAACGCCTGCAAAGATCTCAAGTGAAATAAATATTACTGACTTTATACAGGCAATTGACAAAACAGATCTCCCAAGTCATACAAAAGAGCTTACAGAAATAGGATTTTCATTCTCAACAGATAGTCCAAAGGGCTATGCAAACCTTAATGAATGCCTTTTATCATTGAAAAATCCACAATTAACAGTTACAGGACATGATATAAAAGGTGATGTAAATGATGATGGTATTATTGATATATACGATATGATCTCCGAAAGGAAAGCTCTTATAAATGCAGTTGACGGAATATCAGAAAATAAGGCATCTGATATTGACGGCAACGGAAAGACCGAGATAAACGATCTCGTGCTCCTTTCCAGCTTCGTACTGGGAAAGGCCTCCTCTTTCCCCTCTTAAAAAACGCTTGACCCACCTCTCTGAATAATAGATAAGAAAGCCCCTATATGACCGAGGGGGCTTTCTTATTTATACAGCTCCCTGTTACGGGAGCTGTTTTGTTACAGGTCTATCCTACATAGTTTATATACATTTCGCTTGGCTGCACTTCACTGTCAACGGTTATTACATTGATATCACTGTAGGTAGGTATAGCAGTATGAGTGTCCGCAAGTGATATGGTATCACCTGCTCCGAGGAAGGAGTCCCCGAGGTCAACAGCAACAGTCTGTGTCTGACCTCTGCTGCTGATAGTTACGGGCAGGCTGACGCTGTATTTCTCCCAGGCAGAATAACCGCTCATATTTACAGGTGAGCAACCAGTAGTTGTGAATGATTCTGCTTCAACGTCAGAATCAACTATCATGAATCTGAAATATGGCGGATAAGCATAAACGACTGAATGGTAGTATGCCTTATGCATCAAGCCGACCTTTGTATCTTCTGTAAGAGTGAACGTGAACTCCTTATGAAAATAGTTCGGAAAAGGAGATGTCTTTGAACGTCTGTTTTCATAGCTGTCCATGGACGCATCAAACAATCTTGTTTTGGATATAATGGGAGTATTGTCCTCTTTAACAAGTGCAAACCATTCATAAGCGCCTGACTGCTGACCGTCCCAGTTATCTTCATAACAACCACTATACGGTGAAAATCCTATCCAGCCGTTATCCATGTCATGGTTTCCCCATTCGTCTATCATGAGCTTGTATGTTCCAGCTTTAAGTTCGGCAAAAGACTCGCAGAACTCATAACGAATAGGTCTGAGGTCTATTGGCATAGGAATACGTGCCCTCTGACTGTCATAATACTGATAGGCAAGGTTTATCCACTGTTCGGTATTTGTTACAAAAGAACCGTTTGCAGGGATACTTTTCTGACCACTAAGAGCTGTAAACTGCGGTGTTATAGTACCGGGAACAGCTAATCCTCCGACGTACATTGTGGCATTCGGATAAGAACTGTTAAACAGTCTTACAGAATAATCCGTGTTAGGTTTGAGTGCAATCGGGTTTGTATGTACTACGCTATTTATAAATTGACTGCCCAAGAAAGTATTAGTTCTGCCAAATTGGTCTGTTCCACAATAGAATATCTGACTTGTACCTACTGTTTTACCACCGTCATAATCCTGATAATACTCACACCCCTGATATAAAGAATCTTTGTACAGATTAGTGTCAGCATCGTAAGCACTCGGTATAGTTGTACCTTCGACCAGCATAAAGTTACCCATATTAGAAGGGGTAACTACACCGCCGCTTCCATCGTTAAATGTACAATATACAGTTGTTATATCGCCAGTATTAAAACTGTAGCCATCAGTTATAGCAGCTCTTGAATGTACGTGCCCTGCAAATGTTCCAATACAGCCATTTGGTATCGGAGTTGTTTTCTGTTTAAGGTAGTTTTTGCCAAGCTTTCCGACTCCGCCTGCTGCTCCTGTTATGCTCCAGTCAAGCAGCGATGTGCCGTTTGAACGAAAACGAAGCGGAAGTGCCCCTGTAAGCTCGCGTTCGCCGAAGTTTACCTTCCTTGCGATAATTTTTTTTCTTACATCATCAGACAAAACTCCATTATTTGCAAATAATATCTCATGCAGCATTTATCATTCTCCGTCCTCAGGGTCATAGGCTTCTCCTGTTGCCTGATTCACCCATTTTCCGTCACTGCCGAAGCCGTAAATATTTCCTGTGCTTATCTCCCATGCAACAGTTCCGTGTGAGATAAGTCTGCCGCTGACTCCGTCCTCTGCGGGAAGCTCGGTCTTTGTATCGACTGCAAGCTCTGCTATGACAAGTGTTCTTTCACCGTTATAGCTCATAAATTTTTCCTTTAATATTGTAAGCATTATTATACCTCCTGAAAGATTTTTTTGAAAGTACTTTCATAAAGGGGCTGAAAAAACCATTTTTTCAATGGAAAACCGTTGAATATCAAAAAAATTTTTTTCAGAAGATGATCAGGTCCCGATATAATGTTAGTATTAGATAACCTGTTTTTGCCGATTCTAAGCCTTTTTTGCTTCGTTCAAATGTTTCAGAGGTGCAACAAAACATAGCCTGTTATTGATTTTATTTATAATAGGTGATATAATTGATAGAGTAATAACAATGTAATTTTATACTTTCAGGTCAGTATCTGCCTGATATAAAAGAATGGAGTTCTGAAAATGCTTGAATTGAAAAATGTTTCCTTCAGCGCCGACGACAACGGTTCAAATATTGAAATAATCAGAAATATTTCCCATACTATCAGTGATAATAAATTCGTAGTCATAACAGGTCCTAACGGCGGCGGTAAATCCACACTCGCAAAGATCATTGCGGGAATAGTAAAAAATACAGACGGTCAGATCATTTTTGACGGTGTTGATATAACCGATAAAAGCATCACCGAACGCGCAAGACTTGGTATCGGATTTGCATTTCAGCAGCCTGTCCGCTTTAAGGGACTCACTGTTATCGACCTGCTCAGAATAGCCGCAGGAAAAACTCTTTCCGTATCAGATGCCTGCAACTATCTTTCGGAAGTAGGTCTTTGTGCAAAGGACTATATCGACCGTGAGATCAACGCTTCTCTTTCGGGCGGTGAGCTTAAACGTATCGAGATAGCTACAGTTCTTGCCCGCGATGTAAAGCTTGCTATATTTGACGAGCCCGAAGCAGGTATCGACCTCTGGAGCTTCAATAACCTTATCCGTATATTCGAGAAAATGCGTCAGGAACGCAGCGGAAGAACTATCCTCGTTATCTCTCATCAGGAGCGTATCCTCAATATCGCCGACGAGATCATCGTAATATCCGACGGCAATATCTTAAAGCACGGCGAAAAAGATATTATCCTCCCCGAGATCACAGGCACTGAAAACGCAATCAATATCTGCCACAAAATGGCGTAAGGAGGCATGAATATGGATCAGATGGACGCAGTTCAGAAAAGACTCTTTCAGGAGGTAGCCGATCTTCACGGTATCCCCGAGGGTGCATATAACCTCCGCGCAAACGGCAAGGCATTAATGAGAAATACTACTGCTAATATCGACATACAGTCCAAAAAAGATGTAAGCGGTATTGATATACGCATAAAATCAGGCACTAAAAACGAAAGTATCCACATTCCTGTAGTACTCAGTCAGAGCGGCATCAAGGAGGACGTATACAACGACTTCTTCGTTGGTGATGACTGCGATGTTCTTATCGTAGCAGGCTGCGGTATTGACAACTGCGGCTCTCAGGACTCCGAGCACGACGGCATACACCGTTTCTTCATCGGTAAGAATTCAAAGGTACGTTACGTCGAAAAGCATTACGGCTCAGGTGACGGAAGCGGTAAGCGTATCCTCAATCCTGTAACAGAAGTCCATATGGACGAGGGCAGCACTATGGAAATGGAAATGGTGCAGATAAAGGGGGTTGACTCCACAAAGCGCACTACTATCGCAGACCTCAAGGCAGATGCAAAGCTTTTAGTACGCGAAAGGCTTATGACTCACGGTCAGCAGCAGGCTTTCAGTATCTATAAGGTAGACCTTAACGGCGACGGCTCAAGTGCCGATGTGGTATCACGTTCGGTTGCACGTGACGACTCTTATCAGAAGCTTGATCTGTGCATAAACGGCAGTGCTGCTTGCAGCGGTCATACAGAGTGCGACTCGATCATCATGGACAACGGCAGGATACTTGCAGTCCCCTCCCTTGAAGCAAACAGCGTCGATGCAGCTCTCGTTCACGAGGCTGCTATCGGCAAGATCGCAGGCGAACAGCTCATAAAGCTCATGACTCTCGGTCTTACAGAGGCAGAAGCCGAGGAACAGATAATCAACGGATTTTTAAAGTAAATATAAAAAGGCTTCACTAAAAAATGTGAAGCCTTTTTTCATATTAACTAATTATGCCCAACTTATATTCCAAAAATCACACTGCTCATAGTACTCAGTTGAATCATATCTCCATCTGCTAACACCATCACTGTCAAGATAAAGGACGTATTTTATGATCCTTGCAACATCGACATTTTTTCCCATATGCATTCCCCAATATACTTCATACTTGTATCCTGTATATCTGTCACCGCTGCTAAAATATTTACGTCCGCCCTTATGCCAAAGGGTTGCAGAATAAAAACTGAATCCATATCTCCAATATGATACAGGCTGAAGAGCACTTGCAACAATAGCGTTGTCAAACTTTGGATCGATGTTTTTTGCAATTGCTGCGCTGCCATTGATAAGTGTAAGAGCTAAAGCAAAAGCTGAAACTTTTTTTAAGATGTTTTTCATTTTTTTTACTTCCTTTACTATAATATTATCAGGTTTTTGTTAAACCTAATAATATTATATAACATTCTGCGAAAAAAGTCAAGATATTGTAAAAATTTAATAGCATTTCTGCTATAATTTTTTGTATAATAAGAAAAGGGCAGATATATTGAACTGAACCATTTTGTACGTACAGTACAAAAAAGCCCCTTATGGCATATTAAATTAAACAACGAACTGACTTCGTAATTCTAGCGGAGTCAGTTTTGTTTTGAGTTGGATACGCTGATGATTGTAAAAGTAAATGTAA
>JAEEGL010772187.1_pt1 | contig 12582 bp, 5 predicted proteins | sample 9134231 | NCBI WGS metagenome assembly JAEEGL01 (sample SAMN16246548, study PRJNA631951) | gut metagenome | biome: gut microbiome; feature: rumen; material: fiber-attached | host: Bos | place: Iran: Karaj | collected 2018-10
ATTATGAAAGGTTGTCTTTGGAGTTTCTACTTCCTTCACAATTGGTACAAAAGAATCAGCAGGCTTATCAAAGATAGTGCCATTGGGGTTCTCTGTGAGGAACTGCATTAAAGCTTTTCTGAACGATTCAGGATGCTTCTCGCGAAGAATCTGGTAAGCCTCCTTCAATTCATTGCCATCATTAAGACTTGCTATAAACAGTTCCAGTAGTTCTTTACTGAGATATTGTGCAAAAATTGATGGATAATGATTCGCCTCAGTGCTTACATCTAACTTTTTCTGTTTATCACGATCAACAAGCTCCTGAGACGAAGAAAAGAACTGCGGAAACAGTGAACCTTCCCAGAAATCTTTCTTGTATTCAAGTATATCAACTGCGTTTCTAAAGAAATCATCGATTACTTTTTCTCTAAAACACAGTGTGAGTAGCTTTATTAATGCAACATCTCCCTTGCGCCTACTCAGGCCATCAAATGAAAACAGGAGTGTATTTCCTATATCCGGAAGTGTTTCGTTCTTTCCGACACCAACCAATTTGCAGGCACTCCACAAATTGGTTGAATTGTAAACCACATAAAAGACAACACCTTCAATAGTATCACGCAAACAGATGTCGCCAACCTTTATGAGATGCTGGCGATTGGAGTCTATAATATCGAAAGGCCCCTTTAGCTTGGAATATCTGTTTACGAAATATATGTTCATACAGGAACAAAATTCAACAGTTTCTCTTCTGACTCACCCAAGAAGTAGGCTTCAATGAAGTCCCACCGCTGTTCATTTGTCATTTTTGTCTCAAAGAAGTAGGTGAAGATTCTCTCTGAATAACGATACTTCTCATAAATACTCTCCAATATGTCATTCCGATATCTACCACTTTTAATCAAGGCGTTCAGGAAGTACGGGTTGTTAATACGAACAAAAATGGCAGGTAAGTCGCCACCTTGACGTGCATAGTCGGCATATCCTAAACTGTTCAGGAACTCACTAACCTTTACAATAGGATCCTTGGTGTCACAATATACACATATCTCATTTGAAGTCACGGCAGATTTATATGCAGAGCGATACAAGTGGCAAGTGTTCTCATAGCCACTTTGAATCAACTGAAATGATTCCGTCCCGTCAGATGTCTTGTAAACACTGCAATATGCTGATGTGTCGCCTCCAAGTCCATGATTAGTTGCGTATAATAGTCTGAAAGTCTCAACGAATTGCTCTTTCTTAAGTGCATCATAAGAAGATGGAAGCAGTCCTTTCATCTTTTCTATGCTCATGCGATGACCTGTTATTTTCATATCATTGAGTATACGATGCGCCTCATTAAAGAACTGCTCAACATCAGCAAGCACATGTTGAACTGTATTATGAAGGCTGAGAGTAACCTTGTTCTTCAACTCAACGTGAAAGCTCTTGAAGATTTTACCTGTTGCCAACATCGACTTAAACATCGGGAAACTAACATTGCTATATTTCTCTATCCAGAATTTATCTGCATCGAGAATATAAATATTGTCAGTGATATGGCGGAGGTAGTCGTGATACAACCGGTAAAAAGATTTGGTCTCGCTTTCGGGCACTTCCACAAAGCATTTGCTAAACAAACTCTTTGGCCTGACTATCAGCGAATGGAACCTCAGTTTGTTCAGCAAGTCATTACTGATAAGGAGCAGACAGCTCTTAAGGTTCTGGTCTATCTCATCAGGAGCAGATAATGGAAAGATATAGCTAAAGTCTGATGCTGAAATAAGCATGTTTCTCTTTTCACCATTAATCCTATACAAGGCCATCAACTTTTTTAGCACTTGCATCAGCTGATATGGTTTGATTGCCGACAGTCCGTGAAGTTGTCGGATATATCTGAAATCGTTTGGAGAGAAATCTATCTTTGCAATTCCTGTTATCTTGGGGTCTCTCGCTAAACGGCCTATTTCTTGTACATAATCTGATAGGCAGCCTGTAGGAGCATGGTGATATACCTCTGAGATGTCAGATACATCAATACCCATACCAAAAGCTTTTGTGGCACACATAATGGGACAGGTGCCAGTCCTAAATGCTTCTGCGTTTACTACCTTCTCATTGGCAAAGAGCTGGGCATGATAACGTGTCACTTTGTCTTTGATGTCTGCTATATGATCACTCAGATATATAGCATCGACAGTCCTACGGAAAGGGAAGTATACAATAGTTTTCCGTTTAGCCGCCAATGCTTCTCTAATTCGTTGGATAGTCAGTTTCCTACGTTTATCTTCATAACTTGCATGAATATTCGATTGTTCAATCTCAAAAACAATATTGGTTCTCCTAACGACTCCGACAAATTTGATACATGGATCCATATTGAGTGACCTAATCGTGTCAAATACCATATCGTTCTTGCCGGAAGGATCCCATACTGCAGTAGCGGTAAGGGCAAAAATCGGGAATGGGTAGTTGAGTATTCGCCTTGTTTTACGAAGGTAATCTCCAAGGAACCAGTAGTCCACTCGGAAATCACGTCCCCAAGTGGTCACAGTATGAGCTTCATCTACTACTAGCAGGCCCAATTTGCGTTCACCAATGAAAGACTTTATGGTGTATGAAAGCAAGAGTTCTGGGGACAAATAGAGAAGATTGACTTTTCCATTTCTAACACCCTCTAAAATAGATTCCTTAGCAGCAGCTGTTATGTTGCTATTCAAAGTGGCGACTGCATCATATCCTGTTAAGCCTTCCACTTGGTCATTCATCAGGGCAACCAATGGAGATACAACAATCGTCAATAGACCATATCTTTCTGCCAGATAGATGGCTGCTAATTGGAATAACAAACTTTTACCAGCACCCGTTGGGGATGTAAGCAGAACGTTCCCAACCTTATTCTTCTCACCACGATAGGCATGTTCTGCCTGCTGGACAACCGTTTCAATAATTGAACCTTGGGATATTTCAACAATGTCGTGATTGATGCTGAGATCATTGTACATTTTCAGTTTCCTGAAGGATTCGTATCCCCAAACGGATTTTAAAAGATCGAATAATTCTTGTCTTGGCTCAACACTAATATTTCGCGACAGTTTATGCAGATGGATTGGGCAACCGAATGACTTGGAGGCTTCAACAAATACCCGAACGCTTGTTTCGTCGATTTCCTCTGCCTCTACAGCAAATTCTGTGCTGCTTATGCTCATTGATGAATAAAGCGATTCCATAATTCGGTACAAAGATCCATCTTTAGTTGATAGAATCTGAACGTCATGACTATCGCTAATCAAACTCTCTGGCTTAAAAGGCTCAGGCGATATCAGTTCTTTGACATCGACACAAGAGTTCGAATCAGAATAATTGTCAATGTACTGAACTCGTTGAACATCATCTTCGTTTATACAGAAAGAATAAAAAGCACTATACAAAGAGGTCTCGCCCTCTGTATCTTCAAAATCTGCGCTGTCAAAGTCTGGAATGTCTGTGTTTGTCGGATTGGGATATAGTTCGAGCATGTTATTCTCCAGTACGCAAATCTTCTTCTGAAGAACCCCCAAACCAGTAATTTGTGTACACAGTTTTACGAATGACTCTATCGTACAAATAGACTGCTTTGAACTACTCGACGAAAGGATTGATAGCATCAACCTGTTCTCGTTGATGTTTTCCAGAATTATCTTACCTTTCTCAATGACGTAATCATCAAGCAAAGAAAACTCTTTTCCAAGACCTTCTATCAGGCTTGGAGAGAACCCTTTCAGTACGACAATGTCATAGTCGTAACAATCGCTGTAAATCCTATTTCTTACAAAATCAGTCTTCATAACGGATTAAATCATCGTCCAACAAATGATGGTCAACATCAAGAGACTGGCTCATGATAAAGTCATAAGCAGGCTTGGTTTTACCATAAGATAACAATGTTGTATTGAGGTCTGCCACCTTCCTTTGGAATAAAGCGTATATCTTATCACAGATAGAATTCAGATAAATCTTTGTGTTATCTGAAAGATCCTGCTTCTTCCACACTTTCAACAGATCAAACCTGCCAAATGTACGAGATGACATGATAGCCATGGCGTAAGCTATTACACTAGCTTTACCATTCGCATATTGCTTGTTATCAGGTCTTGATAGCAGATACTTGTATATAATCAGCAGAGCTATAGTCTTTTTGTAGTAATCCTCATCCGGGATGAATCCCCTTTCCACGATAGACTTCATAAAGGCTGCATACATGGTTGTTGCTCCCTTAACAGCATCGTAAGGCAGTTGGTTCCAGTTAGACCAAATCCTTGCCACATCTTCTTTGGAGAACTTCTTTTTCTTAGGGAAGCAGAACTCAAAGTATTCCTTATCTTGTTTTGTCCTTCTCTTCTTACATTCTTCATCGTATTGGCCTTTCAGTCGCTCATAGAACCAATGAGTAGGCTCATTATTGGCGTTGGGTATAAGAATACCACGAGATAATTGCTCAAACTTGGTGTTAAATTCATTGCTGACTGTGAAGTCGGAATACTGAACTTTATTCTGGAAATTGGAAGACAGAGCTATATCACCTGAGATTTTCTCGATGTCATCACTTACAATCAATTTTAGCTGAACATATACACCAAGCAAATTCACCTTTTTATCTGGGTCTGTAGTATTGTTACTATAGTTTTTCGCATTAAAGATAACGGCAGTAGTCTGTCCTCCATTGATGATACGGAAATCTGATATTTTTTTAAGTATACCCATAGATATATACTGAGAATATGAACTACTCTCTGGGTCAGTAATATCAGTCCTCTCTGTATCGTTAAATGAGTCAATGCCTTTAGCGAGGGCCGTAATTCCATTGTTATATGCAAGGAACATTTCATTCTTCTTGCGTAAGGTATCAAGCATGGCCACATTGGGCTTCTTTTCCTTTGTACCTTTTAGACCTAAGAAATAGCGAACATTATTATATAACAGGTTGGTATTATAGCGTTCGTATAGTTGACAAAGTAATTTTGCTGGTATCATTGCTTGAATACACTTATACCCATATTGGCTGGATTCCATTTGGATAAAGGGTATTTTGTATCTTTTATATTCATCGGAACTGAAGTCAATGTCTATAGCCATGTGGTCGCTCATAGAGTGAGTGTTAGCATACAACTTCTTCAAATCCCAAGTATCGTGGAATAGAGGCTTAACTATTCTTACCTTTTTTACAGTCAAGTTGTTAATTATATAATTAGAGAGAACAACAATATTGACTGAGTTGAATTTATGTACGTTGTCATAAATAAAACGTAAGGCTCTATATTCTGATGAAGAAGAATCTACATCACTATACGCACAGCGAACAGCCTGGTCATAGAATCCCTGTGGTCGATTTATCAAGGGTTGGCATTCTGTGCTGCTCTTGGTTTTTACCTCAGGAAGAGGGTTGTAATCTGTATAGAAAAGGTATAGCACTTCTCCATTGACACTTTCAGCATACGCATGGATTTCGCCAATGGTATCACCGTTTGATTTAGTCAGCCTGCAATGCTCAATGACAGGATCTGTGCAATCAAGCAATTCCACTATCTTATCTAATGCTACCGCAGTAAATGCCATTTCTGGTGTCTGATACTCATCCATCTTAAACTGAGTATCTTCTAATAGAGAAAGAACAAAGCTCATTAATTCTTCATTCATAATGCAGAATAGTTTTATTATTGTTCATCTTGTAATGGATATCATATTTTTGATATTTATTTCTCTGGTTCTGGCTCCGCTGCCATCCCAACGTATTTTTTATCAGTATTCATGATGACAAGCTGTGCAAGCATCTTTGGCTGTAAATACTTGATGTTGTAGGCAATCACATAGAGGTAGAGAGCCGTAACTATATGGATGGCAGCATCATACTCTTCTTCAGAGGCTATTGGTGCCTGGTGTGATTGTTCGTTGCGCCAACCGCGTAGCTGCTGAAGCCATGTCTTGAACTTGTTAGAGTCTGGTTCATGCTTCAGCCGTTTTAAGCAAGGCGTTTGATAGATGCAATCTGCTAAGGCAGGCATTTCTCCTGGCCTTGCATTTTCACGAGTCACCACCATCTCTTTACCATTTTCGATGTAGTAAATCTTCTTTAGGAACACCTCAAAATAGCTTGCCAATGATCGAAAATGGCTCTTCTTATCCATAAAGGCGACCTTTCTGGGGGAACAATAGAGTCGATTAAAAGCGTTTTGCAGCACATCGTTAGCACCGTCCATTGAGGGTGCAGTTTCGGAGGCAATCACTTTTACAAGCCAGTCTGCTACAATAGGATAAGGTTTAATCTCTGCCTGAATATCGCTGAACTCAGCTTGCATTACAGGCAATACCTTTTCCTTGAAGCGTTCTGAATTAAATACGGCCTCGTCCTGTGCTCGGAAGTTTGCATACATCATATCTCCCATCTGAGACATGATACTGTTATAGAGATCGTGGTTCTGGAATAGCCGGCGGAAGGCCTCCATCTGGTCGCCATAACACTCCTGAGCTGCCTCGGCAAAAACTTCGGGGAAAATGCTCTCAGCAAACTGCTTCGGGTCATTGCTCTTAGCCTGTTTGGTCAGTTTGCGACGTACCTTCGGCTGGTTTAGTTTGTCATAGATTCTCTCCACCAGTACTCGGTCTTCCTTCGTAAAGTTGCCTCTAAACATCATGTTCACTTTGTCAATGATGTTTGAAAGCAAGTCGCGCTTGTCGTCTGGGCCACTACTAGCTCCAGGTTTCGGTGTTGACAGTCCACCAGAATTCTTGTCAAGATGGATGCTTTGTGTCTCTCCTGCCTCGATACGTGAGTTGACCAGCATTAACTGCTTGTTTAGGTCGGGATGCTCGTGTGGCTTGGTCTTGATTAGTTTCAGAAGCAAGTCGCAGAATATGTATGTACGATATAAATCACGGTTATAAGTGCGTTCTACCTGTGCAAGATAGTTATAGAATCGCACGAACTGCTTGATCAGTCCACGTACAGTATAGAAAGACTCTTCGTTTAACTGATTGATGCGGTCTACCACTCCTTTGAATGCATTCGATAGTTTTCCTAATCGCGTCGGGTCATCCTTCTTCACAGTCTTTACAATATCCTCAACACGTTGTTCATCCTGGTCATTCCAGTAGTTCAGCTCACGGATATTGTCACGTAGGGTAAATACTGAATTCAAGTCCATAGGCTTGATAAGCTCGGTTCCTGTGTAGAATGGCTCGAAACTCTTTTTGATGTCCTCTGGGTCATTCACAAAGTCAAGCACATAGGTGTCAACCTTATCGGGATGTGCACGGTTAAGACGGCTCAACGTTTGAACAGCCTTTACATCACGAAGTTTTTTGTCAACAAACATCGAGTGTAGCAATGGTTCGTCAAAGCCTGTCTGGTACTTGTCGGCCACAACCAAAACGTTGTAGAGATCAGAGGCGAAGAACAACGGCAGTCCAGCTTCGCTAATCTTATAATCTGGCGTAGAGTTCATCTGTGTCTCGATGTATTCTTGCTCTTGATAACTCACCTTACCAGAGAAAGCTACTAGTGGGTGCACATCGGTATATCCTTGTTGCTCACAGTAGGCTTTGATGGCCAAATAATAACGCACGGCATGGGCACGGCTGGCTGTCACCACCATAGCTTTGGCTTTGCCTTGCATGGCGGGTAATGTCACCTCACGGAACTTCTCGACAATGATAGCACATTTCTTGTCAATGACGTGCTGATGGTTGTCGTGGAATGCTTTTACAGCTTTTGTCGCAGGTGTCTCTTCGTATTCCGGGTCTTCCGAGATACGCTTTGTAATCTCGTAGCTTACTCCGTATGGAGTATAACTCAAAAGCACGTCCTTGATAAAGCCTTCTTCGATGGCCTGTAGCATGGAGTAGGTATGGAATGCTTCATATCTGCACTTCGTCGGGTCTATGTCCTGATGAGTGCAAATACCGAAGGTACGTAGCGTTTTGGGCTTTGGTGTGGCGGTAAAAGCATAGAACGACAGATTTTGATGCTGCCCTTGCGCCAGTAGTGTGTCCATAATAGCGTCGCGCTTCTTCTCCAGTTCTTCCTCTGCAATGTCCTGTAAGGCTGCCATCTCTTTAAGAGCCTCTTCTGTATCGGCCAGAGCTGCCTTCATCTTCTCTGCCGATTTACCTGTCTGTGACGAGTGCGCTTCATCTACAATGATGGCATATCGCTTACCTGCATGCTCTTTAATTTCATTATAGATTAGCGGAAAACGGTGAAGTGTACAGATGATGATACGCGAGTTGTCATCATTAATCAGGTCACGCAGCTTGGTTGACGAGTCACTGTCTTTAACCGTTTCTACAGTTCCGTCCACATGGTCGAAGCCAAGGATGGTGTTCTGTAACTGGGAGTTAAGAATACGGCGGTCGGTGATGACAAACACGCAGTTGAACATAGGTTTCAACTCTGCGTTCTGCAAAGCACCTAATCGATAAGCCACCCAGGCGATAGAGTTGGATTTGCCCGAGCCTGCCGAATGTTGTATGAGGTAGTTCTTTCCAGAACCATGTTCTGCAGTGTCAGCCAAAAGTTTCTCTACAACATCGAGCTGGTGGTATCTTGGGAAGATTATCTTTACGCTTTTTCGCTTGTCCTGTCGTATCTTACCATCTTGTGTTTTATAAATGCTGATACGTTCCTCTTCCTGACGGGAGATATATCGCTGTAAAATACAGAGCAGCATACGACGGTTTAGTACTCGCTCCCACAGGTAACTTGTAGTATATTTACCTTCTGGTGCTTCGGGATTACCTTTACCACCAACGTTTCCAGCTCCATTACTTCCCTGGTTAAACGGCATAAAGAATGTCTTTTCTCCACGTAACTCAGTAGCCATAATAGCCTCGTAGAGATCTACACCGAAGTAAGCTAATATGCGGTGGTTAAACTGGAAAAGTTCCTCGCGTTGGTCGCGGTCGTTCATCCACTGGTGGCGTGAGTTTTCTACATTCTGTCCGGTCAACTGGTTCTTCAGTTCCAGAGCCACTACAGGAATGCCGTTTACCGACAACACCATGTCGATGGTATTGTGATTCTGAGTAGAGTAGGCGAACTGCCTGGTACACTCCATGATGTTCTGCTGGTACTTCAAATTTAGTTCCTCATTCAGCAGACTAGCTGGCTCAAAATAGACCAACTTGAACTTGAATCCCAAGTCTTCAATACCATTCCTTAGTACCCATATCAGGCCGCGTTCATGTATCTTGTCTTGAAGTACATTGTAGAGCCGGTCTTCCGTCTGGGCACCGTACTTCTTCTCATACAATTCCCATTTCTTCGTCTGTGTCAGGCGGAGAAACTTGATAAGTGTTTTCAGGTCAATGGCTCGTTCTTTATCGTAGGTTGCCTGATTGCCCTTTGTGTAGCCACCTTCTGTGAGAAGCCAATATTCGATGTAGGCTTCAAAGTCCCGTTCTTTCAAGTCGTTGTTGTCCATATTATCTTTTTTATGAATCAATGTGTATCTTTCCTGTTACTGCCTCGTAAATAACGCTCTTCTTGTAATCCTTCAGCTTCTCAATCTTCTGTTGTTTAATTACAATTAGGTTGTCTATTTCAGAGCATTTTTTATCAAGATAGGATGCTATGGCAATTTGTTCGTCCATTGGTGGGATAATCATAGAAAATCTTTCGAAGACATTTTGATATAAATGAATGATTGTCGTACCACCAGTATTTATAAAAGTGTTGTATCTCAATAAAAGTGGTGATGACAAATACCAATACAGATAATCTTGAAAGAATGTCTCTTTTCTCTGTTTTAAAACAAATATGCCACTATTCAAGCAAGCTGGTTTATCCATACCACTTACTTTTGCGATTTTACCAATAGTACCATCTTTTGTAACCAATATGTCACCATTTGACAATTGTATATATGGATCTTCTTCGTATCGGTCTTTATCGATTTGGTAACAATTATTCCAATTGATATCAGACGAGACAAAGTCTTGACCAGTTACTAGATATGCATAACTATTTTCTTTGAATTCATCTGATCTCAATCCTTTCCATCCAACACGTCCCTTTATCGTACAAAGGTTGAATAGTTTGTTAATTTCCCATCCTTCAGGAATATTTCCAATCCAATCGATGCCAGAGGGAACTAGTTTGGCGTTTGGATTAAGCCCTTTTGTAACGGCCTCGGTAATGATACTCTGCTTATAAGCTTTCAGCTTCTCAATCATCTGCTCTTGTAGAGCAATGAGAGAATCTATCTCCCCACACTTCGCGTCAAGGTAATCGGATATGCGCTGCTGTTCATCTACAGAGGGGATTATAACAGGGAAAGTATAGAATTGTTCAGGATATAATCGCAGACGGCTATCTATAACGCCACGCGACATGGTTTTGAATGCTGTAGGATATCCGTTGGTGCGAAGCAGATAATGGAAATATTTTTTGCAGCAGTCCTTTCTGAACTTAAATACGCAATACGCTGGGCTAACCATTCCATCATATTCTGACACGGCATAACTACCATTCCATGCAAGCATGATGTTCATTACAAAATCACCCTGATAGACCTCTTTGTAATCGTCATATGATTCCGCTATATGTGAATCTGCAATGTCCGTTTCGCTTTTTGGTCGTATGCCAAAGTACTGAGAGACGCTTAGCAAAGTCCGTCCTTTACAGTTGCGTTCATTACGCTCTATAAATAGTCCTTTCATCCTCTCTATTGCCCACGTCTTAGGAATTATCCCAATCCACTCTATTCCGCTATCCTTATATTGTCTTTCCATATCTCAAGCGGTTTAGTGCAACAGTTTCTCCATCAACTTACTCTCCTGCTGTTCGAGAGCTTTCAGATCCTCGAAAATATCAGAAGAAGGCTTCAACGGAGTATATTTGTAGAACTCACGGGTAAAGGGAATCTCATAACCAATCTTGGTCTTCTTTTCGTCAACGACAAAGTCAGGTGAGTATGGAGCGACATTCTTCTGAAGGTATTCGTCTTTATCCGTCAACCAAGGAATAATTTCTGTATCATTAAGAGCCTTGTCAAATACCAGTTTACCCTTCTTATCTTTCACTACATTACCTTCTGCATCCCGTTCAGGATTCATAATGAACAGTTTGCTGTATTTAAAGTAGTCATTATCACGGACTTTACTTTCAACACGAATCTCAGTACCGTCAGAAGCAGTTTTAGTCAGCACACCATCTGTAAAGTCGTGGTAAGCTTGCATAATAAGTTGACGGGCAGATTCTGTTATCTCTACACGCTTATTTCCAAGTGGTTTGCGACGTTTCTCATAACACTGGCTTGCATCAATGAGCTGCACCTTACCTCGACGCTCTGCTGACTTGTTGCGGGTAATTACCCAGATGTAGGTGGCAATACCTGTGTTGTAGAAAAGGTCATTTGGAAGTTGCACAATGGCCTCCAACCAGTCATTCTCCAAAAGGTAACCACGGATATTGCTCTCACCACTGCCAGCGTCGCCTTTGAATAGCGGTGAACCATTCTGAATGATAGCCATACGTCCCGTGTCCTTCAGTTTCGACACGCCATTAAGCAGGAATAGTTGCTGACCATCGCCGATGGCAGGAAGACCCGGCTCAAAACGTCCAGCAGCACCTTTCTTGTTCTCTGCCTCGACTGCGGCTTTACTCGTTTTCCACTCAATGCCGAAAGGAGGATTCGAAATGATATAGTCGAACTTATAACCTTCGAATTTGTCATCCCCCAGCGTATCACCTTGTCGCATATTGTCTGCATTACCACCTTTGATAAGCGTATCTGCCTTGGCAATGGCAAAAGTCTGTTCGTTCAGCTCCTGGCCGTAGGTGGTGATGTCTGCGTCAGGATCAATCTCCAAGAGTCGGTCACTCATACAACCCAGCATCTGGCTCGTGCCCATCGCCATATCATAGATGGTGGCGGTGATGCCTTCGTCCTGTAGCCGCTCCTCATCTTCACCAACCAACAGCTCTGTCATTAGATTGATGATGTCACGGGCAGTGAAGTGTGCTCCGGCATGTTCGTCGTAACTCTCAGAGAACTTGCGTACCAGTTCCTCGAAGATATAGCCCATATCCACTGAACTCACCTTATCGGCACCTAAGTAAGCTTTCTCTGTGCAGAACTCCTTGATAACAAGATAGAGTAAACCATTTTCGGCCATTGTCTCAATCTCCTGCTGGAACTTCATGCGGTGAATCACATCAATGACATTCTCTGAGAAATGGTTTAGGTAAGATTCAAAGTTCTCACGGATGTTCTCAGGATCGCTGAGCAGCGTCTCGAAGGTGAAGGGGGAGAGGTTGTAGAACTTCTGTCCTGCGGCCTTCTCCAGGAAGCCCTGCTTCACGGTGATGCCGTCAGCGTCTAGCTGCTTATTCACGTCCAGCACTTTCTGCTTGGTCGGTGTCAGCGTGTCCTCGAAGCGTTTCACCACGCACATCGGCAGTATCACGTTTCCGTATTCGTGTGGCTTATATACACCTACCAATTTATCGGCAATAGCCCAAATCAGGTTGGCTTTCTCTTGAACATTAACAGTTGTCTGCTGTTGTAACTCGTTTGTGCTCATATATACTTATTTTATTGTTTTATATTTTGCGAAATATGGGTATTTTTTCTTAATAAT
>JAEEGL012244148.1_pt1 | contig 12582 bp, 9 predicted proteins | sample 9134231 | NCBI WGS metagenome assembly JAEEGL01 (sample SAMN16246548, study PRJNA631951) | gut metagenome | biome: gut microbiome; feature: rumen; material: fiber-attached | host: Bos | place: Iran: Karaj | collected 2018-10
CAGGACTTAAGATGGAAGGCTTCAAGTCTCTTGACGAGGGAGCAACCGTTGAGTTCGAGGTAGTGCAGGGTGAGAAGGGACCTCAGGCAACAAACGTTGTTAAGTTATAATCTGGTTTTACAACATGTGCCTTTTCTGTAATATACACGCTATGTATTAAACGCATGAGTTTATGTTAGGGGAATAAGCAGTCGTATTAACACGGATTAGAGAGAAGAGATGCATCTGCATCTCTTTTTTCTTGTGCCGTATTGTGCTCAACTTGAAAATGCATTCTATATCATGTAAAATTATTGATTGTGAGTAAGATGAAGAACCGTACAAAACTGTATATAGTACTGGGAATGATGGGGATCATCTTTATGATGATCGGACTGGTAACGGGATATCTGCTCGGAAGCCTCAGAGGACGCAATTTAGCAGCACGGGAGACAGAAGCAAAACAGGAAGAGGAACCGGAGGAGAAGACGGCAGCGACTGTAAACAGGCCACAGGTCATTGTTTCGGATGACAATAAACCCAAAGTCACCAATGTATATGTTCCGGCAAGAGAGCGGATACTCGGGCAGATACCGATCAATTCATACAATACTGCGAATTTTTATATAGAAGACGGCTTTATGGCATATCATGATGATGAGGGGAATAAGATATCCCATCTCGGGGTTGACCTGTCTTATCATCAGGAGAATGTCAACTGGGATGAACTTGCGGCTTCGGGGATCGAATTCGTGATGCTTCGCTGCGGTTATCGCGGTTACAGTGAAGGCGGTCTTGTCAAGGATGAGAAATTTGATGAATATGCAAAAGCATGCAATGACAGGAATATCCCTCTCGGAGTATACTTCTTCACTCAGGCGGTAAGTGTAGAGGAGGCTGAAAGAGAGGCTGAGTTTACCATCGATCTGATAAAGGATTATAAGATCAGCTATCCGGTTGCGATAGATACCGAATATGTTTCGGACAAGGAAGCCAGGACCAATATCGAGGAGATAGATGAAGATCTGAGAAGCAGCATGTGTATCGCTTTTTGCGAGAAGATAAAGGAAGCCGGCTATTATCCCATGATATATGCATCCGAGAACTGGATCAGACGTGAACTTGATTTTGAGGCTCTTCAGGAGTATGACTTTTGGGCCCCGCAGTATCTTGAGGAAAATGATTTCATGTATGATTTTACGATATGGCAGTATACAGAACGCGGCTTTATAAAAGGTGTGGATGAACAGGTTGATCTTGATATCAGCATGGTTGATTATGCATCTTTTGTGCCTGCGCTCAGAGAAGCGGTACTGTCAGGCGGCGATATGATCATGACCGGGGGAAGTGAGATGGAGACAGGTCAGGATCAGGGAATCGGCGAGGACGACGGAATACAGACCGATGGGAATGTAACGGTACAAGAGTGGTAGTCGTATGAGTGAAGAATTGGTATTGGAAAACAACCTTGACATAGGTGATCCGGCAGCGGTTTTTAATATGGATATGCAGCGGGATGAGTCTGATGAGGAATTACAGTTCATTGAGCCGGAACCCGAAACCGTTGTGGAAGAAGAGGTTAAAAAGCGCGGGAAAAGACACAGCCGCAGAAAAAAAGGCGGCCGGAAAAAGCACGGAAACGGTAATGATACTGAAGATCCGTATCAGGAGACACCTACCGGAGACTGGAGTGAGTTCTCAAGTGCCCGCGTAAATGACACCGAACTTATGGAACTGCCGGAGGATGCAGGAAAACGGACCGGTTTTAAGGAGACAAAGCCGACCGGAGCCAATATAACCGATGCCTATACTGTCGTGGAAAAAACCGAATTCAGGAAGATAGATATTTCACGTGCAGAGGCAAGAGGAACGATACCTTACGGCGAACTGAGGGATATGTGTGCCCAGTTTGCGGCTATAAGCGACTCCGGTGTGAGTACTATAGATACTGTAAGGATACTTGTTGAGCAGACTCCCAATGAAAGCCTTCGGGAGGCTCTTGAGAAGATATACGGCGACATCAAGGACGGGAGCAACCTGTCGACAGCTATGAGCAACTGCGCCTGTTTTCCGTTTGCATTGACGATAGCCGTATCGGCTGCCGAAAGAAATGATATGGTCTCCGTTGTTTTTAAGCGTTTTGCCGTTATTTTCGAACGCGAAGAGGAACGGAAGGAAATGGGGAGGATATCGGTTTTCTATCCGGCTCTTGTTACCGTATGTTCGTTAGTTGTTATGGTCATAATGATGATGGTCGTTTATCCCGGATTTGTCGATATGTTTTCGGGACTTAATACCGATCTTCCGGGAGTGTCAAAAGCACTCCTTGCACTGTCCGATTCATTTAAGGGTATATGGTGGCTTGTTACTATCATCATTGCTCTTATCCTTTTGATCATATTTATATACAAAAAGGCAAGCAGCGCAGATATATTGGGGCCGACTTTGGGCGAGAAATCCCTGCCTGCCGGCTCGTACAAAAGGATGAACATATATGCCAAGTTTGCACGTTACATGAATGTTCTTCTTGAGGTCGGAGTTGCCTCCAAGGACGCGCTTTTCGTAACCGCACATTCTTTCACCGAATATCCTTTTCTTACGGAAAGGCTGCTTGAAGCCGCCAATGCATCGGCATCAGGCTATACCCTGTCAAATGCTCTGTGTGTATTTGAGTTTTTTCCAATGCTTGTACTTCAGATGATATCGGTAGGTGAAGAAATGGGTGATACCCCAAAGATGCTCATGCATGTTGCGGAGTATTATGAACGTGAAGCCGGCAGGGATGCAGCCAGACGCACAGCCCGCAAGGAGCCTGTCTCCATCATCATAATGGCTGTGGTCGTATTGTTCATACTGCTGTCAATGCTGCAGCCTGTGCTGCGTTTTTATGAGTTGGTGAAGACGCTATGAAATCCTCGATACATAAACAGGCAATAGTTGCTCTTTTTTTACTGGGTATCACAGCCATGGCTGTGGTATTTGTTTATGCTCAAACAGTTAACATAACAAAAATGCTCATGGTAAAGAAGACAGGAGCAAGAGTCGAAAAGGCTTTGGACGATACGGCACGTGTCCTGCAGGACAGGGTGCAGTCATCAAGTGAGGCGGCGGCCGAGGATGTATATTCGGTCATGCTCCTTAAGCTTAAGGAAGAGGAAGGGGCGTCCGTAGAGACTCTCAATACGGGAAGAAAGGCTGCATATTTCAGACAGTATATTGACAGGATGAATTCCATGTACGGTCCAAATATGCTTGTCGAAACACTTTCATCTTATCTTCCCGGGACCAAAGAGGGCAGATATGAGATACTTAGTGAGCCCAAGCCTGAGTTCGTGCTTGATTACGATGAGAGCAGTTGCAGGATAAGGCAGTGTGTTATAACGGGGATCGTGATACGGTATATTGTCGGGGATACGGTGGTAAGTGAGAAGGACTGCGTATGCAATATCGCGGTATCAGACAGGGCATTTTCCGACGAGAGCGCCAATTTCTATGATTACAACCTGGTTGGCATGAAGGGGATATATATAACGGGGCAGACTTCCTCATTTGTGGGCAATATGTACGCGGGTACTCATGAATTTGAGGAAGGCCGTGAAGCGGAACTTGCTTTCGGAGAGAAGGATCCCTATGGCGGCATAAATATGCTGACCACTCAGGCAGCAGTGCACGGTGACAGTATAGTGACGTCGGGTGATATTAATCTGAAGGGAGCATTTGTGCTGTTCGGAAGTGAGGATGATGAGATATCGATATATGCGAACACGATAAATGATATTGAAAATTATCCGTCAAAGACCGAGTATAAGATAAACGGCAACACATTCCTGCGTGACGGTTCAGTGGAATTTACCAACGAAGCGCATTATGAAGAGATAATAAATATGATCAGTTCCATGGCAGATGTCATCGATGACATCTCGATAGATTACAGGAGTACGGATGATCCTGCATACACCGGAAGGTACAGTAAGATAATATCAAATAAAGATGTTACGCTCACCGGAGATTTTTCGGGTGTTATCATAACCGCTGGAAATGTTATCATTGAGAATGGCTGCAATGTTGAGGGACTTGTGATAGCCGGTGACAGGATATATATATACGGGAACAACAATATAGTATCCGGTCGTGAAGTGGTGCATGGGATCATAGATGATGAAGCGTCCGCTCCCGCGGCTTCGATATCCGCAAACGGGTTAAGCCGCAGGATCTCCGACTATATCGGAGCTTTGCCCGCCCAAGGTGTTATAATAGCACCGTAAATCCATCTGAAACTGTATATATTTTATAAAAAAGTCTTGAAAAATCAATCACTTGGTGATATTATCATAATTGGCTTCATTTGTGACACAACGTCCATTAAGGAGGTAATTATGACATCTAATGTAAAGATCACATTATTCGGAGGTTTCGGCATATATAAGGACGATAAGCCGATCCTCGAGAATCTTGCAAACACCAGAAAGACAAAACTTTTTTTATGTTATTTGCTGCTTAATAAAGATAAGCCCATTTCACATAAGGAGTTATTCGAACTTCTTTGGTCGGGAGAAGATTATGCCAATCCTGGAACGGCTCTCCGCACCCTTTTATACCGTTACAGGGCTATGATCGAGAGTACCGGGATACAGGCTCTTGATAACTCGATACTGAGCAGAAGAGGTGCGTATCAGTGGAATCCGGATCTTGATATTTCAATAGATATCTATGACTTCGAGGAGATGTCCACCAAAGCGATCAACAGGATAGGTAATGATGAGAAGAAGGCTGAAATGCTCCGTCAGGCGATGCAGATGTATACCGGCAATCTCCTGCCCGATTCAAATGCGGAGCATTGGGTAGTGCCCAAGGCAGTGGCTTTCAGGGATATGTATATCAGAGTTGCCTTGGAGTACATTCAGATACTTAAGGAGAAGAATGATTATTCGGCCATAATAAATGTATGCAATGAAGTTCAGGAATATATCCCGGTTTCATTGGAGATCGAGAACGAGATGAACATAGCCATGCAGAAAGGGCTCGAGAGCGAAGCAATGCGTTATGAATATAACATGTTCCGCAATGCTGCAAAGGATATGGACCGGATGATCGGAGGTGTCCGTGAGGAAATGGAAACGGATTCATCCGAGAACACTGCATTTGTCTGTGAATATGACATGTTCAGGGAGGTATACAGACTGCAGAGAAGACTGCTCATGCGTACAGGAGAGACTATGTTCCTTACGATGGCTACATTGCGATCAAAGAACATTGATAAGCATGAACCGCTTAAAAATGAACGTGCTATGTCTGCCCTGCTTGAATGCTGCAAGCATGAACTCAGGATGGGAGACAGTATCTGCCGCTATTCCGATGATCAGTATGCCATCATGTTTCCGGTAGATTCATATGAAAATGCGGTCAAAGTAATGGAGCGGGTACGTATGAGTTTTTACAGGAAGAGTAATCTTAACGAATATATGCTGGTTTACAAGATATGTCCGCTTAAAAATTCAAAGGAATGATCGTTTGAGGAGTGTTTATGGCTAAGAGTCGCAAGCGTGTAGGTGTGCTTATAGGCAGTGTCATCGCACCATATATTAGAAAGGCTCTCAGAGGGATGTATCAGGCTGCCAATGATCTGGGAGTAGATATCGTAGTATTTGCAGGTTCTCAGCTTACTTACAATTTTATGGATGGCGGAGAGATAGACAGGGATCATGATCTTATGAACGCCATTACAAGAGAGCATGTAAGCAGGAATGAACTGGACGGTATGATCATCATATACGGTTCGCATACAGTTGACATGAGTTCGGACGAGAGGGCAAAGCTGCTTGATTCATACAGTGATATCCCGTATATACTGATCGAAGAATTTTCGGACAGGGATAATACGGGATACATAATAAACGATAATTATAACAGTATGCGAAAGGTGGTTGAACATCTTGTTACCTACCATGGCTATACGAGGCTTTTGTATGTCGGAGGCTGGGACGATAACCGTGAAGCAATGGAAAGGAAACGTGCTTTTGAAGATGTTCTCCTTGAGAATGATATACCCGTTAAGCCGGAGATGATGATAAACGGATTCTTCAGTGAGGACTGCGATGCCTATGTCGAAGAACTGCTTGACAGAAATGAGAAGCCTGAAGCGATAATATGTGCTAACGATCTGATGGCCTACGCTGTTTACAAGGTTCTTGGCAAACGTGGCATGAGTGTTGGAAATCCGAGACTGAATGCCAATGCCGTGGCAGTAACCGGATATGATGATGATGTGCGTGCTTTATCGAGTGATCCGCCTTTAACTACGATAGGGCAGGATTTTTATTACGAAGGATACAGATCTGTCGAAGATATCCTTGTCCTTATAAGGGATGGGATGATAGACGGAAGTATTGTTCCCACAACACTGTTCAGACGTGCTTCTTGCGGCTGCAGTTATGGCAAGCAGCACAGATATCTCCCGATGAATGATACCGAAAGGTCACAGCCGGAGTTCTATGCCGTAAAGGTAGCAGAACTTATGCGTGAAGAGATACTTATATCAAGCGTCAAGGATGAGATAGGTGACAAGATATATGACATCCTGTATGAGGCGATATATAAGGATACGCTTGTGATCGGCGGATATATTAAGGATACGATAAATGCGGACACTGTGGTTGAGCAGCTCAGGGGACTTCTGGATTCAAAGTATGGCATATACGTTTCTCCTAACGCTCTGATGAATGCATTCTCTGATTACGTGTCGGCGCTCATACATGCATCGGGTGATCAGAGGACGATGATCCTGCTTTCCGATATCCTTGTGGAAGGTATGAAGTATCTGCAGAATTATATGTTCAATGAGGAGAATGTAAGGACCATCAAGTATGAGACAGAAGCATTGCAGCTGTCCCTCATTTCAAGAAACATGAGTTTTGTTTTGGATGATGAACAGCAGATGTACAGGGTTGCGCTTGAGAAGATGGACTATGCGGATAAATCGGATATCTATATTTATCTTTACGATGAACCGGTTACACATTCATACGGGATGGATGCGTTAAGAAAAGCAAAAATGAGCCTTGTTGCCAAGAAGACGGTAAATGAGTGTATAGTCACATATCCGCGTGAAGAACGGCCCAGGCTTGAAGGGGATATCAATGAACTGTATTATGCATCCGAGAATGAGGAGGATAAGAGCAGCAGATACTGTTTTGCCGACATTCATCATATGGACAGGATATACGGAGTGATAGTAAGCCGTATGGACGGAGATGATGTCATGTATGCGTCACTGCTTGCCATGCATATAGGAATGATCCTGTCATTTCTGGATCACTCCTGATCTGTCTTACCTGCCACATTTCCCCTGAACAGGAGCTTTAGTATGATCGGAGTGGCAACGCTCGATACGATAATGAGAAGGATGACGCTGGTAAAATAAACGGGTTTCAACAGCCCAACGGATAATCCCTTTTGGGATACTATCAGGGCGACTTCGCCTCTGGTCATCATACCGACACCTATTTTAAGACTATCGTTTGTGGAGAATCTGCATAATTTTGCAACGGCTCCACAAGCGATTATTTTTGTTATAAGAGCTACTATGACAAAGGCGATGGAAAACCAGAGTATATTGGCAGAGAAATCGTCTATGTCGGTCTTAAGTCCTATACTTGCGAAGAATATCGGGCCGAACAGCATATAGGAGTTTATGTCCATCTTTTCCGCAATATAATCGGAATCTTTTATGGAACACAGTATTATGCCAGCAAAATATGCACCGGTTATATCCGCTATGCCGAAGAAATGCTCGGCTATGTATGCAAATGCAAAACAGTAAGCCAATCCTGCGATGGGTATGCGCCTTGTATGAGGCCATCTTTTATCGACGCGTTTGAAAACGTGATAAGAGAGGATACCTACAATGAATGTGAATAAAAAGAACAGCAGTGTTTTCAGTATGACTGTTCCGGTATTCGAATCGGGAGTCCTCATTCCCACAACGAAGGTCAGAACGACGATACCTATTACATCATCGATGATTGCGGCAGCCACGATCGTAGTGCCTATCCTGCTTTTTAAGTAACCCAGTTCCTTAAGAGTTTCAACCGTAATGCTCACAGAAGTAGCGGTCATGATGACACCGATGAACAATGAGGTAACAAAAGCGGGATCACCGATGGGATTAAATCCGTAGAAGCACATATGGAGCAGACAGCCTCCGCCCAGAGGAACAAAAACACCGACAGCGGCGATCAGACAGGCAACAGGGCCGGTCTTCATAAGCTCCTTCAAGTCGGTTCCCAGTCCTGCTGAGAACATAAGGAGCACAACGCCTATCTCGGCCATCTGGGAGAGAAAATCGGTAGGAGCCACTATACCCAGGATGCTCGGACCAACGATAAGTCCGGCGATTATTTCGCCTACTACCTGGGGCGCTTTGAACTTTCTTGCAAGGATACCGAATATTTTTGCAAAGATGATGATTATTGCCAGACTCTTGAATATTTCATATGCTTCCATACATACCACCATTACCGATCTGTGAGTTGCGGACAATTTTTGTTATTACGAAAGATTATAGTAACAGAATATGTTTTATTCAATATTAGAAGTGACGATTTTTAAACGGCTGGACAGCTTTTTTTTATATGATTTTTGGAGTAAACTTTCGCACTTTAATTGCATGGAGCGTAAAACTATGATAAACTAAATCTATCATTTCCGAAAGGGGTCCGTTTAATGGGTACTTATGACGGCTTCAGTGATATACAGATAGATCTGCTCAGGGAAATAGGTAATATTGGTTCCGGTAACGCATGTACAGCGCTTGCAATGCTTCTTAATACATTTGTGGATATGTCGGTTCCAAGCGTCCGCTTCCTGGATTTTGAATCGGTTAAGGAATTTCTGGGCGGTGAGAACAGCGAGGTACTGGGTATCAGGATAGGTGTCAAGGAGGATCTTACCGGTATGATGTTCAATATCGTTAAGAAGCCCTTTGCCGAACGTATAATCAATACATTTTATCCCAAAGAACTTAATACACTCGCCGATCTTAATGATATGGATCTGTCGGTACTCTCTGAAATGGGCAATATTACTTCGGGTGCATATGCAAATGCCATAGCGGCATTGTCCGGCATGAAGGTTGACATAATACCCCCCGAATATCATGTGAACACAGTAGGTGAGATACTTGAGATACCTCTCAAGGAATATGCGGAGGTGGGCGACAAGATATTGGTGATCGATGAACAGTTCATAATGGGTGAAGAGAAGATGACAAGTCATATGCTGCTCATACTTGACGGTGCATCGCTTCAGAAGCTTTTTGAGAGGCTCGGTATCGCAAATATGTAACTGCCGTTTGGCCTGATCACCTGTCGTTAAGTAAGATAAATAATGAGGGAAATGAAATGAATCCTAAGATAAGGACCGAAGCTGTTGATCATCTGTTTGATGCGATATTGCAGCTTAGGGATAAGGAAGAATGTTATATCTTCTTTGAGGATATCTGTACTATAAATGAAATTATATCCCTGTCACAACGATTTGAGGTTGCCACGATGTTAAGAGAGAAAAAGACATACCTTGAGATAGCCGAGAAGACAGGGGCTTCAACAGCTACAATAAGCCGTGTCAACAGGTCGCTGAATTACGGGAATGACGGATATGATATGGTGCTTGGAAGGCTGAAGGAGAGGGATGAGGATACTGAATGATCGCAGAGCAACTCTTGAGTTGCTCTTTTTGTAGCACAAGACCGACTGAAAAAAGGACATATATATGAGTAATGCTATAGAAATGCTGAATGACAGACAGAGAGAGGCCGCCCTGTGTACCGAGGGGCCTCTTCTTATACTTGCGGGAGCAGGATCCGGGAAGACCAGGGTGATAACAAACCGCATCGCATATCTTATAGAGGACTGTGATGTAAACCCGTGGAATATCCTTGCTATAACCTTTACCAATAAGGCGGCCGGTGAAATGCGCCAGCGTGTTGATGATATGGTCGGATACGGTTCCGAGAGTATATGGGTCGCAACCTTCCACAGCACCTGTGTAAGGATACTGAGAAGGTATATCGACAGGATCGGATATGATAATAATTTTACGATCTACGATACGGACGATCAGAAGACCGTAATGAAGGGTATATGCAAGCGCCTGATGATCGATACAAAACAGATGCCCGAGAGAGCTTTTCTGTCCTCGATATCACATGCGAAGGATGAGATGGTGACTCCTTCCGATATGATGCTTGATGCAATGAACGATTTCGGTATGCAGCAGGTGGCGAAAGTTTATGCGGAATATGAGAAGGAATTAAAGAAGAGCAATGCTCTTGATTTTGACGATCTTCTCTTAAAAACTGTGGAACTGTTCAAGGCATGGCCGGATGTTCTTGAAGGTTATCAGGAACGGTTTAAGTACATTATGGTGGATGAGTATCAGGACACCAACACGGTCCAGTTCGAGCTTATAAGGCTGCTTGCTTCAAAATACAGGAATATCTGTGTTGTCGGTGATGATGACCAGTCGATCTATAAATTCAGAGGTGCAAATATCAGGAATATCCTTGATTTTGAGAAGGTCTATCCTGATGCTAAGGTCGTAAAGCTTGAGCAGAATTACCGTTCCACGCAGAATATTCTGGATGCGGCAAATTCGGTGATAAGCAATAACAAGGGGCGGAAGGACAAGGCACTGTGGACCGATAAGGGAGACGGCAGCAGGATACATTTCAGACAGTGCGAATCCGGATTTGAGGAAGCCGAATATGTTGTGGATACGATAATAAAGGGTAAGCGCGACGGAAAGTATGATTACAGGGACTGCGCCGTGCTGTATCGGACCAATGCGCAGGCGAGGCTGCTTGAAGAACAGCTCATTTTTAGCGGGATACCTTATGATGTGGTTGGCGGTGTCAATTTCTATGCAAGGCGTGAGATAAAGGATATACTGGCGTATCTTAAGACCATAGATAACGCAAGGGATGATGTTGCCGTCAAGCGTATAATAAATGTACCCAAACGCGGCATCGGAGCAACGACGATAAACAGGGTACAGGAATACGCAAATAATAATGATATAACGTTTTATGAGGCCTTAAAAGTGGCGGACAATATACCGTCTGTCGGTAAAAGTTCAGCCAAGCTTAAGCCTTTTGTGGATATGATACAGGTGTTCAGGAGTAAGCTCCCGTATATTTCTCTTGAAGAACTGGTGCAGGATATACTTGATACGACCGGATATATAGAAAAAATGGAAGTGGATGATAAGGAGGATGCGAAACAGCGTGAAGAGAATATCGATGAGCTTATAAACAAGGTTGTAGCTTATGAAGATGACCACGCCGATGAGGAAGAAGATGAAGCGACACTTTCCGGTTTTCTAGAGGAAGTGGCACTGGTGGCTGATATTGATAATGTGAACACGGACAATAATAAGGTGCTTCTCATGACTCTTCACAGCGCCAAGGGACTTGAATTCCCGCATGTGTTCATAACCGGCCTTGAGGATGGCCTTTTTCCGGGCTTTATGAGTATATCAAGCGACGATCCGTCCGATATGGAAGAAGAAAGAAGGCTCTGCTATGTGGGAATAACCAGAGCGATGGAAGAACTTACGATAACCTGTGCGAGACAGAGGATGATAAGGGGTGAGACACAGTATAATGCGCCTTCACGTTTTGTACGGGAGATCCCTCAGGAACTCATGGACTTTAAGGTGCCCGGAGTGAAACTGAGGATGAACGATCGTGTTGATCCTTCGGACGAAGGATATACAAGGGAAGTGTTTTCACGGAAGCCGTATGCCGGGATACCGACACAGGCAAGTGTAAAACCGGCTGCATTGTCCCCCGTGAACAGGAATGCGAATGTCAAGCCGTTTATCGCATCGGCAGACAGAACCGCATCCTCAACCGTCAGTCAATCCGGTGGGGTGAGACCGTCAAGCCTTTCCAATGGATTTGTTAAGAAATCTGCCAAGCCGGCAATATCACTCGGCAGGGATATAAGCACTGTAGGAGTCCCTGAATATGAGGTCGGTGATACCGTAAGGCATGTTAAGTTCGGGGAAGGTGTTGTAAAGAACATAGAAAAGGGTACAAGGGATTACGAGGTCACTGTCGATTTTAAGGGCTTCGGTGTTAAGAAGATGTTTGCGGCTTTTGCAAAGTTAAAGAAGGTTGAATAGAAGTTTTCAGCTAATCCTTGTTACATACGGCAAAATATAGTATACTGTAATCAGTTTTATATACTATATCTGCAGTTGACTACAGATATTGCAATTATGAAAGAGCGGGGTGTGAATACTATGAATCTGGATAATTTAAACGAACTTGTTAATACGGTTAAGGCATCGGAAGCCATGGGTAAGGCCAATGAGATCTTAAACGTTGTAAAGGCCGGTGAGATCCTTAAGAAGAAAGAGGAAGAGGAAAAGAAGACAAATATTGTCCTCATTGTTTGTACGATCCTTGTTTCCGCAGTTGCCATAGCAGCTATAATCTATGGCTTATACTGTTACTTTACGCCGGATTACCTTGATGATTTTGACGATGATTATGATGATGAGTTCGAGGATGAATTCGACGACGATTTCTTCGAGAATGAA
>JAEEGL015357082.1_pt1 | contig 12582 bp, 13 predicted proteins | sample 9134231 | NCBI WGS metagenome assembly JAEEGL01 (sample SAMN16246548, study PRJNA631951) | gut metagenome | biome: gut microbiome; feature: rumen; material: fiber-attached | host: Bos | place: Iran: Karaj | collected 2018-10
ACCCGTGAAGTGGCCCGCATCATCGACCGCGCCATCCAGGCCAAGGACGATGAAGCTGCTCTCGCCAAGATCCGCGAAGAAATCGTGGATCTCTGCAAGAAGCACCCGCTGTACAAATAACCGTTCGCGCTAGACACTGGATACAAGTGCAGGGCTGGCGCTCACTCTCGCAAACGCGACCCGTTAACACCGGGTCGCTTTTTGCTCACGGTAACCGCTCGCGTTCACGAAGCCATCCCCGCGAAGGCGGACCATTTTTTTATCTTTATCCTATACGCATGAGGCTTATGATGAATCCGAATTTGGCATTGTTGATTCTTTCCTGGCAGGTTGCCTGCCTGTATCATGATAACGAGACGGAAACTTTGCTTCCTGGTTCGGAGTCAGCAACCCAAGCAGAAAGCGATATGCTGGACAAGATTCACGATGAACTGACACCGGATGTTTCTTGGGATGAGTTTAATAGCACCTATGCGAAATTTTCTTCTGCAAAGGACCGCGCCGGCGCGTGTATCAAAGCTCTCAAGAAAGAATCCAATGAATTCAAGAGCAAAGTGCTTGAATCTATGTTGAAGGTAGCAGGTGCCTCTTGTGAAAATGAAAATGAGAGTAATGTTTCACCGGAAGAGCTGGATTTTATTCAGCAAGTTCGTGCAGCACTGGAATAGTTTGCTATATTGAGCCATTATGGAAAAAGAATTTGACAAGTTTGATGATGATGATTTGGAAGAGTTCGACAAGAACCTTCTTGAATCGGAAGACTTTGAAGAAAGTGCTCCTGTAGTTCGTGACTATAGTCAGCGCCAGATTCTTATTTGGGAAGAAGATGATGTTCGTCGCGATGCTTGCCTGGAGGTGCTGACAGACCTGCTGGTGGGGGCGACCATCAAGCCCGTAAAGACCGAAGCGGAAGCCCTGGAGCAGCTCGAGAGCGAGGACTGGGATACCTTCGTGGTGGATTTCTATTCCGAAGGCGTTTCGGAGAGCGAATTTATTAAGCGCGTTAACAATTATCCGGGATCTATCCTGGTGGCGATCTCTATGGCTCCTCTGACCTTGCCCGATGAACGGGATCCGGCCAAGACGGAGCTCTTGCGCAGACTTTTTGATATGGATAAGCCGGTGGCACAGCTTCACGGCTAGTACTGAAAGATTCTGAAAAAATCCGGGAAGGAACCCTTCCCGGATTTTTGTTTTGGAGAAAAAGGGCCTCTTAAGGGCAATTCACAAGTGAGCCTGGGGTGGGGGAGCCCATACACCATGAATCACCTTGGCCGCGAAGTTGCCAATGCCGGATATCCAGTTGCGAACTTTGTGGATTCTTGCTCGGGTTGCTATTGTTGGGAATAATTGAGGTAGAATCTTGGGTGTTGGAATAGAACAGGGAGTCATGGACTGTGCCGTTACACTGGAGAACAATGGAGCTCTTGGTGTTGGTCAGGTCTCCCCAGGTGGCGGTATTCCTGTAATCATCGGGGGTGTTTGCCGATGTGTCTCCAAGAACAAGCATTTCCCCTGGAGCGATTTCATCTGCAAGAATCTCCCAAGCCTTGGAACCAGTGGATCCTGTGCCGATAGTGCAACCTTCTAATGCAATCGTGTCTATTCCTCCATTATAGATTTCTATGAACTCGTATTGACTTGAATCGGTTTTAAGCGGTGCGCTGAGAAATTCCGTAATCACCAAGTCGTTCCGTTGCGGAGCTCGCTTTGTTGCCGGCAGGTTCAATTCAATTTCGAAGTTGGCGTTGTCGGCGGTTTCTATGGATATTTTAGCCTTGCCTCGTAAAGATTTGAGTTCTAGACTGGGAACGGGGTTGTCCGGACTTAGGTATAGGGAATCCTCCACCTGGTAAATGTTGTTGTCAAGGATATCGAACAAAGTAATTTTTAGCCTGTATTCTTTTTCCAGAGGTAGCAGGTCTGAGCGGAACATGCCTTCGCTGTCTCCCATTTCCATCAGGTAGGTGTAGAGGGAGTCCTCGGATTCCAGTTCCATCTGACCATAGGCAATGTTTGTAGGGTTTCCGAATCCTAGGGGAATCTTCAGGTAGACGAATCCAGCTAGTGGTCGCATTTTAAGACTGATTTCTGTTGTTTTCCCTGCTTCAAGCTTGGCTTCGACCTCGCCTTTTTGCATCAGGCTTCCGTTGGCGTATATCTTGGCCTGGAATTTCCAGTGGTCATTGGGAAACAGATCCAACTCCAGTGTGTGTTCTTCTGGGCTTTTTACCAGATGAAGGGTGTCTGCTCCTGTGCAGTCAATGACTAGACTGTCCATGAGGGGTACACTGCTGTATCGAAGCTCTAGGACTGCTTTGGCGGTTTCAAAACTGGTGCCCGTGATGGATTCCTTGCTTGAATCTTTACCGCAAGCCACAAGAACGAGCGATGATAGAATAAGGGCTATGGCCCAGGGATTACTTTTTTTGATAGGATTCATGAGACCTCCTTTTGGTTTATGAGACATCCTATGCCTTATAAACGGAGATAGGGACCCCAAAAAGCCTTGAAAAAAAAATATTACGTTAAATTGCCGTTTATCCCCTAAAAAGGCCTTTTTATGCAAGATACATTACCTTTTTTCGCCGCGATAAAGTATATTCTATGCCATGAATGGTGAAAAATTAAATATTTCTGAAAAGATAAAGGGCTATCTTGGCTCTCATGGGTATGCTGGTGATTTTACGGTGGAACCTATTGCCGGTGCGGGTTCGGGCCGCCGTTATTACAGGCTTTCTTCGGGGGATCGTTCCTCCGTTCTGCAGGTGTCGGCTGACGTAAATGAAGACTTCAAGAGATTTGTTGAGTATTCTCAGGTGTTCAAGAGTAACGACCTGCCTGTTCCAAAGCTCTTTTGTGTGGATGAAGGCTCTGCCCAGATTCTGCAGGAGGACTTGGGTTGCCGCCGTCTTCTGGATGACGTCTCTCCGGATAAGCCTCAGTCTGGCAGTGTCCGTATCCTTTATCCCGAGGTTATCGAGGCCCTGATCCACTGGCAGAGCGCCTCCCAATCGCTTTTCAGCACCCACACGGACCTATGGCTCCGGCGTTTTGATTTTGCAGCCCTCAAGTGGGAAACGGATTACTTTACGGAGAATTATCTAAAGGGTATCCAAGGTGTTTCCGAGATTCCCGAATATGTCAAAAATTTCTACTCCCTTCTGGCAGTCTCCGTAGATGCCCAGACCAAGGTCTTGATGCATCGGGATTTCCAGAGCCAGAACATTATGATTCGCCCCAATTCTGAGATCGTTTTCGTGGATTACCAGGGGGCCCGTCGTGGCTCCATGTTCTACGACATTGCTTCGCTTCTTTGGGACCCTTATGTCTGCCTGCCTCTGGACATGGTGAAGGACTTTTTTGAATATTGGCGTTTCCAGTACAAGGGCGCGAAGATTTATACCAAGGAAGATGCATGGGAGAGCTTTATTCATGCAAGTCTCCAGCGGCTGATGCAAGCCTTGGGTGCCTACTGCTTCCTCTCCAAGACTAAGGGTATACAGAAGTTTGAACAGTATATCGAACCTGGCAAGAAGCAGCTTCGGGTTGTCTTCTCGGAATTCCGTCAGGTTGCCAAGGCTACCGATTCCCAGGTGTTCTCCTTTATGGAGAGGGCCCTCCTTTGAGTTCTCTGCTTCCCGTTTATACACAAGTCTATAAGGAACCTGTCGCTTTCCAGAAAGCCTTGGGTTATTCTTTTGAAGGCCTTGTGAATGCGGGAATTCCCTTTGATGCCATGTCTGCCTGGAAGGCTATAGAAAAAAGGGTCGGTGAAGGAGTCTACATGGGCTCGGGTCTTCTTTTGCCTCATGCCAGAATCCAGGAGCTGAAGTCGCCCTTAATGGCTTTTGTAGTCGCCCCCGATATTCAAGGGATTTCTGTTGCCCGGAATGAAAAGGCACAGTTCCTTTGTCTGCTTTTGTCTCCCCAGGAATCGGCGACTGCCCATACGGTGGCAATTGCGGGAGTGGCTAAGTTGTTGCTTAATCCTGAATGGAAAGCAAGGGCGCTTGCCTGCGAAAGTTCTGATTCCCTGAAAGCGCTTTTTAGGGATTAGATATTTTACTCTAACCTCTAGATCCTAGACTCTAATCTCTACTCATTTTGTCAAGGCATATTTGAAAAAAAATATGTTGATAACTTGTGAAAACCATAGGGATGTGGTTTTGATTATCAAGGGTGTTGAAAGGGTGTTTTTCGGAGAGAGACGGACATAAATGGGGCATAATGAAAAAATGCTCTTTTTTTGCAGAAAAAAGCTTTTTTTGAAAAAATTTCAGCGAAAAATCTCTTTTTCGTATGTTTTATTTAATTTTGGAGAACGTTTTTGTTCGACCTTTTTTTGTGTTTGGAAAAACTGTGGATAACATTGCCTATTTGCTAGATGAAAACTGCTCTCCTTGGGCTCGGGCTTTAGCCCTTGTACGCGAGGAATGCTCCGATTTTGGTGCCGCCTTTTTTGATGCTGTCGGATTTGATGGTTTTTTTGAAGGTTACGTTTGCTTGACCGTCCCTGATGGATTCAGGGAGACTTGGCTCAACAGCCATTACGGCGATCTTTTGCGCAGAATTTTTGCCTCTATATATGGCAGCGACTTTGTGGATTACAAGGTCCGTGTTCTAGAAACTAATTCTGCTGAAAGTACTAAAGAAAATGGTGCTCGCCTATCAAAGGAAGTGGAGCGCCGAATTCGGTCTTCTATGGCCCAAGCCGCTGCATCGCAGACGGATAGAAGGCAGAGAGAAGAACTTAATTTGTACGAGAAGTACACTTTCGATAACTTTGTTGAAGGTGAATGCAATCTTACGGCTCTAAAGGCTTGCCGGACAATTGTGGAACATCCGGGCGATTCCGCCATGAACCTGTTGCTCGTATATGGAGCTCCGGGCCTAGGCAAGACCCACTTGCTTCAGTCCATTGCCGCAAGCTTACAGCAGAGCCGTCCAGGGCTTCGTATTGTGTATCGCCAGGCTTATGATTTCTTACGGGATTTCACAGCTATCGGCCGTGCAGCCAAGGCGAAAGAATGGGATAGAGTGAACCAGCTCAAGCAGGACTTTTCAGACCGCTATGAACATTGCGATGTGCTTCTGATGGATGACATCCAGCTTTTGAAGAGTGGCCTCAAGTGCCAGGCTCGTCTATCTATGCTTATCAGGTATATGAGTCGTATGGGCCGTCAGGTCGTGCTTAGTAGTGATTGTGCTCCCTTCAAGTTCAAAAAGCTTTCACAGGGTGAACAACCCGAAAAGAATTCCCCGTCCCATGAGCTTACGGCAGACCTCCTGAATCCGTTGGAGAACTGCGTGGCCGTTGGAATTGCGGAGCCGGATTTTGAAACACGCATGGCCCTTATTCGCAAGATGTCCGAAGGTATTCCCTTTGTGGAAGCCGATCGCGAAGAAATTTGCCGTTATCTTGCTATCCAGCCTCGGGCAAATGTCCGGGTCATCGAGGGACTCATGAACTGGCTTCGCGCAATGCACGTCCTCAACAATGTGGAATTGAACCTTTCCAATGTGAAGCGGATGCATGCCGCCTCCAAGTCCGGAGAGGCGGCCATCCTTACCGTTGAGAATATCATGGAAGCTGTGGCTGCCGAATTTTCACTGGAACCCAGGGTGCTTTCTTCTAAGCGTCAAGATGCGGGCGTGTCAATCCCCCGTAAGGTGGCCATGTACCTGTGTCGTGAACTTACGACGGAGTCCCTGAAGAATATCGGGGATGCGTTTCATCGGGATTACTCGACGGTGATTTCCTCCCTCAATTCTCTGGTGGACCAGCTTGCCAAGGATGAAGTCCTTCGCCGGCGCGTTGATGATATCCGTTACATGCTCGAGAGCTGAAAAATAGCCAAAAAAACGCTGTTTTGGGGCTTTTTTGCGGGGAATTTCTACCTCCCTTTTTAAATAGTGTTTATCTTTACCATAAAAGAGAGGTTTTTATGAAGAAGTCTTTTCTATTGGCTGGCGGTTTTTCCCTTGCACTGTTCTTTGCTGCATGCGGTGACGACAGCAGTTCTAACGGTACTGTTGACCAGGAGACAGATGTTTCCTCTTCTAGTGTAGGGGACTCTACGGATGAGTCTTCGTCATCTAAAGAGCAGAAGGACCCGTCCATACCCGAAGGCGCAAGGGCAGCAACGCTGGAAGATTTGAACAAACACCAAATCATTGAGATTAAGGGGGAGAAGTTCCTTCTGGCAACGGGAAGCAAGGTCGGAATATTTGGCTTGTGGACAACAGATTCTGTAGAATCCATTGATGGTCAGGAATTATTGATCGTAAGGTCGGATTTCAGTAACGGCAAGTTAAAACTTGACGGAAAGACATCTTTTATGCCCTTTACACACCCTAACGCAGCAAAAGAAGGGGCAAAAATCCTTGAGGAAATTAGTCAGGGAAAGCTTAGCCAGGAATTAGCTTTTATTGTAGAAAAGAAAACTTTGAAATATGGTGTGGGAAAATCAGATTACCAGAAGGTTGAGCCGAAAGGTCTAATTCTTCCCACAACGTATGTGACAGATGCAAACAAATTGACTGATAAGCAGGTAGTATGTGAAACCTCCGATGATACGACTATGGTCTATTCGTTCTACAAGGGTGGGCGCTATATTGCAGAAAAGGTCGTTAAGGGTGATACCATTTCCTGGAATGCCGGCTATGTGGATGTCTTTTACAATTTGACCTTTATGCTGAGTGATTTTGCCGGTCCTCAGAATGTCCAAAAAATAGGTGGATTCGCATACAAGTCAACACAGATCTTTTATGCCGGCCTTTCAAAAATGACGGACATTAACAAGATTGCTGAGATTCCTTGCACTGCATCTGAGCTGAAGTACACTTCGGTTGATGAATCGAAGATAATGGGGGTGTGGGTTGGAAAAGAAGATGGAGAGGATTGGATCTTTGATTTGCTTGAATCTCGTGAGTGGTCGATGAAAGCCGATGATGGGGCAAAAGAAAAGAAAGGCGGGAAAAATTGGGCGATATATGGAAACCAGCTGCTTTTGGATGTGGAATACAGTTCTTCGAAAAACGCAGCTCTTGGAATCAAGGGCCCCTTGTCCAAGGTTTCTGAAAAAGGCTTCACCTACAATCATTCGGACAAGGGAACACCTGCTGTCCCCAAGACTTGGGAACAGCCGGACCTCCAATAATTGATTGAGAGATATTCTTGAAAAAGAGATTTCGATTATTTCCTGCAGTCATTTTGTTGGTGACAGGTGCATCTTTGGCCTGGTCTGCATCTCCGGTGCTCGGACCTGATCATCCTCGTAATCTGAAACTGCTCGAAACGGCTCCCTTGCTGTTCGAGTATCATCGCTTGACTACGGGGAGTATGCCCCAGTCCTTTGCATACCCTCGTCGAGACACGACGTTCCAGAGGAAATTTACGCAGACTGAGCGTAACGCCCTGTTGTATTACGACAATGCCTGCGGTGCCATGATTTCTGGTCATCCCGGTATAGAATCATCCGAATTTCTTGATTCTTGCCGCGCCATAATGCCTCGTATCGCCCTTGCCACAAGCGTAGTGGGTGGGATAGATTATCGCGGTGGTGAGGCTTTGGGCGACACTATCTGGCCGGGTATTGACGGTGGTATTTATTTGCGTGGCTACGCGGATTCCGTAGATTTTGTCCTGGATGCCCGCATTTACGATGAATCCCATACTGCAGAGAATCCTCAGTCTTTTGATCGTGAATTCGTGGAAATCCAGAAAGAGGAAAATAACTCAGGGGTAGAGTACACAAGCTATGCCCGTTACCGTACCCATTTTGGTTTTAATCATGATTGGCTACGTGTAGATCTGGGACGCGATGTGTTGCACTGGGGGCCTGGTTACTACAATAACCTGACCTTGAACCAGTTTGCACTCCCTTACAATATGCTCTTGCTGGATATGCGCTTTGGTCCCTTGCGCGTTGTCAGTTTTTATGCGGATTTGCGTGTCTATAACAATAGTATGAGCATGAAGAACAAGGACGATACGCGAGATGTGTTCGGTCATCGCTATGAACTGGCGGTAGGGAATGCTACGTTGGGTATCAGTGAGCTGACGGTGCTATATGATAACATGAAACCCTGGCTCTTTGTACCGACAGCACCCTTGTTTATGGAAAAGGGAAACTACTCGGAGAATAGCAACAACGGAGCTCTGGCCTTTGATTTTAACTACCGCCTGTTCCAGTTTGCCCGAGTCTACACGGAATTCTTCTTAGATGATATGGAAAGTCCTGTAAGCCTTGTTAAGAATGACAATATCGAGGCGAAGTGGGCCTGGATGGCGGGTTTGCAGGCTGGCCATGATTTCTATTTCAAGGGGCACAAGCTTGAAATGGGAACCATTGCGGAATATGCCCGAGTGGAACCCTATGTTTACAGCCATTTTTCGGCTAATACAGCTCAGATAGCCCACCTGGGTTACCCTCTGGGAAACCAGGGTGGCCCTAATAGCCGTACTGTGGATTGGAGTGTCTTTGCTAGATGGGATAATCATATCTTCGCGGGAATCCGGAATACCTGGTTCTGGAAGGGAACGGATTATGGCAGTGCCGTAAATGATACTACGCCTCATCATGTCCATATGAAACTTCACAAGAAATATCTCGATGGTGCGGAAATGCTGTACTCCCTGACGCCGGCTCTAAGTTATGAAGGCCAGTTCGTGAGTTTCCTTGGCGAGGTGACTTTCTTTGATGACCGCAAGGTTTACTTGAGGGCTGGGTTCAAGTGGTAACAAGACCTGAGTTGTTGGCACCTGCGGGTGACTTAACCCGTATGAAATACGCACTGGCCTACGGAGCCGATGCCGTGTATGCTGGACAACCAGCTTTTTCGCTTCGGGCCCGTGAAAACGGTTTCAAGAATCTGGATGACTTGGCGGAGGGCATTGCTTATGTTCATAGCCAGGGCAAGAAATTTTATCTGACCAGCAACGTGATTCCCAGGAATACCAAGGTGGAATCATTTCAGAAGGCCTTGCTTGCCGCTCTGGAGTTGAAACCCGACGCCTTGATTGTTGCAGATCCTGGCTTTGTAGGCTGGCTTCGGGAGGTTGCACCCCAGACTGAAATCCATTTGTCGGTCCAGGCTAACACGACTAACTACTTGACGGCTTCTTTCTGGAAAAAACTGGGAGTTCGCCGTATTATCCTGAGCCGAGAACTTCGTTTGTCTGAAATTTTGGAAATTAAGGAGAAAGTCCCTGATCTTGAACTGGAGGTTTTTGTTCATGGGGCGGTCTGTATGGCCATGTCTGGGCGCTGCATGCTTTCAAATTGGGTGACACGAAGGGATGCAAACCAGGGGGCTTGCGATAACAGTTGCCGCATGCCGTACCGGCTGTACGCTAATGAAGGCCCCCAGTGCGCGGAATACAGGGCGCATGAGGGAGACTTCTTCTTGCAGCGGACGGACCGTTCGGAATTGCCTCCGATAGCCTTGGATGAAGACACCTGGGGAACCTACTTCATGAGTAGCCGGGACTTGTGTGCTTTAGATGTGGTGCCTGAATTGGTAAAGGCTGGACTGGATTCCTTCAAGATAGAAGGGCGTACACGTTCCGTCTATTACCTGAGTCAGGTGGTTCGGGCGTACCGGATGGCTATCGATGCTCCGGAAATGGTTCCGGATGAGGCTCGCCGGGCTTTGGACTTTGTGGATGGTCGTGGTTTCATGCCGGGCTTTTTAAAAGGACCGTTGCCCCAGAATTATGAATCCACACATGTCCCGGCTGCCGGGGGGTGTGTCTGTGCCCAGATTCTGGATTACGATGCTCAGACCTGTTCTTGTCGAGTGAACGTTAAAAATCCCTTCAGCCTGGGCGATTCCCTGGAGTTGATGACTCCGGGAGGAATGTCCCTTTGTAAAATTTCGGCTTTGAAGGATTTTAGGGGTGGAGATACGGATCGCCTGAATCCCGGCACGGAAGGCAGGGTCTTTTTACATGAACTGGAAAACACCCCTTTGGAATGTGTAAATTTTGGCTTTTTTGTGAAAAGGACTTGCCAAAATCCTAAAACAAATACATAAATTATTGCCATGGCTGTCGATGAAGCTACAAAGAAACAGGATGCGCTGGAACTCTATCAGATAGATGATAAAGCTGTCGTGCCTTTTTTTAAAGCTCATCTTGAAGAACTTCGTAAATTTTTACAAGAACACAAGAATGAAGATCTTTCTCTGCTGGTGAAACTCAAGCAGTTTATCCGTACGTACCGCTTGCCCTTTAATATGCAACGTTATATGGAAGTCCAGAGGACCTATATCCAGCAAAGCTTGCAGAACCAGATTCAGGATCGCCAGTCGGCGGTGAGTCACTGGATTCAGGAACACGCTTGCAGACATCGTAACCGCATGATACAGTTACAGTGCTTGTACCTGGAGCGCATTAAGGACACGCTCATTCCCGAAGTCCAGGCCATGTTGGAACGTAGGTTGGAAAAACTTCATGGGGAATCTTCTGATTCCCAGTGACGATTAGAGGGAATGGCCATGAACCATATCGGCTTGAACGGTGTTTTTAGCAGTTTTTTCGCTCGTGGTCATTGTGGCCCTCGTTGCATGCGGCGGGGAATCCAGCTGCACGGTTGAAATGAAGTTGCTGGAAGATGAGTCTGCCAATACCAGTTCTTCGTTAGAAAAACTCTCCAGTTGCTCTTCGCTGCTTCCGAAATCTTCATCTTCTTCTTTTTCATCATCTTCGGTTACTTCAAGCTCTGATTCGGAATCAGCAAATTGTAAGGGCGTCGATTTTGATTCCAATAAACAAGTTTGCGACGGTCGAGATAAGAAGGTCTATAAGATTGCGACTATCGGTAATCAGGTGTGGATGGCGGAAAATATGAACCTCGATTACAAGCTGGGTGAGGATAGCTATGGCACTTTCTGTTACGATGATGATTCCAACAATTGCTCCAAATACGGCAGACTCTATACCTGGGCTGTCGCTACGGATTCTGCTGGTTGGCACATACCGACAATAGTGGAGTGGGAAACGTTACTCACGAAGGTTGGGTCCGGTTTGGCTCTTAAGTCCAAGACGGGATGGAAGGATGTGGCTGCCGGGAAGTCTGGCAGTGGAACCGATGAATATGGCTTCAGTGCGCTTCCGGCGGGATTCAGGTTTGGCCCTGATGATGTAAGCGAAGAAGACATCCAGAATGGCGAATCCCCTTATGACGGGATACTCAAGAGTGCAGATTTCTAGAAATTTCTTAATATAGGAACTTGATTCCGATAGCAATCAGGATTACACCTGCAAGGATTTGTGGGGCGTTAGTCTTGAATAGTTTTGCGGCACGCGTCCCGATTTCGAAACCGGCAATGCCGAACAGGAATGCTGTTATGGCGATGACCGTTGTCGTAAAAATCAGATTGACCTGTACAAAGGCGAAAGATACGCCTATGGTGAGTGCGTCGATGCTAGTGGCGAGGGAAAGAAGCACTATGCTTGTAAAACCAAGTGCTCCGATTTTCTTGCGCTCCTCTTTTTTACGGAGGGCTTCCCAGATGAATTTTATTCCCAATAGGCAGAGGATAATGCTGGCGATAATGGGTCCGAGATTTTGAACCCAGTGCTTGATAAGGGTGCCTGATCCAAAACCCGCTAGGGTCATACACCCCTGAAAAAAACCGAAGGATACGGCAAGGGCAAGGGCCTTTATCCGAGATACTCCGGAACGTCCAAGCCCAATAGAAGTGGCCACGGCAAAGCAATCCATGGCCTCGATAACCGCAATGAGAATTACGGAAAGAGCGTTCAAAATAGCCTAAAAGGTTTAGGTGTTCTTGAACAGTTCTTCTTTACTGATAGCCTTGAAGTTGGTGGCCTTCAGGGCTTCAATAGCCTTATCCGTGTCCTGGAAACGGAGAATCATGATGTTGGATCCGTCCAGGGTAGAGGGGTAGGCGTACATGTAGTCGATCTGTTGGCTGCCCACTGCGGTGGAGAGCAGTTCGGCGAGGCCTCCGATAGCGGCGTTCACAGGACAGGCCACCACATCGGTAATGGTGGCGCTTAGACCAGCCTTGGCAAGCACATCCACCGCTTTTTCGGGGTTATTTACGATGAGGCGGATAAGCCCAAACTCGCCGGAATCGGCAAGGGTTAGCGAAAGCAGGTTCACTCCGGCATCGGCAAGAGAACGGCACACGGTCTGCAAACGACCGGGCCTATTGGATACGAAAACGGATACTTGCGGAATCTTCATGTTATACCTCCTTACATCTTCTTCCTGTTATCAATCACTCTCTTTGCCTTGCCTTCGCTGCGGGGCAGGGAATCCGGTTCGCACAGGGTGACGATGACGGAAATGCCGAGAATCTGTTCGATGGAATGCTTGAACTTCTTGTTTAGCTGTTCCATGTCGCTCATGGAGTCGCTCACCATATCGCGGGAAACTTCCACCTTCACTTCCAGGGTGTCCATATTGTTCTTGGTATCCAGCACAATCTGGTAGTGGGGCAGGGCCTTTTCGGCACGGAGCAGGGCCGTTTCGATCTGGCTCGGGAACACGTTCACGCCACGCATGATGATCATGTCGTCGCTGCGGCGGCCAATGCGGCGGATAC
>JAEEGL010318808.1_pt1 | contig 12581 bp, 9 predicted proteins | sample 9134231 | NCBI WGS metagenome assembly JAEEGL01 (sample SAMN16246548, study PRJNA631951) | gut metagenome | biome: gut microbiome; feature: rumen; material: fiber-attached | host: Bos | place: Iran: Karaj | collected 2018-10
CGTTTGTTGAAGCTTGTAAGAAACTCAATGAAACCAGAGCTCAGGAACTTGATGGAACAATAAATGGCTGAAAACCGGACATATAAAAGAGGACAGACGATAATCGAGGCAGGCTCGGCGATATCTTCACTGGGCCTGATCATATCGGGGCGCGTGGCAGCGGTTTATCCCGGAGGAGCCATGATGCTCGACCGTGCTGATGTCATGGGAATAACCGAGGTTGTGAACGAGGTTCACTTCCTCGGTTATAAGGCTGTTTCCGACACGGTTGTCATTCCTTATCCTTATACGAATCTTGAAACTTTAGAGAAACTCCTGTCACAGCACAATGACTTTGCCAGGGTTTCTCTTTGTTCATTATTCAAGCAGATCACCGGTCTTCTCGGACAGTGCCAGATATCCGAGATCCATTCGGGGGATCTGTACCAGAAGCTCGGCAGGGATGTTGAGCTGTATAAGAACCTCTGCAAAAAGTTCCGTGTAAAGGCCGAGGATATCAGTGAGATATCCGAGCTGGATACGTATCTGATAGAGGAATCGTCGGATACGTGGCTTGCCGATTATTATGCCGGACTTGCAAAGCTATACCAGTCCGAGACGGGAAAGACCGTTGCAACGGATCTGTCGGTCACGATGGGTATGCTCAGAAAAGGAAGTCTCGACTCCAGAAAGGCATACCAGCTTCTCGACAATTACTACACCTTCAGACAGGAACTCGGAAATATCTATTTCAAGCCCGAAGGAAACGATCTCTACGACCATCTGACGGAGCTCTTCTTCAGACTCAGTCCGGGCAGCGAGGATATGTTCGAACTCAGAAAGAACATCACCCGCATAGAGGAATCCTTCTATGATGAGGTCGGACTCGATGACGGTATTTACAGGAGCAGGATGGATGCGTTTGCCGACAAGGCGGACAATATGCCGGAAGCCCCCGATGAACCCGAAGAGGATGAAAGCAGCGATGAATTAAGATACACCGAGGAACTGAACGGTTCTCTCGATAAGATCATCGACTTTATCGGAGACGAATCCGAGACGGTCATCAATTTCAAGACTCATGTGGTCGATCTGAAGAATGTGGACGATCCCGAATCTGTGGATGATGACATAGCATCCCTGAGAAAGAGGATCGCCAACGAATTCTACGATATCTACAAGATGGTATTCTTCAGATCCCTCGAAAAGACACCGACTCTTCCCGTTCTCATGTTCCTTTATTTCGGATATGTAGATGAGCAGCTTGCGGGAAAGAAATATTCCGCATTTCTTGCAAGCATCGCTTCGTCCCTGAAGGATCACTCCGGTGCCGGGGTCTATACTTTCTATGACTGGCTGAAGAGCATCTATAACGGAAAGAAGGATCCGAGCCGCGACGAATTCGATACGGATTATACCGATACCATTCATAAGCTGAAGATCCAGAACAAGATCGATGCCGCCGAGGAAAAGAAGAGACTTGCCGACGGAAAGGCCAAGGTAAATTTTGAGCTTGATAATTTCTTCCGCTCCGCAGATAAGGTCACATATGGAAGGATAACGACATTCTGCCCCATCTTCCTTGAGAAGACCTGTATAAAGGATCCCACTTCCACGCTGGTTACTCTGGAAGCAATATCCGGTGCACTTGACAGGATAAGGGAAATCGATTATTCCGCTTATTACCGTGAGAGCCTTGACCAGAAGAACATCGAAGTGATGGGCAAGGAAACGATCCATCTTGAGTACCTTCCCGATTTTATACTGATGCCCAATATGGGAACCAGGGCCGTCATGTGGCAGGAGATAGAAGGAAAGCTCCGCAATTCACCTTCGAGAATGGCCATAAGTATTTTCCATGCGGAGGATATCTTCGGAACCCTTATCAGGCTTACAGGTGATTTCAGATGGGAGATGTGCAAGCGTGTTCAGGGTGCGAGATGGAACGATGTCACCGAGCATTCGCTCACGAGTGAATATTTCGATTATGTTCAGTTCTACAGGAAGAACAGGGATCTGAGTCCTGAGATCAAAGAGAAGATCAGGACTTCGCTGCAGAGAGCAAAGAACAGCTTCAAGGAAATGTTCATCCGTGATTATATTCTCTGGATCATGTATGAAGGAAACGGCTCGCCGAGACTCAACAAGGTTGCAAGGCAGATCATCCATACGTACTGTCCGTTTAACAGCAAACAGAGTGCAAAGCTTCGTACCAATCCCATCTATACCGAGCTGATAGACAGAAGCGAACTCAAGAAGGGTCAGAAGCTCCACAGACTGGACGGACTTCAGAAGAAGCTTGCGGCTTCGGGACAGACGGTTCCGGATACACTTAAAGACGAGATAGCATTCATCTCGGGAAATGTTTGATGAAGTGAGGATGCACATATGGCAATGAATCCGATAGCGATGATGCAGGCTGCGGGAAGGATCAAGATCTTTCAGGAACAGCATCCGAAGGCAATCGCATTTATTCAATCGATATCAAACGGTGATCTTAGGGAGGGATCTGTCATAGAGATCAAGGTCACCACCCCGGAAGGCAAGGAGTCCGTATCCAACATAAAACTGACCAGGGACGATATCGAAACCTTTAACCTATTTAAAAATTCACAAACTGGAAACTGATCAATGAGAACAGATGACGTAATCAACGAAATAGAAAAAGTAGTAAGGGGAAAGAGAGAGGTTGTGACCATAGTGCTCGCAACACTCATCGCCGGAGGACATGTCCTTCTCGAGGATATCCCCGGTGTCGGCAAGACCACCCTGGCAGTCGCACTTTCGAGGGCACTTGGACTTGATTATTCGAGAGTGCAGTTTACACCCGATGTAGTTCCGGGAGATCTTCTCGGATTTACTTACTACGATCAGAAGACGGGAGAATTTGTTTTCCGTGAGGGAAGCATTTATACAAACCTGTTCCTTGCGGACGAGATCAACAGAACCTCACCCAAGACCCAGTCCGCCCTTCTCGAGGTAATGGAAGAAAGACGTGCAACGGTCGAGGGCAATACCAGAACTCTTCCCGATCCCTTCTTCGTTATAGCGACCGAGAATCCTTACGGCTCCAGCGGAACACAGAAGCTTCCCGAATCGCAGCTGGACAGATTTATGACATGTCTGTCAATGGGCTATCCCGATCACGGAAGTGAGGTCGAGGTACTTGCCGGTGATGCACGTTCGAAGATGGATACCGTTAACGCTGTATTTACCGCAAGCGAGATACTGGATATTCAGAAAGCGGCGTCCGAAGTATATACGGATCCCGCACTTTATGATTATGTCGTTGCTCTGTCTGAGGCGACAAGAAGCGATGAGAGATTTTCACTCGGACTTTCTCCCAGAGGAAGTATTGCCCTGTATAAGGTTTCCAGGGCTCTTGCGTATATGTCGGAGAGAAATTATCTGACTCCCGCGGATATACACAGGGCATGGATCTATACTTCGGCACACAGAGTAAAGCTTTCACCCAGGGGAAGAGCTTCGGGTCTTTCGATCGGTGAGATCCTTTCCGAGATCCTTAAGAGCGTTCCCATTCCCAAGATCAGCTAAGATGGAACATTTAAAAAACGTTCTGTATATTATTTCATATGTTTGTATGACGGCAGCGGTCCTGCTTGTGGCAGTTTTCTACAGACAGCCGCTTGCCTCGATTCTTCTTGTTTTTCTGATTGTGCTTCCTTTCTTATCCATCGCCGCAGGCTATTACGGATCAAAGCATCTGTCCGTTACCGCATCGGCCCCTCCGGAACAGATAACGGAGGGAGATGAATTCAGGGTAAGGCTTCATATCAGAAACACTTCCTTTGTGCCTCTTCTCAGATGCCTGATCCGGTATACCTTCAGTAATTCGTACAGAAAAGACGACCGCACATTCACGATCACACTTGCCGGCGAAAGCTTCGTATCGGAGCACATCAATATTTCTTTTAAGACATCAATGCCCGGAATGTTCAATCTGGATGCCGAAAACATCCTTGTGAGTGATCCTCTCCATTTCAGAACATTCACCGTAAAAAACGAGATACATATCATGATCCCGGTAATGCCCTCTTCGGTCCCGGTTCCTGATACCGTTCTTTCCAAGTATGAAGGGGAACCTGCGGACGACATTCCTTCCGATAACGGAGAACTCACCCGCGATATAAGGCAGCTCAGGGAATACAGGGCGGGCGACAGGCTGAAGGATATACACTGGAAGGCATCCGCTTCGGCCCAGGAACTTATGGTCAAGGAATATGAAAGAAGCGTCGATCTGATGTATCTGCTCCTTCCCGAGATCATCAAGGGAAAAGAAGAACAGTCGCTGAGGCTGTATTATTCTCTCGGAAAGAAAATGCTGTCCGGGAATATGGGATTTCGAACCGCGGTTTATCATCCCGATGAAAAAACATTTTATTACTGCAATGTAAGCTGCGCCTCCGATCTTGATGAGAGCGTATATGAGATAATGAGGGAAAGTGCATCGGAATCGGAAGTCTATCCGATGTTCATGGCACAGAATCCCGGAAGCTACGGGATCATAAGGATATGTCCGGAAGGAATACTAAATACCTGAAAACCGAAAAAATGCTCACCCTGCAAAACGACCCCCATCCGGGATTCAGAGGCAGGAAAGAGCTTAAGGACAGGAATAAGGAATTGTCCGAAAGAGGAGTATGCGAGGGCGATATCACGGGAGATCAGCCGCCGCATAAATATATTGCGGTTCTTCTCAGGGGCATCCTTATCTTTTTCGGTGCATACGGAACCGTGTGGGGACTCGCGGGAGCATTCGATCTTGCTTACGATCCCGTAAAGGTTTTCGTATGGATCCTTGTCATGGCGATAATATCCGCATCGGTCTACTATAACCGTGCGACCTTCTATATCGGCTACATAACCATGTTCATATCATTCTTTGTCTTCTCGGTGCTGATGTATTCGTACATCAACTCCGGTTTCCAGGCGTTCATGAATGAATTGAATGAACACTATGTGGACTATTTCGCACTTCCCGCGGTCAGAGTTTCGGAGGAGATCATCGAGGACAGGAGTCTTTCCGTTCCGATAGCGTGCATTTTCATGGGATGGGTCTATTGCATCATGCTCAATGTGACCATCTCCAGTTACATGAATCCCGCACTTACTTTCCTGATCACATTCATCCCCCTTCAGGCAGCTTTCTATATTGATATAACTCCTTCATATCTTTGCATGACCATGCTCATCATGTGTTATGCTTCCGTGCTGGTCCTTTCTAGGGCCGGGTACTATGCCCTTCCGTACAGGTACAAAAAATATGAGATATACCTGCGAAGAAGGCGAAAGAAGGGTGCGGATGATTCATACATTCTTTCCGCAAGAGGAATGCTTTCCGTATTCGGGATCTCCGTTATCCTTTCGCTGGTTTTCTTTGTAGTATCCGGTGCGGTATTCGGTGACAGCTATTCAACAAAATTTATTTCCAACAGGCTGAAGAACAAGACTGATGAATATGTAAAGGTTCTTGTCATGAACGGACTTATGTCCCTGTTCAACCGTTACGATGCAACCGGTGGACTTGCACACGGAAGGCTCGGCGGAATAGGATCGGTCACTCCCGATTACAAGACCGATCTGATCGTTACCTATGCACCCGAAACACCGGACACGATCTATCTTCGTGCGTTCGTTGGTGACAGATATTCCATGGACAGGTTCACGGAAGATAAGAATGTCTTCGAAGGCAGCGAATACGAGCCCTTCAATATGACGGACGATCCCGTGGAGATGATCATTGAAAATGTCGACGCCGACACAGGATATTATTATCTTCCCTATCATTCGATAAATGCCGTCGGCGATAAGGATGGAACCTCAGTCATCACATATGTTCCTTCGCCTTATGATGTATTCTATGAAACCGACGATGCCGGGATGATCGAGTATTCCGAATATGTTTTTGAGACTTATACCTTTGTTCCCGAAAGTCTGATCCCCGTTCTTGACGAGACGGTCAAAAAGGCCGACATGATCAATGACGACAGGACGTATCACGGAATGCTCTACAGCTGTTCGCAGCTTGAGAAGTACTTTGCCGAGAATTACAGATATTCCCTTCAGCCCGGCAGAACGCCGCTCGGAACCGATGTTGTCGAATACTTCCTTTCCTCCCAGGACAGGGGCTACTGTATGCATTTTGCATCCGCATCCACACTGATCCTCAGGTATATCGGCATTCCTGCAAGATACTGTGAAGGTTATGCCCTTACGGCTAATCAGCTTGCGGAAGCGGAACTGTTTATAGATGAAAACGGAGAAAGAAAAGTCAAAGTCGAGCTGTCCGATGCACAGGCTCATGCATGGGTAGAGGTATACATACCCGGCTACGGATGGATCCCTTACGAAATGACACCCCCGTCATTCGGTGAAGAAGATGCCGTTCCGATGAACAGCATCATGGGTATCCTTTCCGGACTTTTCAGTACCGCGACAAGAAACGATGAATCGGATGAAGGCGGCACCGGTGCAGGCACGGAAGCGGGAGCCGGAACATTCAGAAGAGTATTTGACAGCGTTGAATTCCTTATCAGGCCTCTCGGAATGACCGTGGTGACCGTGATACTGCTCATTCTTTTGATACCCTTTGTCAAAAACACGGCGGTACTACTCAGGATAGAGCGGATGAAGAAGAAAGGCAGATACAGCGATGCACTGCTTATAAGATACAGAGCCTATGTCAGAAAGCTTTACGGCAAAAAACTGATAGGATCCGTAAATGTTGACAGCGTCGACCTGTCGGAAGACTTCCGGAACAAACTTGAGCTGGTGGCAGGCTGCGGAGATACAAAGTTCCCCGCCGAACGAACGGAGGATATCGGAGGCAAAGCCGAGAGCGTGGGCAGGGTTGTCAGGATGGCCGCATTTTCCGCTTCGGACATATCGGACTCCGAATATACGGAAACCTGCTCGGCCATGAAGGATATTCTCAGATCCGTGTCCGGGATACGGGCAAAAAAGGTAAAAACCTTGCAAATCAAAACGGAAACTGTATAATTAAAAGTAGTTTCCAATAACTGTTTTGGCTTTGACGGAGGTGTCATATGAAGGATGTCATCATTATAGGAGCCGGCGTCATCGGAAGCGCGATAGCCAGGGAACTTTCCCGATATGATCTTGACGTTCTCGTCATCGAAAAAGAAAGCGATGTCTGCGAGGGAACTTCCAAAGCAAACAGCGGAATAGTCCATTCCGGATATGATGCGATGCCGGGCACTCTTAAGGCACGGTTCAATGTAGAAGGAAATCTCCTTATACATAATCTTTCCAAAGAACTTGATTTCCCATTTAAAGAAAACGGATCCCTGATCCTTGCCCTCGAAGAGGAAGGAAGAAAGGGTGTGGAAGAACTGATGGAACGCGGTATCAAAAACGGCGTTCCCGGTCTTCGTATTGTCGAAAAAGAAGAACTGAGACAGATGGAACCCAATGTATCGGAGAATGCGGTATGCGCGCTGTACGCTCCGACCGGCGGTATCGTATGTCCCTTCGGAATGAACATCGCGTTTGCGGAGAATGCCGCCGACAACGGTGTTTCTTTTGTATTTGATGCGGAAGTCACTGAGATAAGAAAAGAAGAAAGTGAAAGCGGTGATGTTTATTACAAGGTCACCGCGGGAGACGAAATATATCAGGCGAAGACCGTGGTCAATGCCGCCGGAGTATATTCCGATGTCATGCACAACATGGTCTCCGGCAAAAAGATACACATAACCCCCAGGAAAGGCCAGTACTGTCTTATGGACAAGACCGTCGGCGGATATGTAAATCACACTCTTTTCCAGATACCTACGAGGGCGGGAAAGGGAGTGCTCGTCACTCCGACGGTTCACGGAAATCTTATGTGCGGACCCACCGCGGACGGAGGAGTCGATCCCGAGGATACCGCAACGACAGCGGCAGGACTCGATACCGTTCTTGCAAAGGGTTCCCTTTCCGTACTGAATCTTCCGAGGATGACCATTACTTCTTTTGCGGGACTCAGGGCACATGAAGACGGAGGAGACTTTATCGTCGGTGAAGCGGAGGACGCTCCCGGATTCTTCGATGCAGCGGGAATCGAATCCCCGGGACTTACCGCAGCTCCCGCAATCGGTGTATATCTTGCGGAGCTTATAAGCGGTAAACTCGGAGCTTCGAAAAAAGAGAACTTCATCGGGGAAAGAAAAGGAATACCTAGCGTGGCTCTCGCAAGTGACGAGGAAAGAGCCGCACTTATCAAAGAAGATCCGCTGTACTCCAAGGTGGTCTGCAGATGTGAGCTTGTTACCGAAGGCGAGATCAGAAATGCGATCACGAGAACTCTCGGGGCAAGAACCGTTGACGGAGTAAAAAGAAGGACCAGAGCCGGAATGGGAAGATGCCAGGCGGGCTTCTGTCTCGCAAGGACCGTTCCGATACTTGCCGAGCTTCTGGGAAAGAGCGAGGAAGAGGTCGAAAAGAGCGGTCACGGATCATATTACCTGGACGGACAGATCAAGGACACCCTGTAAGGAGCGGATATGGCAGAGATAAAAAAAGATCTCGTTATAATAGGCGGCGGTCCTGCGGGCCTTGCGGCGGCAGTCAGTGCTGCGGGCGAGGGCGTTAAGGACATACTGATCATCGAAAGGGATATTCGTCTCGGAGGTATCCTTAACCAGTGTATACATAACGGATTCGGACTCCATACTTTCAAGGAGGAGCTGACCGGACCCGAATACGCCGACAGATATATAAAGATGGCGGAGAAGGAACAGATCCCGTTCATGCTCGATACGATGGTGATCGATCTTTCCTTCGATGAAACGACCGGGGAAAAGATCGTTACCGCGATGAATAAAAGCGAGGGTCTCTTTTCCGTAAGGGCACGTGCGGTGATACTTGCGATGGGCTGCCGCGAAAGACCCAGGGGCGCTCTCAACATTCCCGGCTTCAGGCCGAGCGGAATCTATTCTGCGGGAACCGCACAGTACTACACCAATATGGAGGGAAAGCTTCCCGGCAAAAAGGTTGTCATCCTGGGATCAGGAGATATCGGTCTCATCATGGCAAGACGTATGACATATGAGGGAGCGAAGGTTCTGTGCGTTGCCGAGCTCCAGCCTTATTCGGGAGGACTCAAGAGAAACATCGTCCAGTGCCTTGACGATTTCGGCATACCTCTTCTTCTCAGCCACACGGTCGTCGATATCAAAGGAAAGAGAAGAGTCGAGGGCGTTACGATTGCCGAGGTCGATGAAAACAGAAAGCCGATACCGGGATCCGAGATCTTCTATGAATGCGACACGCTTCTTCTTTCATGCGGACTGATACCCGAGAATGAACTTACGAACAAGCTCGGCGTAAGTATGAATCCCGTTACGGGCGGAGCATTTGTAAATGAAAGTCTTGAGACTGACATACCCGGAGTATATGCATGCGGAAATGTCCTTCACGTCCATGATCTCGTGGACTATGTTTCCGGTGAGGCTGCGACCGCGGGAAAGAATGCCGCAAGTTTCCTGCTGGGAAAACTCGCATCCAAAAATGACGGAGCTGTCATAAATATCAGAACCGAAAACGGAGTCAGATATTCGGTGCCTTCCGTCGTAAGACCTTCATTCATGCCCGATACGCTCACGGTAAGATTCCGTGTGGGAAACGAATTCCGTGACAAAAACCTTTCTGTATATCTTGACGGAAAGCAGCTGATGAAATTGTCGAAGCGCATCATGGCTCCGGGAGAGATGGAACAGATCATCCTTGTTAAGAGCAAGGTAAACGAGATCATTTCTGAAAATGAAAACGGCGGGCACGAACTCGTCATCCGCGTTGAGGATAAGGAATAAAAATATGGAAACACGTGAACTTACCTGCATAAGATGTCCGATAGGATGCCACATTACCGTGGAGCTTGAAAACGGTGAGGTGAAGAGCATTACCGGCAATTCCTGTCCGAGGGGAGAGGAGTATGCCGCAAGTGAAGTCACACATCCCGTGCGTATTGTCACGAGCCTTGTTAATCTTAACGGAGGTGAGCGTTCGGTCGTATCCGTTAAGACCGCGGGAGATGTTCCGAAGGAAAAGATGATGGATGTTGTCGGTGCACTTAAGAATGTAACCGCCGAAGCACCCGTCAGCATCGGAGATATCATCGTGAAGGATATAGCCGGAACCGGAGTGGATATAGTGGCCACTTCCAATGTTGCGAAGAAATAATCAGCAGGTCCGGTCAGCAAAGAACACTTACGGACGGATCATTATTTACCGGGAGGACGGATATGGAAAAATTTATCCTTGCACTCGATCAGGGAACAACAAGCTCAAGAGCCATCATATTCGACAGGGATGCGAAGATAAAAGCGATCGCACAGAAGGAATTCGAACAGTACTATCCCCAGCCCGGCTGGGTTGAACATAACCCCAGGGAGATCTGGTCATCACAGCTTTCGGTTGCAAGGGAGGCAATGGCCAATCTTGGCATAGGCGCTTCGGACATAGCTGCGATCGGCATCACAAACCAGAGAGAGACGACCATAGTCTGGGATAAGGAAACGGGTGAGCCCGTATATAACGCTATCGTATGGCAGTGTAGAAGAACGGCGCCCGCGATCGACCGTATCGTTGCGGCAGGACGCACGGATATGATCCGCGAAAAGACGGGGCTTGTTCCCGATGCATATTTCAGTGCGAGCAAGATCGCATGGATCCTCGACAATGTCGACGGTGCGAGGGAGAGAGCCGAAAAAGGAAAGATCATCTTCGGAACCGTGGATACCTGGCTCATCTGGAATCTCACCGGCGGACTCGTACATGTAACGGATTACACGAATGCCGCAAGGACCATGCTCTTCAATATCCATACACTCGAGTGGGACAAGGATCTCCTTAAGCTTTTCAACATCCCCGAGAGTATGCTTCCCGAAGTTAAACCCAGCAGTGCACAGTACGGCTATTCAAGCGAGAAGGTAATGGGAGGATGGATCCCCATTGCGGGAGCGGCAGGCGACCAGCAGGCTGCACTTTTCGGACAGTGTTGCTTCGAAAAGGGAGATGTCAAGAACACTTACGGAACCGGATCCTTCATTCTTATGAACACCGGTGATGCTCCCGTCGAATCCACTCATGGGCTTCTTACAACCATGGCTGCATGCACATCGGAAAAGCCCGAGTATGCACTCGAGGGATCGGTCTTTGTCGCAGGTGCGGCGGTGCAGTGGCTCCGCGACAGCATGCGTATGGTAAAGAGCGCTGCACAGACTGAGGAATATGCGGACCGTGTTTCCGACTGCGGAGGTATGTATGTCGTTCCCGCATTCACAGGAATGGGTGCACCCTACTGGGATCAGTATGCGAGAGGCACCATCGTCGGAATAACAAGAGGAACGACAAAGGAACATTTTATCCGCGCAACACTTGAATCCATCGCGTACCAGTCGGTCGATGTGATGAAGGCAATGGAAGAGGATCTCGGTGAACCCATACAGGGACTTAAGGTTGACGGAGGCGCTTCCGCCAATAATTTCCTCATGAAATTCCAGGCCGACATGATCGGAACCACAGTTTACAGGCCCAAATGCATAGAGACCACGGCAATGGGCGCGGCATTTCTTGCCGGTCTTGCCGTTGAGTTCTTCAAGGATAAGGACGAGATCCGCTACAAGTGGGAGCTCGGAAGGGAATTCAAACCTTGCGATGACAGGGAGTACGCGGCTAAGTGTATGAAGGGCTGGCACAAGGCTGTTAAGTGTGCACTATCCTGGTCGGAAGACAAGGATTAATATTCAACAAAAATCTCATAGCCGAATCGGCAAAATCTCACCAAATCTTCACTTTTGCACAAAAAATAGCAAAAAATAGTTGCATTGAAGAGGCAAATGTTTTATCATTCACCTCGAAATCGATTAAGTATAACGATTAAGTATAACGATTAAGCAAAAATCGCCTGATATACAAGTATTTTCAGCGCATATAGGAAGGGCACATCAATGAAGGATTTCCTGAAAAACACATGGAAACACAGAGCACATGTGGTACTTGCATTACCTGCATTTCTGGTACTGTTTTTTATCATGTATGTTCCCATGACAGGTCTTGTTCTCGCTTTCAAAAGATTCGACTCCAGACTCGGAATCTACGGCAGCCCTTTTTGCGGACTTGATAACTTCAAGTTCCTCATCGCATCCAAAGCACAGTTCATCACTTTTACAACGAACACATTAAAGTACTACGTCATCTTCACCGCACTCGGCACCCTTCTCAATGTTGCACTTGCAATCGCCATCGATCAGTGCATTTTCAAGAAGACCACCAAGGCTATGCAGACACTTATGATCATTCCCGTCTTCATTTCCTATGCGGCGGTGCAGTTCATCGTATATGCATTCATCAGCAAAGATACCGGAATGATCAACAACTTATTCGGAACCAGTACCAGCTACTATATGACTGCGAGCTACTGGCCTGTGATACTTACGATCACCAAGATCTGGAAGGATACCGGATACGGATCGGTTCTTTATATGTCCGTGCTTGCCGGAATCGATACCGAGCTTTACGAGGCGGCGGAGATCGACGGTGCGAACAGATGGAAGAAGATATGGCATATCACAATTCCC
>JAEEGL010499695.1_pt1 | contig 12581 bp, 5 predicted proteins | sample 9134231 | NCBI WGS metagenome assembly JAEEGL01 (sample SAMN16246548, study PRJNA631951) | gut metagenome | biome: gut microbiome; feature: rumen; material: fiber-attached | host: Bos | place: Iran: Karaj | collected 2018-10
ATTTTGAAAATACAGTTATTGTTGTATCACATGATAGATATTTCTTAAACAAAGTGTGTACAAACATTGCGGATGTAGACTTTGGAAAGATTAAAATATATCCAGGAAATTATGATTTCTGGTATGAATCTAGCCAATTATTACAAAAGCAAATGAAGGAACAAAACAAGAAAAAAGAAGAAAAAATTAAAGAATTACAGGCTTTTATTGCAAGATTTAGCGCAAATGCTTCTAAATCTAAACAAGCAACATCTAGAAAGAAATCATTAGAGAAAATTCAATTAGATGAAATTGTTCCTTCTAATAGAAGATATCCATATGTTGATTTTAAACCAGACAGGTTGCCAGGAAACGAAATATTAAAAGTAAACAATATTTCTAAAACAATAAATGGCGAAAAAGTATTAAGCAATGTATCTTTTACAGTTAAAAAAGATGATAAAATTGCATTATTATCAGACAATGAAAATGCAAAAACAGTATTATTCCAAATTTTAGCTGGCGAATTAGAGCCAGATGAAGGAAGCATTGAATGGGGAACAACGATTACAACAAATTATTTCCCTAAGGACAACAATTATTTATTCAAAAGTGAAGATAGTATTACGGATTGGTTAAGACAATACTCAAAAGATCCAGATGAAACATATGTTAGAAGCTTTTTAGGAAGAATGCTTTTCTCAGGAGAAGAAGCTCTAAAACCAGTAAAGGTATTATCTGGAGGAGAAAAAGTAAGATGTGTTATTTCAAAAATAATGCTTTCCGGAGCAAACTTCTTAATGTTTGACGAACCAACAAACCATTTAGATATGGAAAGTATAACATCTCTTAATGATGGTATGTTAAAATTTAAAGGAAATATGATATTTACATCACATGATCACCAATTAATGCAAACTGTTGCAAATAGAATTATTGATTTAAAGAAAGACAAAGTTGTAGATAGAGAAGTAACATATAATGAATATTTAGGAATTGAATAAAAAAAAGAACTATCAATCTAATATTGATAGTTCTTTTATTTTAACTATATTTTTTTTGAATTTCTTCAATTAAATTGTATTTAGTCCTTAAAATTCTTAAAAATGCTTCTGCAACCTCTGGATCAAATTGTGTTCCAGAACATTTTTCAATCTCTGCTATAACAACATCTAATGGCAATGCATCACGATAACTTCTTTTAGATGTCATAGCATCAAATGTATCAACAACAGCTGTAATTCTAGCAAGGAAAGGAATTTCGCATCCGCTTAATTGACCAGGATATCCTTTTCCATCAAATCTTTCGTGGTGACGCTTTACAATAGGAATAATATCTCTAAAAATAGAAGCTTCTCCCAACATGTGTTCACCAATTGAGGGGTGATTTTTTATTTGAGAGTATTCTTCATCACTTAATTTTGATTCTTTTAGTAAAATACTATCCGGAATTCCGATTTTTCCAATATCATGGAATAGTCCACCAATTTTTAAAGTATGTAAGTTTTCTTCATCTAAACCTAATTCTTTTCCTAAAAGAACAGAATATTCAGAAACCCTATCTGAGTGACCCCTTGTATATGGGTCTTTTGCCTCAACAGTATGCCTTAAGATACCAATTGTATCTAAATAAGCTTTTTCTAATTCCTCGCTTTTATCTTTTAATTCAGCATTTATTGTTCTTATTGTATAAAACTGTTTTATTGATTTAATACCAGACTCAACAAGTAAAACCAATTGATCCCAGCTACCACTTTTTTCACAATAACCTTGAATATCTAATCTTTTAATGGTCTCAAGAGGTGGAACTAAGCTTGCATGACCTGTTAATAGTAAGATATATATGTCTTTATCAAATTCACGAACTCTTTCAACAACTTCATCACCATGAATTGGGTCCATCATAAAGTCTAATATGAGCATATCAAAATGTTCTTTTTTCATTCTTTCAATTGCTTCAAGTGGATCTGTATAACCAGTAATGTTATAACCAAAAGGAGCAAGAAAAACACTTAAAGAATCAAGTATTCCCTGTTCATCATCTAGGACCATTATTTTATATTCAATATCCTTGTCTTCTTGGGAATTATGGAAAATCATATTTTTTCTCATATTAATTAATTCCTTTCTTTAAATATCTATAATGAAAATAAAATAAAATTGAAAACTTATTAATTTAACTCCATTATATCAAACTTATTAGAAATTGCAACAATGTAAAATTACTGTAATGGCAAATGAATATCAAATGTTGTTCCAACACCTTCTTTTGAGGTAAATGTCATATCTCCATCAAATTTTCCCTTAATAGTTGAATATGACATAAATAAGCCAAGGCCGGTACCATTTTTTCCTTTAGTAGTTACCATTTCTTTAAATAATTTATCTTGAACATCAGCAGGAATTCCACAACCAGAGTCCTTTACAGAGATTAAAACTGAAGAACCATCTAATTTAGTAATTAATTGAATATTTCCCGCTTCTCCTCTATATGATTGTATAGAGTTGGTAATAAGATTATTAATTATCTGTACCAAACTATTGACATTTCCCTTAATTTGTCGACCTTCTAAGCCATTTAATTCAACATCTAAATTAACATGGCTGTTTTGTAACTCATTTTTCATTAATATTTGAATACGTTTTATTAGTTCTTCTATGGTGAAATTGTCTTGCTCGTCTTCTGAAAGAGTAGCAGCTTGTCCTTTAACAGCTGTTATAACATCAGACATGTAATTTGTATAAGAATTTATTTTAGTAATCCATGACTTCATGTCTGCTGCAATAGCATGATGATCCTCATTTGTAACCTCACTATCACCAATTGAGGCATCGTATTCATTGATAAGATTTGTTAAACCTTGTGAAGCACCTGCAATTGATAAAATTGGTGTTTTTAAGTTGTGAGAAATACCACCAATCATTTGTCCAAGTGATGCCAAACGCTCTTGTTCGATTAACATATCTTGATTCTCTTTAATAGTTTGCATGTCTAATACGTGTTGAGTAATATCTTTTAATAGAATTAATATTCCTAAGAAATCACCCTTATTTGTAATTGAATTTACCTCTATATGAAAATGTTTATTTACAGCAGGGAAAACTTCATCAAATGCAATTGTTTCTGTAGATTTTTTTGCCTTTTCAATTGAATCCCATAAAAGATTTGATTTAACAGTTAAAACATTGCTATATTTATCAAAAACATCATTCAAATTCTTATTTCTTATATCGCTTCCTTGTATATTAAATAAATCAAGGAATGTTTGATTAAAATCTGTTACTATATTTTCTTCATTGACAATAATATAAGCATCTGACATTCTATCTACAATTCTTTGCAAAGCAATAGGAGCAACCTTCAAAAAGTCAAATTTAAAAATTGATAATGCAAAGAAGAAAACAGCAACTGTAAATGAAATTGGTGTGATATATATAGACATTTCTATAATTCCCAATGTACCAAAGACATTTACAATAACAGGAACTAAAGCACCTATTGTAATAAAAATAGACTGCTTTGAGAAAAATCCTGAATTTTTAATACTATATTTAACAAATTTAACAAAGCTAATTCCAAGTAATAAATAACTATATATTGTATGAACATAATAGAAGTAAGGACCATACACAGTATCTGCAAAATTTGTGGAATACTCAACGTAAAATAAGTGATGTGAGTCATTTGTCCATAAAACAATTAAAGATACAACTGGTATTAAAAATAAAATAAAATAGTACCACTTAAATGTTATTTTTGTTCTTGAAAAAATAATACTTGTAATCAAGAAAAATACTGGCAAAAAGCAAGTTCCAACATATACAAAATAATCATAATATATTGGTGGGACATTAAGAGACGCTGACAATGCAAGTTGCAGTGCTTGTCCTCCACAAATAATCAAAAGACAAAGAAGCAAACATGTAAAACTAACTTTTAATTGTTTTTGTACTTTCATCCTTTGAATTAAAATTAATAATACGAATGTTATGGTGATTGCGGCTATCAATCCCCAAAAAGATAGTGTAGAAATCATATATTTTTCCTCCTTAGTGTATTTGTTATTTCTCTTCGTTATCTAAAAAATGAATTGATTTTAGATATGCTATATATCTTTTTATATATTTATTATCAATTTTTGGCCATCTAAAATATAGTTTTTTCAAAAATTGATTGGTTATATCATTAGAAATCTTTATTTGTGATGTATATGATAATTTTTTATTATCATCAAAGTCATTAATTATTCCAGAAAGAGTTGCTTTTTCTTCTTTTAATACCTCAGAAAGTCTTTCTTTAAAGTGTTCTTCGTCTAAAACATCAATAGAAACACCATGCTTTTCAAAAAGAGCAATTAAATCTGAAAAAGTAATATGTTTATTATTATAAACATGGAAAACTGTTAAATCTGACTTTGAAAGGGCAATCTTTACAATTGCCTCTGCACAGAAATCAACTGGCGTAAATTCAACATATCCATCTGTAATATAATCTGGAACTGCTCCAATTTTTAAGAATGACTTAATTCTATTTAAGAAAGCATTTTCAGTTATATTTATCTGAAATTTACCATCAGAATATCTGTTAGTAATATTTCCCAAACGTATAATTTTGGCATCTAAATTATTTTGAATTACATTTTCTAATATTAATCTTTCACCAAAGAATTTAGTTGCAACATATACATTTGAAAGATCCTGATTAACAAATAAGTTTTGTTCTGTGAAGGATGATCCAGATGGAAAATCTGCAAACTTTAATTGATCACCTTCAAACATATTTCCAGAAACACTTAATGTAGAGATTTGTACCAATTTACAGTGGAATCTCTGACAAAAATCAATTAGATTTTGAGTACCAGTCACATTTGTTTCTGTAAAAATACTGTTTTTACCATAGTGTCTAACTACAGCTGCTGAATTTATAACGCAATCAATTGAATGTCCAAATGTTTCAATATAACTGTTAGAAATTCCGAGATAGTCTTTTGTAATATCTCCCTCGATAATAAACAATCTCTTGTAAATTAGTTTATCATATTTATCACCAAAATAGAAGTGTATTGTATCCATTACTTTTGTATAAATATCTGTTGAGCTTCCAAGCCTTACTAAACAGTACACTTTGCAATTTGTATGTTTTAATAAATAATCTAAAATATGACAACCAACAAATCCTGTTGCACCGGTTAATAAAACATTTTTAATTTTATCTTTTTTAACTCTTTTAATATCAACATCTTTATGTAAAAACTCATCTATTTTAGAATAATCATAATTCCCAACAGTTTGAGCAAATCTCTTATGAGAAACACTTTTTGCTAATTGTTTAATTGTTGGTAATTCAAAAATATCTTTATATGAAATATTAAATCCTTGATTAAATGCTTCAATTTGCAATTTTATTGCTGCAAGTGAGTCACCACCCAAATCAAAGAAATTATCATTTATTCCAACTTTTTTTACATTTAAAATCGTTTCAAATAGTTTTACTAGTGTTTTTTCATCTTCGGTAGAAGGTGGTTCATAATCAGAAGATGTATTAATTTTTAATCTTAATAACCATTTTCTATCTACTTTTCCGTTTGGAGTTAATACAAACTTGTCTACTTGCACAAAGAAATTAGGAATATAGTATGATGGTAGTTTGGTTTGTAAAAATAATCTTAAATCATTGACATTAACTTTTGCTGAAGATGTGAAATATGCAACAATTTTATTCTGACTATTTACAAGAATTACAGCCTTAATAATGTCAGGATATAAGTACATATTTTTCTCGATTTCACCAAGTTCAACACGGTGACCATTGATTTTTATTTGGGAATCATTTCTACCAATAAAAGTATAATTACCGTTTTTGTCTAAAACAACGATATCTCCAGTCTTATAGTAAGTAGAACCCTTATATTGAATAAAAGCTTTATCTGTTTGTTTTTTATCATTAATATATCCGCGAGACACATTTTCACCATTTACATACAATTCACCTGGAACATTTAATGGAAGCGGATTTAAATCATTATCTAACACGATCAAATGACAGTTATGTAAAGGTTTTCCAATAGGAATAATATCATAACGGTTATTTACAAGTGATGCAGAATCTTCAATAGCCAATGCCGTAGTACAAATTGTTGTTTCTGTTGGTCCATATCCATTTACAACAATCATATTTGGATTAAGAGTATAATATTGTTCTATTACTTTAGTTTTAATTGGCTCAACACCTATTAATAACTTTGTAAGGCCATGATATTTAGCATTTGAAAGAATTTGATATACTTCCTCTAAGATATTTGGAGGTATATATAGCATGCTAATATTATTATGAATTATGGTATCACAATAATGGAAAATATTATTAATAATATTCTCATCATATAGATATAACCCAGCACCATTTAATAAACATATATAAAACTCGAAAATACTAACATCAAAACAAATATTGGTAGAAGCCAATAATTTATCATGTGGAGAAATTCCTTTATATAAATTATTAAAACTATGTATAAAGTTATTTAAATTGTTGTTTGTAACCATTACACCCTTAGGGTTTCCGGTTGATCCAGAAGTGTATAACATATATAAAACATCATCAGGAGATACTTTTAATCCTAAATTGTTACTTGATAGCAAGGAATCATTGATATTATCTATTTTAATTATTTCTAAATCAGTATTTTCAGATAAAATACTGCAATTTTCTAAATTAGAGATAATAATTTTACACTCGCTATGGTCTAATATATATGAAATTCTGTCAATTGGATATTCAGTTGATAATGGTAAATATGCTGCCCCAATTTTATTTAATGCAATCATTGTAACTATTAGATCAATAGATCTATTTAATAAAACAGCTACAACATCTCCGTTTTTTACACTCTTTTTTATTAAATAGTTAGCAAAACGGTTTGCTTTTTTATTTAAGTTTTTATAGCTTAAGCTTTCTTGACCCATTGTTAGAGCAGTTGCATTTGGTGTTTTAGAAACTTGTTCTTCAAAAAGATTAGCAATTGACTTGTCTTTTGGATATTCTAGAGGATAATATTCATAGATATTTGAAATATCATCTTGTGATAGCATAGAAATATTTGCTATCTTTATATTAGAATTTCTTAATAAAACATCTATAATATTACAATAATGTTGGGATAGACAATTTATAAAATCACTATCAAACAATTTAGTAGAATATTCAAAAGAAAAATCTAATCCAGAGTCAGTAGGAATAACCTCTAAAGATAGATCAAATTTAGAAGTTGTTGTTTCTGGTATATAATATTTAGTCTCAAGTGATTTAAATTCAGGAACGTTGTATTTGCTCTGATATACAAAGGATGTATTAAATAGAGGGTTTCTTCCTGCATTTCTGTCTACATTTAATTTTTTTATCAATTGATCAAAAGGATAGTTTTGATAACGATAAGCCTCTAAACAAGTTGATTTTACTAATTTTACAAAGTCATTAAATGTAATATCACTTTCAAAAGAAGCTCTTATAGGCAATGTGTTTACAAACATTCCAATTAAATCTGATAAAGAATCGATATTTCTATTTATTATAGGTGTTCCGACAACAATATCATTTTGCATTGTATATTTATATAATAAAATGTAATATGCACCCAAAAGGAACATATAAGGCGTAATTCCGAGAGCCTTACACTTATTGTTAATTTTAGCTAATTTTTTCGAATCAATTCCAGATAAAACTTTGCTTCCAGCAAAAACAGACAAAGTACTTCTAGACTTTGATTTTAAATCTAATGTTGGAGGACAATCTGAAAGCTTATCTATCCAGTAATTTTCTGCCTCAAACATTTTTCCAGATTCAAACTGATTTTTCTCCCATACAGAATAATCTTTATATTCGATAGTTGGAATATCAAGCCTTTCTGCGTTATATAGTTTACCAATATCATCTAAAAAGATATTTAAAGAAGTTCCATCACATACTATATGATGAGTAGAAACCATTAATAACACTCTATTATTATCAAGATTTATGAGTTTTGCTTTTATAAGTGGAGCAACATCTAGTTTAAATGGTGTATTAAACTCTTTAAATACATCTTCTATTTCTGATGTAGAAATGGTTTTATCAGATTTTTCAAGTTTAAAAGGAACATTTTCTTTTATAACCTGTAAAACAGAATCATTTTCTAGCTTAAATACTGTTCTAAAAGAAGATTGATTCTTTATAATATTCTTAAAAGCCGCTTCTAGCTTATCAAAATCAGGAGAATTGCTAAAAATTAATCCGCCTGTAATGTTATATAATATTGAACTTTCACCAGAAAGCCCGGTCGCAAAATATATTCTAGATTGCGCATAAGAAGCGGGATATGAATCCTTCTTATCAGCGACAGGAATTTGTTCTTTTTTAGAATCTTTTTTGCTAGTAATTAAATCAGATATTTCTCTTATAGATGAAGATTCAAAAATATCCTTTATATGTAATTGAACATCAAATTTAGTGCTAATTTCAGAGCATAATTGTATAGCACATAAAGAGTCTCCTCCAATATCAAAGAATGAATCTTCGATGCTAATTTCTTCAATATTTAACGATTGTTTTAATATATTAATAATCTCTTTATCTGTATTATTACGGGCAGGAATAATCTCTCTGCTATTTTCTATTGTTGGAGCAGGTAATTTTTTTCTATCAATTTTTCCGTTTGGTGTATATGGCAACTTATCTATTTTAATAAAATATTGTGGAATCATATAATTTGGTAATTCTTTTTGAAGTCTTGAACGCAAAGTTTTTACATCAAAATCTTCTTTTTCTGTAATATAATAAGCACACAAACAAGAGTGATTTTCCTCTAAAACCCTACTTACAACAACACAACTGCTAATTGAAGCATCTTGAAGAACCTGATTTTCAATCTCAGATAGCTCAATTCTGTGGCCATTAACTTTTACCTGAAAATCACTTCTTCCCAAGTGAACCAAGTCTCCATCACTTGTAAAGTAGGCTAAATCACCAGTATCATAAATTATTTCATCTTTATATTTATTTTTAACAAATTTAGAACTTGTTAAATCATCTTTTTTATAATATCCTCTTGCAACTCCGTCTCCACCAATATATAGATTTCCAGGAGTATTAACGGGAAGTAATCTTTTATAATTATCTAATATATAACATGTAGTATTTGCAATTGGTTTTCCAATTGTAATTACAGAAGATTTTGTAACATCTTTTACAGTAGACCATACGGTTGTCTCAGTTGGTCCATATACATTATATATATTTGCATTTGAAATATTTTGAAGGTTCTTTAATAATTGTTCAGGCAAACCTTCTCCACCAACCAAAATATCAGTAATATTTTCCATGTAAAGTAATTCAGATTTGTTAGAAATTAAAATCTGAAATCTAGATGGTGTTGTTTGAACAATATTTACATTGTGTTTTAGACATAATTCATTAAATAATTTAACATCATTTTGCTCATCTTCATTTGCAAGCACAATAGTTAAACCTTTTTGCAAAGGCAATAATGATTCTAATACAAATATATCAAAACTTATTGTTGTAACAGAAACAATATTTTTGCTCTCTGAAAAATCTATTATTTCTGACATCCCAACTATAAAATTATTTACGTTTTGATGCGAAAGCATTACTCCTTTAGGCTTTCCAGTTGAACCAGATGTATATATAACATAGGCTAAATCTTTTGGAGTATTTAAGTTCTTTAGATTTTGTTTGTTAGATTGATATATATTAGAGTCTAATTCAACAAATTCTTTTCTAGAAAATTCAACTTTATCTTTTAACGCCCTAGAAGTCAAAAGTATTTTAGCTTCACTATTTGAAAGCATGTATTCAATTCTGTCTTGTGGAAAAGAAGGATCTATTGGAACATAGCAAGCTCCGCTTTTTAAAACTGCAAGAACAGAAATAATCATTTCGAAAGAACGATTTATCATTATTCCGACTATATCACCGAGGACGAATTCCTTTGCTGCGTAAGTAAAAAGCTAAACTATTTGCCTTTTCATTTAATTCTTTATAAGTCAGTTCTTTGTCTTCAAAAACAAGTGCAATTTTGTCAGGTGTTTTTGAAACTTGCTCTTCAATAATTTCAGTTATTGTTTTATCCTTTGGATAATTAACTTCTGTGTTATTAAAATCAGAGATTATTTGCTCTTTTTCTTTATCTGTTACGATTTCAATATCATGTATTAATAAATTCTCATTTTCCAATACTTGCCTTATCATATTAAAAATACGAGTGTGCATATTTATGATATCTATTTGTGAATATTTATCTGTTTTATAGTCATATAAAATGTCTAAGCTACCATTGTTATCATAATCAACAATATGAATTTGAAAATCATCAGCACAAGTACCGTTAAATTCCCATGAAGAGGTACAATCCAATCCACAGTTAGATAATTTGGTTATTTGATATGACAAAATAAAATTATACAAATTTGGAAGTGAGGAATTTGATTTTCTTAGATCCTGTAACAGGTTTTCATAAGGATATCTTTGGTGTCTTAATATAGATAGTATCTTTTGTGAGATGTTTTGTGAAAATTCACAAAACGAAATATTTTGATTTAAATTTATTCGAAATGGAACTGTACTTACGAACATTCCCATTGTATGCTTATCTGCAAAATTTAATCTGTTTAAAATAGGGGTTCCAATAACAAAATCGTCTGTATTTGCTATACTGCCAATATAAATTGAAAATATAGCCATTAAAAAGTGATAAACCGATATTTTATTGTTTTTACAAAATTCATTTATTTTTATAACGATGTTATGGTCAATATTTCTTAATACACGGTCTGCACTGCAGGAAATATCCTGTTTTACAAGTGGCTGTGTTGTTGGCAGAGCTGCTTGCGATGGCAGTGTTTGAAACATTTCATCCCAAAAGGCTTTGTCTTTTTCAAATGCAGCACTTTTGAAATATTCTTGTTCTTTGTCAATAAAGTCTGTGTAATTATAATTTGATTCTACATCTTCATAAGAATTTGAAAGAAGCAAGCTATAAATTCTTAAGATCTCGTCAAACATAAGTCCGACACCCCAAGAATCAGACAACAAATGATGGACACTACCAATTATTCCGCCGTGTTCATTTGGTAATCGATAAATAGCAAATTCAAAGAGGTGTTTTGCATTAAATAATGCTTTGTGACTATATGTCTTTTTTAATTCTACTAAGTCTTTTTTATTTGTTATCTCAAATATTTTTGGAGAATATGAAAAAGACTCATCAAAATATTGCCTCATAACAGTGTCTGTTTGGTCAAATTTTAATCTAAAAATTGAGTTGTTTTTTATTAATAAAGTAACCGCTTCAGATAATTTTTTAAAGTCAACTTTTTGATTAATTTCTGCAACACCGCAATTAGTATTTATCGATGTATTATTATAATATTTTTCTATACTTAATATATTCTTTTGTGGGCTTGTTAAATCATAGAGATTTTTATCCATAACATCACCTTATAATTTGGGCTTTGTGCATCTCGAAACGCTTGTGTGTCTAAGAATACAGCAAAACATTAATCGTACGTGTATATAGAAATATTCATACACGTGTATTATAGCATAGCAACATTAATAATAGCAATATTTTGTCGAAAAAGAAGGCATTATTTTTTATATAAAATTATAAAGAAAGAGAAGGTATATTTTAAATGTTTTCGGAAACAATGATATGGGTGATTTTTAAGTATATATGGGACCGCTTTTTACCGAAAGAAATACTAGGGGAAAATATAAAATTATTAGTATTTTAAAAAAGTTTTTTTTAATTATATTAATAATATCTTTTTTTATTTTAATTTATTGTGTCTATGTTTCATTAACAATTGATCAAGAAGACTCTGATATTAATAAATATGAGACGGAAAAATTATCAACAGAAATTGAAAAAAGTGTGTATAACCAATCCGAAAAAGGCGATATTGCTGACATTATAGAAGAAGTAAATCAATCTGTTGTTGGCATATCAAAATTAAAAAGTAAAGGAATTACAGTTTTCCTTGAAGATGGTGATGAAAAACTAGGGATTGGAAGCGGATTTGTTGTATCTGATGATGGTTATATTGTAACAAATGAACATGTGGCAGGAGATTTGTACTCGAATTGTTACATTACAATGCAAGATGGAGTAATGTATACGGGACAAGTTGTGTGGTCTGATAGCGATGTTGATTTAAGTCTTATAAAAATAAATGCAGAAGGACTAAAATATATAGAATTAGGAGATGTTGATGAATTAAAAATAACTCAAAGAGTTTATGCAATTGGAAATCCAATTGGGTTTGAATTTCAAAAAACAGTTACATCAGGCATTATTAGTGGATTAAATAGAACAATAAAATTAACAGAGGGTGATGAGAGCAAATATATGTCAGATCTTATTCAAACAGATGCATCTATTAATCCAGGAAATAGTGGAGGGCCATTAATTGATGAAAGTGGAATGGCTATAGGCATTAATTCCATTAAAATCTCATCAGCAGATGGAATTGGCTTTGCAATACCAGTTAATCTAATAAAACCGGTAATAGAAATGTTTAAAAACAATTCTTCATATAAAGCAGCA
>JAEEGL011485282.1_pt1 | contig 12581 bp, 7 predicted proteins | sample 9134231 | NCBI WGS metagenome assembly JAEEGL01 (sample SAMN16246548, study PRJNA631951) | gut metagenome | biome: gut microbiome; feature: rumen; material: fiber-attached | host: Bos | place: Iran: Karaj | collected 2018-10
ATCTGAACAAAACGCAGACAGCCATTTATCCCTCTATCTGCACCTTACGCATAGAAGGAGACGGAACACTGAACATTCATTCTCCCGAGGAGGCGTACCGTGCGATGATATACATCACCCCCCATTACCCGGTGACCTTAGCCTGCAAAGAAGTGAAGATGGTTTCGGAAAGCACCAACTACAACAACATCGCATTCCTGGGTGCGCAGAACTCTGCCACCCGAGAAGACCGCAAACTGATTATTGACAACACTCGTTTAGATATCACTTCTCCAACGTACACATTCTTTGAGGTAGACAGTATCATCACCAATAATGTGGAACTGGTTGAGCCAGAAGGAGCATTCTTTGACTATGACAAGAAGAAAATCATGGTCGGCGAAAACTATGAGATACCTCATGTGGTCTTTGAAGTAGCCACCTATCCCGTATCGGTTAAAGGCACTCAGGTGACCTGGAAAAACAAAAGCGACGTGCTTGGCGACGGAACGGTGGAATATAACCCCGACAAGCAACTGCTGATACTGAACAACGCCCATATCACGACAGGCAAGGAGGCAATCGGCATCTATTCTGAGCAGGACAACTTCAACATCTATCTGCTGGGCAAAAACACCATAACGAGCGAGGAAAACGCCATCGCCTCCCTATCTGCCAGCAAAGACATAAACGACCTTGGTCTGATGACTATCAGCGGTCCAGGCAGCCTTGACGTCACTTCAAACGCCTACGGAATAGAGATTGCCTTTCAGAACATACTGCTGAATAACTGCGGAGATGTGACCGTCAAGGCACCCTTTGGTATTTGTGGCGCTTTATCCTTTCTCAGCTATGTATTTGATGGAACTCCCACAAGTCCATTAGAGTCTCTTGGAATTGCCAACAGCAACCTGACCATAGAGTCCGTAGGTGAAGAAAGTGCTGCGCCTATCATATTCTATGGTATGGAACTGGACGAGAATTCTGTGCAGGTGGTTGAACCGAAATCATGGAAATTCCAGTCCTTCTGCATCTATGACACCTCATCGGGCTCAGACGTTTTAGCCAATAGATTTGTTGTTAAAAGAAAAAATCTGAAAGGCGATGTGAACACAGACGGAAAAGTGGACATCTCCGACATCGTGGCAGTAATCAACCAGATTGCAGGCACGGCAACCTATCCATACCCTGACGTGAACAACGATTCCAAGGTGGACATATCCGACATTGTTGCTATTATTAACATCATTGCGGGCATGTAGTTGGATTGAGAAATTATAAAACAGACCTTTATAGGGGTGTTCTATTTTTTGAACTTTGATTTTTGAGATTTTTAGATACTCATACCGAGAATTACAAATCTCAATCGTCTGATAAGAAACCATCTATCCTATTAGGGTGATTCCATCAATTGCATTATTCTATTTGACTGAAACACTATAAAATGAAGAAAACAGTAATGATAACCGGCGCCACGAGCGGAATCGGTCTCGGCTGCGCCAGAAAATTCGCCGCCAACGGCGACCGTCTGATTTTGACCGGCCGTAACAAGGAGAAACTGACAGCGGTATGCCAGGAACTGGAATCCAAAGAAACAGAGGTGTTTCCCCTTGTATTCGATGTGCGTGACCGCAAAGCTGCAACCGCAGCAATTGAGAGTCTTCCTGATGAATGGAAGGAAATTGACGTACTTGTCAACAACGCCGGTCTTGCCTTAGGCCTTGAAGCCGAATACGAAGGAGATATGGATGACTGGGAGGCAATGATAGACACTAATATCAAGGGCCTGCTGACGATGACACGACTGATTGTTCCCGGAATGGTTGAACGGAACCGCGGTCATGTCATCAACATCGGTTCCGTCGCCGGAGACGCCGCCTACGCCGGTGGCAATGTGTACTGTGCCACCAAGTCAGCAGTGAAAGCACTGACCGACGGTCTGCGTATCGACGTGGCAGACACGGCAATCCGTGTGACGAATCTGAAGCCAGGACTGGTGGAAACCAACTTCAGCAACATACGTTTCCACGGCGACAAGGACCGTGCAAAAAAACTCTATACCGGCATCGAACCCCTTACGGGCGACGACATCGCCGACGTGGCAGTCTATGCCGCCAACGCACCAGCCCACGTGCAGATAGCCGAGGTGCTCATTCTCGCCACCCACCAGGCAAACGGCAGCGTGATTGTAAGGAAATAACACAAGTATTTTTATACACCAGCATTTCTTTTTTTTCAAAACTATACCGACAAGGCTTGTTTATATGAAACAAGTCAAGGTTTTTTATGCTCTAATTCAGAACATAGAAAGAGGGGAAATATGCATGGCAGAGAAACATAATAACACATAGTAAATCATTCGTTTCTAATAAGAAGGATGAAACATTTGTTTTAGAGAACGGGAAAAGAGGACTTAAACGGAAGGTAATTATAAATATTTGTTACGTGCAGAAAAACCGAATTGCCAGAATTTCCATAACTTTGTAAACTATAATGAGACGTTATTAATAATCATTAATAAGAACGGCCTCATCTCTTTGTTGTTTTTTCGGTTCTTTTCACTTAGTTGTTGCGTTAAGGCTACGACTTAAGACAAAAGAATGGAACCGTAACTTTTAAGAATTAATTATGAGTCTCAAGTCCTCAATCACCACAACATTGTTTGCCACATTCTTCTCGTTCATTCAGGCAACAGCACAAACGGTCCGACCGCCAGCCCCATGCGGTCCATTGCCATCAGCAAACCAGCTACGATGGCAGGACATGGAAATGTATGCGTTCATCCACTATTCACTGAACACATATACTGACCAAGAATGGGGATATGGCAATGAACAACTGAATTTATTCAACCCAAACGACCTTGACTGCCGCCAATGGGTCAGCGTATGTAAACAAGCAGGAATGCGTGGAATCATCTTTACAGCCAAACACCATTGCGGTTTTTGCATGTGGCCGTCTTCCTATACCGAATATTCCGTGAAAAACACCCCTTGGAAGAATGGAAAAGGAGATGTGGTTCGTGAGCTTGCTGACGCCTGCAGAGAGGAAGGACTGAAATTCGCTGTTTATCTCTCACCTTGGGACCGCAACCACCCCTCATACGGTAATCCGGAATATGTGGTCTATTTCCGAAACCAATTACGTGAGCTACTTACTCAGTATGGTGACATCTTTGAGGTATGGTTTGATGGTGCCAATGGTGGTGACGGCTGGTACGGCGGTGCTAATGAGACGCGCAAAATAGATGGCAAGACTTACTACCAATGGTCTGAAACATTTCGAATGATTCGTCAATTGCAACCCAATGCCGTAATATGGAATGACGGTGGCGACCGTGGTGACCTCCGATGGGTTGGCAACGAGGCAGGCAGTGTGGGTGAAACAAACTGGAGCCTTCTCAACAAAGAAGGAGAAGTGCACGGTGGCATGTTACGCCACGGGTTGGAGAATGGTGACTCGTGGGTGGCAGCCGAAACCAACACCAGCATTCGCCCAGGATGGTTCTATCATGAAACAGAAAACGAGAACGTGAAGAGTCTATCCAAACTAATGAACACATACTACCAGTCTGTAGGCCGTAACTCCACCCTGTTACTCAATTTTCCCATTGCCCCCAATGGACGCATCCACCCGACAGACAGTCTGCGAGGCATCGCTTTCTCCAGGATGATTGATGAGGTATTCAAAACCGACCTTGCCTGCCATGCCAAAATAACTGCGTCCAATGTGCGTGGAGATAGCCGAAGCTATCAAGCAGAGAACGTGCTCGATGGAAAATCCGATACATATTGGGCTACGGATGACAACGAGACAACAGCCACACTTACTCTTGAATTCCCAACTCCCACGACCTTCAACCGCTTTCTGGCCGAAGAATATATCCCACTCGGACAGCGTGTAAAGAGATTCTCTTTAGAAGTTTACGTTGACAATGCCTGGCAGCCATTGACAGACGCCTTGGCAGAGACAGGCGACGGTCTTACCACAATCGGACACCGTCGCATCATCTGTTTTCCAACTGTCACAGCAACCAAAGTGCGTTTTTCAATTCTTGAAACAAAGGCTTGCCCTCTGATTTCAAAAGTTGGCATATATAAGGCTCCCGACATTAATAATGATACTCCGGACTCTGGCGAGAAACACGCCTCCGATTACTATATTTTCTTTGCCAACGACAAGATGATGTTCGTGAATCTTAACAAAGAGATGACAATGACCGGTTTCCGGTATCTGCCGCCTCAAGACTCGAAAAACGGCATCATCACCCACTACCGCATCTCTGCCAGCACGGACTGGAACCATTGGGAATTAATTGGCGAAGGAGAATTCTCCAACATCGTAAACAATCCCATCTGGCAGACTGTCAGATGCAAACCCACACAAGCAAAAGTCATCCGAGTGGAAGGGCTCCGACTTGCACAAGGCGACCGAATGGGATATAGTGATGTGGAAGTTGTCGAGAAAAAATAATCAGAACCTATGAACAGGAACAATGGAAAATAGAACATAACAATACCTATTCACAAAATTTCCCAGACGACAGACAAAAAATAATTAATTGTACTATTTATAAATTCAAAGAACAAATGATGAAAAGATTGATTGCCACCACATGCCTTCTCACATGCATGGCATCTATTATGACAACGAATGCCCAGGATAAGCTTTACGCTGACGAATTTCCGCTGGCAGACGTGACATTGACCGGGGGGCCTTTGAAAGCCGCCCGTGACTTGAACATCAAAACATTATTACAGTATGACTGCGACCGTCTGATGGCCCCCTACCGGAAAGAGGCCGGTCTCACTCCCAAAGCCAAAACCTATCCGAACTGGGACGGGCTGGACGGCCATGTAGGCGGGCACTACCTGACAGCCATGGCTATCAATGCCGCCACAGGCGATGAGGAATGTAAAAAGCGGATGGAGTATATCATCGACGAGATAGCAGAGTGTGCTGACGCCAATGACCACAACCACCCCGATTGGGGAAAAGGCTATATGGGCGGTTTTCCAGGCAGCGACAAACTATGGTCATCGTTCAAAGAAGGTAATTTCGGAATTTATTTCCGTGCCTGGGCACCTTTCTACAATCTTCACAAGATGTACGCAGGACTTAGAGACGCATGGCTCTATTGCGGCAATGAAAAGGCACGTAATCTGTTTCTTCGCTTTTCAGACTGGGCTGTGGAGTTGACCTCCGGTCTGTCCGACGAGCTGATGGAGCAGATGTTAGGCAACGAGCATGGCGGTATGAACGAGGTGCTTGCCGACGCTTATGCCATCTCCAAGAACCAGAAGTATTTGGATTGTGCAAAACGTTTCTCCCATAAACGTCTGCTTACCCCGATGTCGAAACGGCAAGACACCCTCGACAACATGCATGCCAACACACAGGTTCCGAAAGCCGTAGGATTCGCACGCATCGCAGAATTGAACGGTGACGAGAGTTATTACCATGCAGCCGCTTTCTTCTGGGATGTAGTCACAGGAGAACGTTCGTTGGCATTCGGCGGCAACAGTCGCAGAGAACATTTTCCAAGCAAAGAAGCATGTACTGACTTCATCAATGACATAGACGGTCCTGAAAGCTGCAACACTAATAATATGCTTAAACTGACAGAGGACCTTCACCGAAGAAACCCCGAGGCAAGATATGCCGACTATTACGAACTTGCCACCTTCAACCACATTCTCTCCACACAACATCCAGAACATGGCGGCTATGTCTATTTCACCCCGGCCCGTCCACGCCATTACCGCAACTACTCAGCACCGAACGAAGCAATGTGGTGTTGTGTTGGAACAGGTATGGAAAACCACGGCAAATATGGTCAATTCATCTACACAAAAGTAGGCAAGGCCCTATTCGTCAACCTGTTCGTTCCTTCGGAGCTGAACTGGAAAGAGCAGGGAGTAAAACTGCGTCAGGAAACCGACTTCCCATACGGTGAACAAAGCAAAATCACGGTGACAGAAGGAAAGGGAACTTTCCAAATGATGATACGCTATCCAGAATGGGTGAAACCGCATGAGTTTTCCGTATCAGTGAACGGTCAGCCCGTGAGCGTGGTGACCGGCCCTTCCTCGTATGTCTGCATAGACCGCAAATGGAAGAAAGGCGATGTGGTGGAATTCCACTTCCCAATGCACAGCAGCGTGGCATATCTGCCCAATGTTCCCCAATACGTTGCGTTGTTGCATGGACCAATCCTGCTGGGCATGAAGACAGGCACCGAGGACCTGGCACATTTGATAGCCGACGACAGCCGCTTCGGACAGTATGCCGGAGGCAAGAAACTGCCAATCAGCGAAGCCCCGATTTTGATTAACGACAATCCAGAGGACATAGCAAAGCAGCTGATTCCAGTAAGCGGCAAACCACTTCATTTCACACTTTCCACCCAAATGGAAAACGCAATTCATAATGAACTGATGCCGTTCTTCGAGATTCACGACTCACGCTATATGATGTATTGGCTGACCTTGTCGGAGAAGGGCTATAAAGACTATCTTGACGGCTTGGCAAAAGCAGAGCGTGAACGTCAAATACTTGAAGAAAGAACAGTGGACAAAGTTCAGCCAGGCGAACAGCAACCTGAGACTGACCACAAAATGGAGACAGACCGGTCGAACACTGGTAACACAAACGACGTGTTCTGGCGCGATGCCCGCGATGGTCATTATTTCAGCTATCTCATGCAGACCAACGGTTTGACAAACTTGCAGCTTCAACTCAAATATTGGGGCGTTGGTGAATGGAAGACCCATGAGTTTGATATTTTGGTGGACGATGTCGTAGTGAAATCCGTGAACAATACCGGTAAATATCGTATCTCAGAGTTCAAGTACGAGGCTTACGACATCCCCGAGGAATTGCTGAAAGGCAAGACACAGGTCCGCGTGAAATTTGTGGCAAAGCCAGGCAAGCAAATTGGCGAAATATACGAGGTAAGGCTTTTGAAACCCGCACAATAAAATATCCCATTCTTCACACACGGCTGAATCGTTCATCGACGGTTCAGCCGTTTATTGATGGGTGTAGGCATGACAATTGTATCAAAAGAACGAATAATTGGAACATGGATGAAAACAAGAACAAATAATTTTCACTAATTTTGCAACGGATATTGTAATAGGCCGGCCGGTAAAAAAATGCAGCCGGATTCGGAACAAAAGCAAGTATGAAAGATATCATTTCTCATATCAAGAGAATCGCGAAGACAACATTCACCCTCGTTTGTTTTGCCGTTTCTTTAAGCACATCAGCACAAACGGTGGAATTCAATCATCAACATGGATTCTACGATGCCCCATTCACCCTCCGCATCACTTCTAAAAACACAGACGGGATAGGTGAGTTCACCATCCGATATACCACAGACGGGAGCAATCCCACCCCTCAAAGCAAATTATACACCGCTCCCCTTAAGATAACCGGCAACATTGTGTTGCGGGCTGCTGTAGTGGATTCAGAAGATATAGTCTATACTATCTCCACAGCCACTTATTTGTTTGCTTTTGATGTGATGAATCAGCCAGCCGCACCCAAAGGCTATCCCTCCACTTGGGGAGATTATTGCCAAATTGAAGGAACTGCAATGGCCGACTATGAGATGGACCCGGAGATGACAGGCAACAAAACCCTTTCCCCGAAAATTCAAGAAGGCCTTACAGCCATCCCCACTCTTTCGATAGTAACGGATAAAAACAACTTTTTCAGTCATGAAAACGACCCGGAGACAGGCGGTATCTATATCTACACCGGCACTCCTACAGGTGACGGCACCGGCCGCGATTGGGTCCGCCCCATCTCAATGGAGTTGTTCGGGGGAGACCAGCATCATGATGTCACAGCAGACTGCTGCGTGAAAATACATGGTGGCCATAGCCGCCTGGCAGAGAAAACTCCCAAGCACTCCCTGCGAATCATGTTTAAAAGCTCGTATGGTGAAAGCAAACTAAAATACAAGATATTCGGTGACGACGGTCCGGAAAAATTTGACCAACTGGTGCTGAGATCCGCATTCGGCAACACATGGGAACATTGGGACAGCAACAACCGCAGCAGAGCTCAATACATCCGTGACATGTGGGCACGTGCCACCCAAAACCTAATGGGCCATCCTTCTTCACGAGGATTGTTCGTCCATCTTTACATCAACGGACTATACTGGGGACTTTACAATATAGCCGAGCGTATTGACAACTATTACTGCTCTTCCAATTTCGGTGGACAAAAAACACAATATGATGTCATCAAGGTGGAAGAAGACCATACCTCCCACTCCATCGAAGCAGGAGACGGAGATATGGAAAAATGGAACCAGATGATGGAGCTGGTGGAGCAATCGGCATCGTCCAACCTAAAATATTTCCAGCTTACAGGCTGCGATACCGACGGAATGTCTGACAGCGAAGTGGAAACACTGCTCGACGTTGATAATTTCATCGACTTCATGCTTATCAACCAGTATGCCGGCAACACAGACTGGGACCATCACAACTGGCTCGCATTCAAGAACCGTGACTTAGGCGACAAGGGATTCAGATTCATCTGCTGGGACAGCGAACTTATCTTCGGAGACTTGAACGCAAACAACCTGAGCCTTAACAACGACGGTGCTCCGACCTATATGCTTAACCGGTTGATGAAAAACCCTAATTTCAAACACCGATACATGGACCGCGTGTATAAGCATCTCATCGCCGATGGCGGCTTGCTGACGCCCAAAAAAGTGGTTGAGGTTTGGGACAGCCTTTACAACATCGTTCAGCTGCCTCTTTACGACGAAGCTGCCCGATGGGGTGACTACCGGCGGGATGTACATCCTTATCAGTCATATTGCTGGGAAGTCTACACCGTGGATAACCAATACAATGCGGAACGCCAACGTCTTCTGACAAAATATTTTCCACAACGCACAAAAACGTTTATCAATCAGCTGATTAAGAAGGAATGGTATATTGAAAGTGACATTCCAGTTTTCCGCATTAACGGAATGGTTGACGATGAAACCGACACACTCACCCAAGACGATGTCCTGACATTCAAGTCAACTTCTATCGTATACTACACAACCGACGGGACAAATCCAGTGGTCTGGAAAAGCAGCAATGGAACAGCCACTCCAACCGCCCGTCGATATAACGGCCGCAACATCCTTGAAAATTTAGACTATGAAAATAATGATGAAATTACCATAAGGGCCGTATGTAAAACCGGGAATGAATGGGGCATAGTTGCTGACCGGACATTCATTATGAGTATCACGGAGAAGACAGGCGACGTCAATGGTGATGGTGAAATTGACATTTCCGACGTGGTTGCCGTTATCAACCATATTGCAAAAACTGCCACTTACGAACACGCTGATGTAAATCACGATGACTCAGTTGACATCAGTGATATAGTCGCTATCATCAATATCATAGCGGAATAGGAAAGAAAAAAAATCAATCCATTGAGACAAGTTATTCCTGTAAGGAAGAATTACAGGTACACTCTTCGGCTGCCTGCCGGACTGGAGCGTCCTCAAGATTATAGATGGTAGTTGTTGGTTTTGAAGGTTGTGTTTTGTGGAGATAGATTTGAAGGAGAGTCTGTTCAAGAGATGTGAGAGTTTGTTGTCTTACAGATGGCTTGAGCTGACATTCCCAAATAGTGATGCAGTTCCATCCAAGTGCCGTGAGCTGGTCAATTGTACGGGCATCCCGGGCTTTGTTGCGAGTGATTTTGTTCTGCCAGAAGGCAACATTGCTCTTGGGCATGCGGAATGCATGGCATCCGTCATGACCATGCCAGAAACAGCCATTGACGAAAATACAAGTTGCATATTTTCGCATGACGAGGTCTGGATGGCCTGGCAGACGGGAATCGTTGAGCCGATACCGGAATCCATGGGCAAAAAGATAGCGTCGTACAATCAACTCTGGCTTGGTGTTCTTGGAGCGAATCGCCGCCATATTAGCATGACGCTGCGTGGGAGTTAAAGAATCCACTGTAAAATGTGAGATTTAAACTATGTAATCTGGAATTCAACTTAAGCCATGAAACAGGCAAGACAACATCTTGAGAATTATTGAAATCGCATAAGGGATGTTCTAAAAATTCTGATTTGGGGATGTTCCAACATAAAGAGGAAATCACCCCAAACGGTATTGTCTGTATTTTCCAAAGTCAACTGCACCTTCGTAAAACAGAAAATCAAAACGCTTGCGGAAGCGTGACTCTCACACTTTTCCGCAAGCGTATGATAAAATCAAAGAAGAATTAGAGGATAGTCTTGACAGCCTCAAGCATACCCTTCTCCTGGATGAGGTCGAGGTATTCCTTCACGAGGGCAGTAAGTCCAGGAACGGTCTCGTTAAGATTCTCTTTCCAGATGTTCTCGGCAGCTAAAACACCCTCTGCCACCTTCTGAGTGTCACCAGTGTTCCAGAGGTCAGTGAGCAACTGCATAATTTCAGGTGCATCGTTTGGTTGGATAGGTGCTCCGTCGGCACGTGTGCCACCCTTATAGTACGTGATGATAGCAGCAAGGCCGAAAACCAGTCCCTTCGGCAGCTCACCCTTACGCTCAAGATAAGTCTTCACACCCGGCAAGTCGCGTGTCTCATACTTCGGGAAGGAATTAAGCATGATAGAAGTAACCTGATGGTCTACAAACGGGTTGTTGAAACGCTCAAGCACGTCGGCAGCGAACTTGCGAAGTTCGTCCATCGGGAGATTGAGTGTCTCCATCAATTCCTCAAACTGCACCTTGTGGATGTACTTTCCAAGTACCGGATGGTTGCAAGCATCGCGTACGATATTGACACCAGAAAGGTAGGTTACAGGGGATAGCACGGTGTGCGGACCGTTGAGGAGTGTCACCTTCCGTTCGTGATATGGTTTCTCACTTGGAGCAATGAGCACGTGGAGTCCGGCTTTCTCTGCCGGGAACTCCTTACGCAGCTGTGCAATGGACATATTCTCCGGTTTCTCGATTACCCAGAGATGGAAAATCTCTCCTTGTACAACGAGGTTGTCAGCATAGCAGATTTTCTTTTGAATCTGCTGGATTTCGTTGCGCGGGAATCCAGGCACGATACGGTCAACGAGTGTGGCACAAACATAGCAGTACTTGGTGAACCAATTCTTGAACTTTTCATAATCCTTACCAAAGTCATCCTTCCAGAGTTCGATATACTGGTAGATACACTCCTTGAGGTGATGGCCATTGAGGAAAATCAGCTCACACGGCATGATGATGAGTCCCTTCGTCTTGTCACCCTTGAAAGTCTGGAAACGACGATAGAGGAGCTGAGTGAGTTTGCCTGGGTAGCTTGATGCCGGAGCGTCTGACAGCTTGCATGAAGGATCGAAGGCAATGCCCGCCTCCGTGGTGTTGGAGATGACAAAGCGGATTTCCGGCTGGTCAGCCAGCGCCAAGAACGCATGATTCTGGCTGTACGGGTTGATAGCACGGCTGATGCAATCAATACGCTCAAGAGAATTGACCGCCTCACCATTCTGACGGCCCTGTAGGTTGACATGATAGAGACAGTCCTGCTCATTGAGCCAGTCAACCATGCCCCGTTCAATCGGCTGAACAACAACTACAGAGGAATTAAAATCCGTCTTGCGGTTCATGTTGAAGATAATCCAGTCAACGAAACAACGGAGAAAGTTACCCTCACCAAACTGTATGATTCTCTCAGGTGCGTTGCTCTTCGGAGCAGTGCGTGCATTTAATGCTTTTAATGCCATAATAATTTGATTTAAAAGTTTAGTCAGTCACATTTATCTGCAAAATTAAAGAATATTTTTTAAAAGATTATCATAAAACAAAAAATTATTATTAAATTTGCAATAATTGAAAAAAATAAGGGCGAAAAGGAAAAGAAAATGAAGGAAACTGCAAATAGACGATAGCAGATTCATAAAGGAGCATTCTAAGAATCACGAATCCAATGAAGAATTTTTGGAACAAAAAACAAACACTAATTAAACAATAAAGTTCAAACTCTAATTAACACTAAAAAAGACAATCACATGAAGAAATTTATGGACGATAACTTCATTCTGCAGACTGAAACTGCACAGAAGTTGTATCACGAGCATGCCGCAAAGATGCCCATTATCGACTATCACTGTCATTTGGTTCCTCAAATGGTAGCAGAGAACAAGCGCTTTGATTCTATTACTCAGATTTGGCTGGGTGGCGACCACTATAAATGGCGCGCAATGCGAAGCAACGGCGTTGACGAGCGCTACTGCACCGGTAAGGATACGAGCGACTGGGAAAAGTTTGAAAAATGGGCAGAGACCGTGCCTTATACTTTCCGCAACCCACTCTACCATTGGACACATCTGGAGCTGAAGACCGCTTTTGGCATTGAGAAGACACTGAATCCGGAGACCGCTCGTGAGATATACGAGGAATGCAACGAGCAGATTAAAAACGACCCTAAGTTCACTCCCCGTGGATTGATGAAGCACTACAATGTTGAGATTGTATGTACGACAGACGACCCGGTCGACTCTCTGGAATATCATAAGCAAGTGGCTGCAGACCCTACGATGGAGACCCGTATGCTTCCGGCTTGGCGTCCCGA
>JAEEGL011511151.1_pt1 | contig 12581 bp, 7 predicted proteins | sample 9134231 | NCBI WGS metagenome assembly JAEEGL01 (sample SAMN16246548, study PRJNA631951) | gut metagenome | biome: gut microbiome; feature: rumen; material: fiber-attached | host: Bos | place: Iran: Karaj | collected 2018-10
CCTCGGTCAGCGGCGTGCGCCCCGCGTGGCGGTAGAGCGTCGCACGGCTCGCGACCGGCAGATAGAAGGGCGTGGTCTCCTTCGCGGAGCTGAGCACCTTCTCGAACTGCGGCACCACCTTGCTGCTGTAGCCGAGCGTATCGAGCAGCACCGCCGCGATGCGCGCGTGCCCGACCGCATTCGGGAACATGTCCTCCTGATCCATGTCCGAATGGTTCGAGAAGGTGTAGTTCCAGCCGTTGCCCGCAAAGGCGCTGTACACGTCTGCGACCGTGATGCCGGAGATCGTTTTCAGGTCGCCGTTGAAATAGGTATTGATCTGCCCGCGGACATTGTTCTGGAACAGCTCGTAGTATTCGCTGTAATCCCTGCCGTTGTAGGTCAGCGTGTGCGTCTCGAACGGATTGTAGAGCGTCAGGAAGACGACCTTGCCGCTTGTCCGCGAGACGATCTCGTTTGCAAGCGTCTGGGTGTTGGCGATCGCCTCCTTGCGCGGCTCGCGCATTGCACTGGTGATCGCGAACATCGCATCGGATGCCGCTTTCTTCCCCTGTGCTGCGACGCGGGTGAAATAATCAATAAAGCCCGTGTCGGACGCATTCATCTGGGAATTGAGATGGGCATAGAGCGCGGTCAGCAGGTCATAGGAGCCGATCGAGACGACCGTCAGCTCGGCGCCCTTGAGCTGCGTATCGAGCTTGCCGCTCTGCACCTCCGCGAGCAGCTTCTTGGCGGAATTGTGTGAGACGGACAGATTGGTCAGGCTGGTCGCACTCGTCGCCGCCTTGAGATAATCCGTATAGGCAGCCTGCCCCGACCCGAGCCCGTAGCCGGTCGAAACGCCGTCGCCGAGCACAAGAATGTCATATTCGGCTGCGGAGGCAGTCTGCACCGGCACCGCGCCCATCGCGGAGAACGCCAGCGCCGCAGCAGTCAGCAGCCCGAAGCATTTTTTCAGCATATCTTTCTCCTTTCGCATCATCAAAAAAGCAGACAGACACCGTTTGCACGATGCCTGTCTACAGTTTAACAGATTTGCGCCGAATTGTCAATGCCCTGCAAGCGATATTCTTGCAAAGAACCCTATGCAAATTCTGTGAAATTTACCGATTACTGCACAACGCCGATCGCGAAGATCTCGAAGGGCTTTCCGTCTGTCGAGGAGATCGACACGTTCAGCTCCGTTGTCTCGCTGCCGAGGTAGGCGATATCGCCGTCCGGTCCGCCCCATGTCCACTGCAGATCGCCCGTGACCTTCGTGGACTTTCCGTTGACATTGACTTCGACCGTGCCAATCTCATTCTGTTTGGACTTGAACAGCAGCACGATCGACTTGCCCGTCACGGTGAATTTCAGCGGATCTCTGCCCTGCTGCGTGTAGGTATAGCCGTTGCGGAAGCTCCCGTTGCTCGTGCCCGCTTTCCAGGAGCCCATGCTCGTCGGGGTGATCTGGACCGGCTTTGCGTTGACAAGCTCGGTGCCGAAGATCGCCGAGGACGGGATCTCATAGTCATCGCTCGCGTTCTCGCTCTTGAGCGCCTGACGGTAGTAGAACGAAATGATGTCCGAAATGATCTTATGGCCGCCGTTGCCGGGGTGAATGTTGTCGTTGGAGCCGTAGTCGCGGTCCCAGTTGAGCGTGCCCGCCTGAATGCCGTTCATGACGGCGTTCTTGCCGCTGATCAGCGCGAGGTCATAGTGCTGTGCGACCTTCTCCATCCAGTCCTGATTGCTGCTGCCGGACTTCTGGCAGAGCGTGATCAGAATGACTGCCGGTGCGTTTTCCTGCTCCAGGCAGGTCTTGACGAGCGACTCATAGGACTTCTGGAAGCGGTCGCCGCCCTGGTCGTTGACCGCGAATTCGATGAAGATGATATCGCAGTTCTTCGCAAAGATATCGTTGTGCACGCGCACATTGCCGACGACCGACGAGGTGCCGGACATACCCGCGTTGACATATTTTGCGCCGCCGCCCGCAAAGGTCTCGTTGAAATAATCGAACGACATGCTGGCGTAGGTCAGATCCTTCGAGGTCGCAGAACCGCCCTCTGTGATCGAGCCGCCGAGATAGCCGACCGTAACGGTCTCGCCCGCCTGCGCCTTCGCGATCTTCTCGCGGATGCGCTGCGTATTGCCGACTCTTGCAACGCCGTCCTTGTAGACCTTCTGCATTGCAGGGCTTGCAGTTTCCTGATAGTTGTCCCAGTCGCCGCTGACCGTGATCGGCGTCGTCTTGGGGAAGAGCAGTGCGTTCTTCAGCAGCGAGAGGTCGACCGCGTTGATCTTGCCGTCGCCGTTGTAATCCGCGCCCTCATCAATTTCCGCGGACTGCGCCGTGAGGAACTTCACCAGCGAGACCGCGTCCGCGACATTGACCTTGAGGTCGCCGTTGGCGTCGCCCGGCTTGATCGTCGCGGGCTTGCCGATGACCTTCACGGAATCCACATAGAAGTCGATGAAGCTCGCCGTATCCTCCTCGGTCGTCTCCACATAGATCGTCAGACCGGTCGCGCCCGCAGGAACGGTATAAGCCGGGTTGGAGAGCAAGGTCCATTCGCCGTCCGGAACGGTTTCCAGCGCGATCTTGTCATACTCCGTGCCGGAAGCGCCGGTGTACTGGAGCGAGAATTTCATCTCGACCGGTGCACCGCTCTTCTGCAGAACAGCCGCGGAGACCGAATAGGTCGCGCCTGCTTTCATGAAGCTGTCAGCGGTACGCGAAGCACCTGCCCACGCTGTGCCGCGTCCGCTCACAAAGAGCGAGCAGTTGTCGACATAGTGCTCGTCCGAGGTCCAGCCGACGGTCGCGGTGCCGCGCGGCTGGAAGCTGTCGTCGGTGGTCTCAAATTCCGCCGAAAGCAGCGTTGCCGCAGATGCCGTTGTGACCGGCATGGCTGCGATTGCCTGTGCGCCCAGCAGCAGGCTGAGCAAGAGTCCGATTCTTTTTTTGCGTTTCATGGCAAATCCTCCAAATCATCTGTTGTTTTTGATATCTCTTTCAGAACATTCCCCCCCTATATTACCATTATAGCAAAGAAGCCCGCACCCGTCAATGTAGAATCCGCATGAAAAGTGTACAATTTTGCAGGTAATTCAGGTCATTACACCGAGGACGGATAGATCCGGATGCGGAAGCACGCGCCGTGCGGCAGGACATTCGACGCCTCGAGCGCGCCCTGCTGCATCGCAAAGACCCGCTGCGCATAGGCGAGCCCGATTCCGTAGCCGCTGCCGGGCGCCGCGTCGGCGCTGCGGTAAAAGCGCTCGAAAATATGCGGCAGGTCCTCGTCGGAAATGCCCGGACCCGAATCGGTCACGGTGATCTCGGTCATCACCGGGCTCTGTGACGCGGCAATGCGGATCGAACCGCCCTCGGGCGTGTGCTCGATGCAGTTTTTCAGCAGATTGATCAGCGCCTCGCAGGAGCGCTGGAAATCCCCGATATAGCCCGGCGTTCCCTCGAGCGCCGTCTCGACGGTGATCGCCTTGAGCTCCGCGCTGATGCCGACGGTGTCGAGCGCGGTGCGGATCAGTGTGCCGCAGTCGACCGGCTCCTTCGCAAACTGCACCGCCTCCGCGTCGATCGCCGAGAGCTTGAGCAGCAGCTCGATCAGCCACTGCATCCGCGCGAGCAGATTGGAAAGCTCCTGCGTGTAGGCTCTGCGCTGCTCCGGCGTGAGCTTCGGCGAGCGCAGCAGATCGAGCAGCAGCGTCATCGAGGTCAGCGGCGTGCGCAGCTGGTGCGACAGGTTTTCGAGTGCCTCCTTGAGCGCGATGTGGTCGCTGCGCAGCGCTTCGTTCTGCTCCCGCAGCGTGCACGAGAGCTTGCGGATCGCATTGGCGAGCACCGAGAGCCCGCTCTCGTCGTAGTCGGAAAAAAATGCGGCGTCGGGGTTGCGCAGCATCCGGTCCGTGCGCATGATGAGATCGTCGAGCGCCTTTTTTTCGCGGTGCCGGAACACGGCGTGCAGCAGAAGAAGCAGCGCAGCCGTGCCGAGCGCCGCAGCCCATGCCGGTATGTCAAGGATCAGGCTGAGCATCGCGCAGACGAATGCGGTGCCTGCCGCACACCAAAGCTCAGCGTGCTTCACGGGTCCACCGCCTTGTAGCCCATGCCGCGCACCGTGACGATCACGTCCTCGCCGATCTTCTCGCGCAGCCGCTTGATGTAGACCGTCAGCGTGTTGTCGGAGACAAATTCGCCCGACGCGGACCAGAGCTCGTCGATCAGTCGGTCGCGGGTCAGCAGCTGCTCCTTGTTCGTGATGAACACCAGCAGCAGCCGGTATTCCAGCGCGGAAAGCTGGAGCTCTGCGCCGCCCCGCGTGACCGTCCCGCGCTCGGGGTCGAGCCGGAGCGTGCCGAGGCGCAGCGCGGACATTTTCCGCTGGCGGCGCATGGCATTTTTCATGCGTGCGACCAGCTCGCGCGGGCGGAAGGGTTTGCTGATATAGTCATCGGCGCCGAGCTCAAAGCCGGTCACCGTGCAGGCTTCGTCGGCAGATGCCGTGAGGAACAGCACCGGCACATCCGACTCCTGCCGGATCGCACCGCAGACCGAAAAGCCGCTGCCGTCCTTGAGCGACACATCGAGCAGCACGCAGTCGAAGGCGTGCGCGCGGAATGCCCTGAGCCCGTCGGTCTGTCCGCTCGCATGGGTGACCGAAAAGCCCTCCTCCGAGAGAAAATCCGTCAGATATTTCGCGAGCTCCGGGTCGTCCTCGACCAATAGGATCTGCTGCATAGCGCACCTCCGTGTTTCTGATGATACAGTTATTTTACCACAGAATTGCAAAAAACGCAATACGCAAAAGCAGCCCCCGCAGACCAAAGCGCCTGCGGGGACTGCGCAGCATGTCGGGAAGCCTGAAATATCAGGCAGGAGGGAGGCGGGAGGAGCTGTTCCGTTTATCCGCCTTCACTTCTCATTACTCATTTCTCACTTCTCATTTCTCTTAAAGCGTTTCGCGGATGCCTGCGAGGTATTCGAGGATCATGGTGTTGTCGTCGGCGGTCAGATCGCCGTCGAGATTGCAGTCGGCATTGTTCTTGCCCTGCACGGTCACGGTCACCTCGCTGTCCTCCGCGAGAAAGCGCGCCAGCAGCACCGCATCCGCGACATTGACCTCGCCCGAGCAGTCCGCGTCGCCGAGCATGGCGGATGCGGGCGCCGATGTGGTCTCAGTCGTTGTCGTGGTCTCGGTCGTTGTGGTGGTCTCGGTCGTTGTGGTCTCCGGCACGGACGGCTCAGGCATTTCGGCGGGTGCGAGCACGAATTTCTGTCCCGCGCCCCCGTGATAGCTCCACTGCACGATCTTTGCGCCGGGCTCCGTGCTCACCTCGTAGACATCAAAGCCCGCCTTGCTGTCGGAGAGCCGCGAGAGCAGCGTATAGCTGCCGTCGGCATTGCACCAGACCGCAAACTGCTGCGCTTCACTGCCGCTGAGCGGGCTGAGCGTCAGTGCGGAGCCGTCCTTGCCGTCCGCGGCGGTGACCGCATTCCCGTTCGCATCGGAGACCGTATACCAGCCGTCCTTCTGCGTCAGCTGCCAGACCTGCGCCTCGCTTTCCTGCTGCAGTGCACCGTCTGCCGTGCCGACAAACAGTCCGCTGTTGACATTGCGCAGCGTGTAGGCGTGATCGGGAACAGCCGCATAGGTCGGGACGATCTGCCAGAGCTGGCATTCGCCGCCCCAGAATTCCCACTGCTTGATCACGCCGCCGTTTGCGGTCGACCACTCATATACGTCAAGACCTGCAGTGCCGCCCGAGCATTTGGAGACGATGCCGAAATAGCTGCCCGATTTTTCCAGCCGCCAGAGCTGATTGTCAGCGCCGGTGTAGAGCTGCAGCTCGGTGTCAACGCCGTTCTCCGCGCTCTGCTCCTTCACGGCGACGCAGAAGCGCTCGTCGATCATCGAGGTCAGCCGGCACCAGCCGTCGCCGTTGTCGGTGATGCGGAAATCCTGATGGCGGTCGCCGGACTTGTTGCCGCCCTTTGCCCACTGCCGGATCGCTGCGCCCTCCGCTGCCTTGCCGTCTGCGACCTCGAGCACAAGACCGCTGTTGACATTTATAATGGTATAGGGCACGCTGCTGAGCAAGCCCGTTCCGGTGATATGGACGCCGCCGTCGGTGTCCGTCACAGCCGCGCCGTCATAGACCAGCTGCCCCGAGCCCCTGTGATTGTAGAGCACACTGCGCTCCGAGCCGCTCCATGCAGCCGTCTGCACGCCCCAGACCGTCTGATTGTCGCTGCCCGCCGCCGTGAAGGTCATCACGCGCTTTCCGGTGCCGCTTTCGTCATACTGCACCGTGAAATAGCCGGTGTATTTCACCTTGCCGACCGTGAACACCGCCGCAGCGCTGTCATTCGATTCGCTCCAGCTGCCCGTGACCGCGCCGGAAATGCTGCCGTCCGCGCCGAGCGTGATCTTTGAGGCATTCGTGATCGTGCCGTCGGTCGCGGTGCCGTGGTTGATGAATTCGTAGTCACCCGCAAGCGTTGCCGGCTCGTAGCCTGCAGAGGGCCATTCGTCGCCGCTGTATTCATACGGCATGACAACGGGCCAGCCCGCTTCGTTAAAATTCATCGCGTGCACGCGCACCTCGTGATATTCAGAGCCGTCGTCAAAGCGCGCATGGTTGAACAGATACCACTGTCCGTCGTCGTCACGCAGCACGGAATTGTGACCGCATGCCATATAAGCACGGGCAAGGCTCGAAAACTTGTAGTTCGTCATCAGCTTCAAGCCGATCGTGTTGAGGTTCGTGCCCGATTCCAGCACCATATTGCGCCCCGCCGCATCGACAAACGGTCCGAGCGGGTCACGCGAACGCCCGACGCGCATATTATAGCCGCCGTCCGAGAACAGGCCGCCGTAGGTCACGAACAGATAGTAGAAGCCGGTTTCCGCGTTGTATTCGATAAACGGTCCCTCGCCGGATTTGCCGTATCCGCCGGAGATCTTCGTGCCGAAATAGCTGTCGGTCATGCGCCCGTCCGCGGTCGTGCCGGTCCTTGGGCGGATCGCCCTGCCGGTCGCCCGGTCGATCTCCAGCGAGAAAATGCCGCCCGACCACGAGCCGTAGCACATGTACATTCTCCCGTCGGTATCATAATAGATCGTCGGGTCGATCGCGTTCGGGAAGAGCTGATTGTTGAAATTGTGGCTGTTGAACCACTGGCTGTTGAAGGTCACCTCGCCCGCGTCGATCAGCTCCTGAATATTGGTGTTGCTGTAGCGACGGTCGACCGTCTTGCGCGCATTGCCCCATTTGACGCTCGTGTCGGTAAAGCCCGAATAGACGACCGTATCGACAAAGGTATACGGTCCCTCGATATTCTGCGATGCACCGTAGGCAATGACCGAGGTGCGGTAATCGGAGGAGGTGCAGAAATACATGAGATATGCGCCCTTCGAGCCGTCTGCATTGATATAATCCGGATTCCATATCACATCCGGTGCCCAGACCGCGAAGCCGTTTTCGCAGTCGCCGAGGTCCTCGCCCGCCCACGCAAACGCCTTTTTCAGGTTGTCGGAGAGATTGCCGAACAGCTTGTTGTTCGTTGTCGCGTAGCCGTTCGTGAAGACACTCCAGTTCTGCAGGTCGGTCGATTTCGCGGCGTCGATGTGCGAGCCGAAGACGTAGTAGGTGCCCGAGGCAGGGTCCTTGATGATGGAAGGATCGTGCACCGAGACACGGGATTTTTTCGCAGCGTAATCGACTGCCTGCACGGTCGGCAGCACGGGCATGACCGCACTGCACCACAGAACAGCGGAAGCCGCTGCGGCGATGAGCTTTCTGATCTGCATGTGATATCCCCCTGAATTGTTTTGATGCAGTCTGCACGCCTGCATTATCTGTATTATAATATAAAAAAGCCGAAAAGTAAATATACTTTCCGACCTTTTTCATGCATATTCGCATCATCGGCGCAGGTTCTGCTCCGCAAACTGCAGAAACCGCGCGGCGATCATATTTGCCGCGCCGGCAGGCACCATGTAGGCGGAGCCGTGCGGCAGACAGAAGACACCGCGCCGGATCAGCCTGCGGACGTTGTAGTCGTCCGAATCGGGCACGATCGCGCTGACGAAGATCTTATCGTTCAGAGGGAGTGTGTCGAGAAGCTCCTCGAGCCGCAGAATGCTCTGAGCGCTGCACACAAAGAGCATACCCGGCGAGAGCGTGCGGATCATGGACGCCGCCTCTGCCGCATCGCCGAGACAAAACCGGACATCCAGCGAGGGACGGAGCAGTGCGCGTCCGAAATAGACCGTGTCATACATATCGGCCTCTGTTACGCTCATCGCGACGACAATATGACGTTTCACCAAAGCACTCCCCTCCCGGCATTCCTTTATCATCATCATATCTGAGGCCGGACAAAAAGTCAATCATCCGCAGTGAAATCGTTTGTTTGCACAACAAATCAAGCCTTGTGCGCTGCGAAAATAGCATTTCTGCTGAAACGAAAAAAGGGGGGTTGACAATTTGCCCGGGATGTGCTATACTATTCAAGTAGCGGATGCGAGTGTGCTGGAATTGGCAGACAGGCACGTTTGAGGGGCGTGTGTTTCGGCGTACGGGTTCAAGTCCCGTCACTCGCACCACTTTTTTCTATATTATCAGATATAGACAGCAGACCCATGTGGAAAGATGGCTGAGCTGGTCTAAGGCGCACGACTGGAAATCGTGTAGGCGTTGATAGCGCCTCGAGGGTTCGAATCCCTCTCTTTCCGCTTTTGTGAAATGTCCTAGATGCGTGAAAATCAAGCATCTAGGGCATTTTTCTTGTTTTTATTCCAGAAATATTTTTCCGAAAGAAGAACCAAAATACCGTATTTTGAGCCCATTTTCAGGGGCAGTTCCCGCGAGAGTTCCCACTAAATCAGTTCCCACAAAACGCATACACTAGCCCTCAATCATGTGGAAACTCTCGCAGGTACGTCGTTTTTATGACCTATTTTAGTGGGAACCGCTTTTCCCCTGTTTTAGCCGGTTCCCAAAGACCAAACCGATATTCGTGTGTTGTTAAAAATGACGAATATGTCGCCCTTTCCTACAACTGAATATTCCTTTATCCGCCCGATTTTTCGACCATGAAAAACCGGGCTTTTTCTTTGTCCTGTCGCCGGAGGTGATGCCGATGTAGACTTATGTTCAACCGTCAGCCGCCTGCCCTGTGAGCAGGCAGAAACCCGAAACCGGCTCCGACCGTGAGCCGCCCGAAGAAACAGGAGGATAACGAATATGGAACAGATTACCCTGACTCTGAAGCTCTACTCGATGTTTGCAGCCGCCAATATGCTCGGCTACAGCCTGCCGTTCATGAACAAGATCTGCCAGCGCGCCTTTTGCAGCCGCCGCCCGTTCTTCGTGCTCAAGGATGAGAACGGCAAGTATTTCGTTGAGGCGAACAGCCTGATCCGCTACATCAACACTTGCCCGGACTTCAACCCCTACGAGATTCCCGGCGTGTACGAGCCGGACAACATGGACGACAATGCGCCTATGGACGAGAGCGTGTTCCAGCTCACCGAGGATATGCTCCCGCAGGTCTGCGGTGTGATGGTCGATGAGGACTGCGCCCCGCTGATCGCCTACCGCAGAGGCGAGGTGTCCTATCAGGAGCACACCGTCACCGAGATCGAAAAGCTGATGCAGTCCGAGATCGACAAGATCAACTTCTGATGCGCCGCTACCGGCAAAAATCGACGAGTATAATCCATTGACTTTTTGCCGATAATATGGTATCATATAGGCAGGAGGTGGTCGTATGGAGATGCTGAAATGTGCCGAAATTGCAGCAAAATGGGGCGTTTCCGAGCGTTCTGTCCGAAACTATTGCGCGGAAGGCAGAATTGCCGGTGCTGTGCTAATCGGCAAAACATGGTATATACCGGCAAACGCCGAGAAGCCGGGCAGGCGTCCGAAGCAGCCGCTGCCATTGTTGGAGATTCTGCGCGATGAGATGCGGAACAACCGAAAGGGCGGCATCTATCATAAGGTGCAGATCGAGCTGACCTACAACTCCAATCACATTGAGGGCAGCAAGCTGACGCATGACCAGACACGGTATATTTTTGAGACAAACACGATCGGTCTGGAACAAGAGTCCGTCAATGTCGATGACATTATCGAGACGGTCAATCACTTCCGCTGCATCGACTATGTAATCGCCAATGCCACCCATACACTAACAGAAACCTATATCAAGGAACTGCACAAAATCCTGAAAAGCGGCACGGCTGACAGCCGGAAGGACTGGTTTGCGGTCGGCAGCTATAAGCGCCTGCCGAATGAGGTCGGCGGTCAGGAAACGACACCGCCGGAACAGGTATCTGAACGCATGAAAGAGCTGCTTGACAGATACACGGCACTGAAAACCGTCACGCTCGAAGATATCCTCGCGTTCCATGTGGAATTTGAGCGGATTCACCCGTTTCAGGACGGCAACGGCAGAGTCGGCAGGCTCATCATGCTGAAAGAATGCCTGAAGCACGGAATTGTGCCGTTCATCATCACAGACGATATGAAAATGTATTATTACCGCGGTCTGCAAAACTGGCAGCAGGAGCGCGGCTGGCTGACCGATACCGTTCTGACTGCACAGGACCATTTCAAAGCATATCTGGACTACTTCCGGATACCCTACAAAAACTGAATAAAGAATCAAGCCCGATATTATGATGCTGACAACGATCTATAATATCGGGCTCTTTTTGTCTCTATATGGAGGTGAAACACAATGAACATGAGCGAAGATGTGACCGCAGTCTCGATGCAGGTATCGGAAAAGGCAGCAGAAGCGGCGCTTTCCGCTTTCAAGTCGGTGCTGGATTCGGTCGGCAGGCTGTTCCGCGAGCTGCTCGGAATGGAGCATGACCGCGCCAGAGCAAAAGCACAGATCAAGGCGGCAAATGCAGGCGGTCGCGGCAGCGGAGCTGAAAAGTCCAAGCCGCCCGATGTGACCGCAACGAACCTGACCGGCATCAAGCCCGGCGAGGTATCCTTGAAAGACCTTGCCGAGAATGCCCGCAAGACCGGCGAATCGCTGTCCATGTCACAGCACGGCATCTCGCAGGAGGACCGCCGGGCAATCGCCCGTGCCGCGAAGAAATACGGCATTCCGGTCGCGTTTTCCAATACAAAAGGCAAAAATAACCTCTATGCCAATGTCCGCAGCGGCGATCTGCCGATCTTCAAGCAGATCTGTACCGAGTGTATCCGTGAGAAGATCGCGGAGAAGCCCGAAACACTCGGCAATTTCAAGGTGCAGCCGTGGGAAATCCCGCACCTGACCGCGATGCTGAAAGCCCACGATCTCCCCGCTGTTTTCGTCGAGACAAAGGGCGGCGATATGCTCTGCCTGCACGATGTGAAGCACGCCGATGCGGTGCGGATCGTCCGCGAGGAATTTGTGGCAAAATGCAAGGAGCTGGAGAAGCAGTTCTCCTTTGACCGCGACGAGGACGGCTTCTACACCCTCAAAGACCTGCATTCCGGCAGAGAGATCTCATTCGATCAGATACCGGACAAGGCAGCGCTCTCCCGGCAGATTCAGGCGCAGTTCGGTTATGATGCGGTCAAGGCAGACCTTGCCGCGGCGAAATTCGGCGAGGAAGCGCTGAAAGGCAAGGAAAAGCAGCGGTTTTTCAGCGGCAGCGCACAGCAGGAGTTTTCGCGTATCAAGGCAAATGTCACGCTGGAGGGCGAGAGCATCTACGCAAAGCCGTTTAGCTGCTGGTATCTCCAGCCGAAGAAGGACACAAAGCCGCGTGTGGTATTCCGCAATCAGGACGGCAGATTTGCGATTCTGGAGCCGCAGAAAATGTCGCGCAAAGCCATGCGGGCGGCGCTGACCGCACAGCTCGGCATCACCGACCGCAAAACGCTCGACGCACTGGTGCAGAAAGCCGACCGCGTGGCAGACTACTTTGCGCGGCAGGACGACAGGCTGCTCTCCGCCGACCGCAGTTTTCAGCTCGACGATTTCCCGCCCGAAAAGCTGACCGAGATCAGGCACACCGGTCCGAGCGGCACAGAGTATGTCACACAGCAGAAACCGCTGGATTCCGTCGAGAACAGCATCAAGCGCACCGGCATGGACACATTCACGGTCAAAACGACCTTCCGGTCAACGGAGCTGATGCCGGACGGCGAATCTCTGCCGTATGAGAAAACGGAAAACCTTGACTTTTCCCTTTCAGACAAGAAGTATACGCTGCATTTCCTGACAGCGATGTATATGGACGCAGGCATGAGTGAGGCTGACGCGAAAGCGATGGCAAAGGAGGTCTATCAGAAAGCGGAGGCACAGAGCCCGGAGACCGTGGTGCGGATCGAGGAAGTGCGGCAGGACTCCATGACGGTCGCCTACGGAAAAGCGGCGGTCACGCTGTCCACGGCAGACCGGCAGGAAGCGGCGGAAAAGATCGCGGGCATGGGCGTTTCCAGAGATACCGCGGAAAGTCTGGTGGAAAAGGCACAGGAAATGCGCGTGGACGCGGTAAAGGAGCGCGTTGCGGCGATACAGGCACAGCAGACCGACTTCAATACCGCAATGAATCACCTGA
>JAEEGL012040801.1_pt1 | contig 12581 bp, 10 predicted proteins | sample 9134231 | NCBI WGS metagenome assembly JAEEGL01 (sample SAMN16246548, study PRJNA631951) | gut metagenome | biome: gut microbiome; feature: rumen; material: fiber-attached | host: Bos | place: Iran: Karaj | collected 2018-10
CCCGCCCCCATCTGCCTACCCTCGAAAGCCAGCATCGACGCCGTCATCAACGCCAAAGAGACCAACTACCTCTATTTCTGTGCCTCCGACAAGATGGACGGCACCCACCGCTTCGCCGCCACCCTCGCCGAGCACAACCGCAACGCCGCCGCCTTCCACAAAGCGCTCAATCAACGAGGAATCAAATAGTTACATGTGTTTTTTCAAAAACCGAGAAAAGGGGCCCAATTGGCCCCTTTCTAAATGCCTGATAATAAGCACCATCTCCCTATCAACTCCCACCCAAGTCCCTACCATCTCCGTATCATCTCCTACCACGGTGGGAGATGATAGGTCGGAGGTACGTCGGTGGTATGTTTTTCGACCCAATTATATCCCATCCTGTAGAGACGCGGCAGGCCGCGTCTCTACAGGTGGGGCAATGTTAAGAAAGTTAAAATTTGTTAATCGTGAAATTTTGGAGTGCTTTCAGTGTCTAAATAAGTGAAGGGGATGAGAAAGGAGAAATGAGAAAGGAGAAATGAGAAAGGAGAAATGAGAAATGGACACACCCCTCAGTCACTTCGTGACAGCTCCCCTAACATAGGGGAGCAGCGGGTAGGGGCATTCGTGACAGTTCCCCTAACATGGGGGAGCAGCGGGTAGGGGCGTTTGAGAAATGAAAAATGAGAAATGAGAAACGAAAAAAGGGTGACGGAAAAAAATTTGTGTAATATTATAAAAAGTAGTATTTTTGCATTTTTAAAAGACTATGGGAAATATGTGTAAGTATAAAGTAACAAAGAGGATAGCCATCGTGATGGTGGCTATGGTGTGCGGGCTGGTGGCCGATGGACAATCGACCCCGACACCGTCGACGGTGTGGGCCTGCGACACAAACATGTGGCCGGCGACGCCCTCGCCGTGTCCCGAAGTGATTATCAAACAGAAGGGCAATCACCATTGGGAGCGGAGCGGCGACCACACCACGATGGCGCGCTACCGCCACAAAGGGTGGGACACGGTGGTGAGCTGCCAGCACCCGCAGATTATGCTGACCTGCACGCCGAACATCCCGGTGCAGCGTTTCAACGGCACGTACTATGTGGACCCCATCCCCTACGACCCGCCAGACCCCACCTTCTCGCTGGGTACCCAAATGGACATTCATTCGGATGACGTGTTTGCGCCAAGTTATACCAATATTCCTTTCCCGTTCTATTTCTTTGGTATTAGAAAGCTGCAATTCCGCTTGGGAGCCAATGGGTTGGTGACATTCTGTGACCCCACTCTGTTTGGTACGGGATCTCATTGCGCTTATAGTTATTCGGTAGGACTTCCCTGGCCCGACGGCACAACAGGAGCACCTAGCGCCGACGGCTTGAACAGGGTGCGAGACGCCATCTACGGAGTCTTCGAAGACACCGACCCCAATGCGACCATAAGCCACCACACGCTTTCCAACTACGGCATTTACTACGGTGTGCAGGATGCCTATCCCTGCCGCAAGATTATCTGCTCGTGGAATGATATGGCACAGTTCAGCTGCAACCAGCTTAACTGCACGTACCAGATTGTATGCTACGAGGGTTCGAACATCATCGAGGTGCATGTGAAGAACCGTAACGTGTGTTCCTCCTGGAACGGCGGACACGGTGTGATCGGCATCCAGAACGCCACGGGCGTCAACCAGGTGTACGACCCCAGCAACACGGCCACCCTCAGCCAGGTGCAGGGCAAGCCGCCGGCATTCTATCCCTCGGGCTACAACACTTCGACCTCGACCTTCAACAATGTGGCCTTCCGCTTCACCCCGCAGGGCAACACGACGAAGCAGTACGGCTGGTATGTGATTCACGACGACGGACGTCCCGACGAGCAGCTGCGCGACGTGGAGCAGATCCCCGAAGCCCAGTTCGACGCCAACGGCTACTTCTTCCCCATGCACGACGGTCTGAACCAGATGGACTATCCCTGCCGCACGCTGACGCGCGCAATGGTGAGCCCCACGAAACCCACCAAGTACCGCTTCTTCATGAAGTTCCGCAACTCGAACAACGACTGGTACGAGCTGTCGGACACCATCTTTGTGGGTGTGGACACGACCCGATACCTGAACATGCACAAGTTGCAAATGAAGGACACCGTGGGCAAGCTGCTCAACGTCTGCCAAGGTGACACGGCCCGCATGCGTATCGATATGAACAGCCTACAGAAGATAACAAAGGAGGACTGGCATCTCTTCCGCGTGTCGATGGGCGACACGATAGCCATCGACAGCCTTGTGAACGACCAGGGCGAGGTGCCGCAGCTTGCGAACACCTACCTGACGGTGAACAACTACCGCATGATTGAAGCCTTCCGCATTGTGGGGCAGGACACCATCGTCATCGACACGATGCTCCACAAAAAGTCTGACTACGACCTTGTGGGCGACACTGTGAAGACGCGCCAGTTTGAAATCAAGACGAATCTGCTGCCCACCACAAGTTTAGTGCCGAACAAGATTGACACCATCATCATCCAGATGAGCGCCGACTACGAGAACGGCTGCCACAGCTTCGACACGATGATGCTGCGCGTGTTCCCGAACTTCGACATCACTATCCGGGAAGGCATCTGCCGCGGCGACACCTTTACGTGGGACACGAACGGTCATACTTACAAGCATATTACCGAGGATACAGACCCCGAGACGACGCTGGTGCACTTGAGCTCGACACCGGGATGCGACTCGATTGTGCGTCTGCAGCTGAAGGTGTATGATGTTTTCTACATGGTGGATCATATTGAGGACTGCAAGCCCATCACCTGGCTGAACGGGAAGACCTACACGACCGGCAACGCCGCCACAGCAAAGATGGACACGATTGTGCTGAAGAACCGTTACGGCTGCGACTCGATTGTGCAGCTCGACTTCGTCATCCATCCGCTGACGGCCCGTCTGCGCTCTGATGTGGACCACTTCACCATCGACAACCTCAATGCCGTGCTCACCGATATCTCCACTGGTGGCAACGGCCGCGTGTGGAAGTTCCCCAATGGTCCCGACCAGATGGGCCCCACGGCCTACTACACCATCCCCGCCGAAATGGATGGCGCCAACATCGTCCTCATCGAGCATAGCGAATACGGCTGCGTCGACACCGCCAAGATTTACATCCCGCTGAACAAGGAGCATTTCTGGATGCCCAACGCCTTCACTCCCGACAATCCCGCGGGCAACAACCTCTTCAGCTCGGTGAGCACCAAGACTCTGAACCAAGAGATGCGGATATACAACCGCCGCGGCGAGATGGTGTTCCACTGCGAGGGTGCCGACTGTGCCTGGGACGGCCGCGACCTGAACGGCAATCCCTGCATCCAGGGTGCCTACGTCTACGTCATCCGCTACACCAACGTCTACGAACCCAACGAGACGAAGGTGCTGAAAGGAACTGTAACGTTGATACGTTGATACGTTGATACGTTGATAGGTTGATAGGTTGATAAGTTGATAAGTTAATACGTTGATAGGTTTATGAAGATTGCAGTTGTGGGAGCCACGGGGCTGGTGGGTCGCGAGATGCTGACGGTGCTGGCCGAACGTGGTTTCGGCCAAGAACGCGACCGAAGAGGAGCGACCGTGGCCACAGGAAAAGAAGAGGTGATTGCCGCCGCCTCGCCCAAGTCGAGAGGCAAGAAGATTGAATTCGCCGGCCGCGAGCTGACGGTGGTGAGCGTCGAGGAGGCCATCGAGGCCAAACCCGACTACGCCATCTTCTCGGCAGGTGCCGCCGCCTCGCGGCAGTATGCGCCGCTGTTTGTCGAGAAAGGCACGACGGTCATCGACAACTCGTCGGCCTGGCGCAAGGTGCCGGAGATACCGCTGGTGGTGCCCGAAATCAACATCGCCACCGCCACTCAAGCACTCAAGCAATCAGGCAATAACGCAATCATCATCGCCAACCCCAACTGCTCGACCATCCAGATGGTGCTGGCCCTCTCGGCGCTGGAGCGCGAGTTCGGCATCCGCCGCATCGTGGTCTCCACCTACCAGAGCATCACCGGCACCGGCATCAAGGCCGTGCGCCAGCTCGAGGCCGAGGAGCGCGGCGAGAAGCCCGAAGAGATGGCCTACCCCTACCCCATCCACCGCAACCTCTTTCCCCATGGGGGCGACTGGCTGGAGAGCGGCTACACCACCGAGGAGCAGAAGCTCGTCGACGAGACGCGCAAGATTTTCGGCGACCCCGACATCATGGTGAGCGCCACCGTGGCCCGCGTGCCCGTGGTGGGCGGACATAGCGAGTCGGTGAATGTGGAGTTGAAGCGAGAATATGACCTCGACGAGGTGCGCCGCCTGATAGCAGAGACCCCCGGCGTGGTGCTCTATGACGACCCGTCGAAGAATCTCTACCCCATGCCCATCACCGCCCACCACAAAGACGAGGTCTTCGTGGGACGCCTGCGTCGCGACCCGTCGCAACCCCGCACCCTCAACCTCTGGGTGGTGGCCGACAACATCCGCAAGGGTGCCGCCACCAACGCGGTGCAGATCATGGAAGCGATGATTGAAATGAGAAATGAGAAATGAGAAATGAGAAAATTATTTAGTGCCATATTAGGAGTTCTGCTGCTGTGTTCGTGCGGAGGGAAGCAGGTGCTGATTGACGAGACACGCGAGTTCGCGGGTGCCTCGTGGCAACGATTCACACCCGAGACTTTCGAGGTCAATGTCAATAGCACCGACGACTACTACCGTATCGACTTCGAGGTGGTGGTGGACAGCGCCTTGATGCGCAACGACCAGCTGCCGCTGACGGTGAACCTCTACAGTCCCGACGGCGAACGCCGCATGTTCTACGCCTACATCAACCTCCGGGAGCACGGCCGCTGGAAAGGGCAGGTGCTGCAAGGACGAGAGAAAGAGGGCCTGCGCGTGATGAGGGAGACCATCAAACCCTTCTTCTCTTTCAACAGCAAAGGCACCTACCGACTGGAGATAGGCCAGGCCACAAGCCAGTTCGACCTGGACGGTCTCTACAGCTTCAGACTTGACATTGAACGCACCGAAATAGATTACAAAGCCCTTGATGATTGATTGACAGCAGCATCAATAAGAATATCGACCGCATAGCCACGCGGTTGAAGACCATTCCCGAGAACCCCGGAGTGTATCAGCACCTCGACGCCTCGGGAACGGTCATATACGTAGGCAAGGCCAAGAACCTGCTGCGGAGGGTGTCGAGCTACTTCTCGCACTATGACGACAAGAGCGCGAAAATCAAGATGCTGGTGCGCAACATCTATGACATCCGCGTGACGGTGGTGGCCACCGAGGTCGACGCCCTGCTGCTGGAGAACAGCCTCATCAAACGCTACCAGCCGCGCTACAATTCGATGCTCAAGGACGACAAGAGCTATCCCTACCTCTGCATCACCGACGAGGAATACCCGCGGCTGCTCTACCCCCGCAACCACACAGTCAAAGGGCAGTCTTTCGGCCCCTCCCCCAACGGCCGCATCCTGCGCGAATTGCAGGACATCATCCGCCAGCTGTTCCAATACCGCACTTGCAACACCATGGGCAACCGCCCCTGCATGAAACATCAGATAGGGCTCTGCGGCGCCCCCTGTGCCGGCAAGCAGACGAAGGCGGAATACCAGGCCACCATCGAGAACATACGCCGCATACTGAAAGGCGACTTCGGCGAGATAGTGGAGAGCATGAAAGAGCGCATGTTCGCCCTCGCCGACGACCTCCGCTTCGAGGAGGCCGAGCGCCTGAAACAGAAGATACACCTGCTGGAGGAATACCAAAGCCGCTCGACGGTGGTCGACACCAACGTCAAGGATGTCGACGTGGTGAGCATCCTCAGCGACGAGAAGTTTGCCTACGTCAACATGATGCGCATCAAGAACGGCAGCATCATCTACAGCTTCAGCAATGAGATAAAGAAACAGCTCGACGAGAGCGACGAGGAAATCCTCGCCACCGTCGTCCCCGCCCTCCACGAGCAGACGCAGAGCACCGCCCGCGAGGTGATACTCCCCTTCCGCGTAGCCGACATACCGGAGGATTATATCCAGCAGAATGCCGACCCGCGTGGCGACCGCCGCAAGCTGCTCGAGCTGTCGCTGCGCAACGTGGAGAGCTATCAGAAACAATGCCGCCACCAGCGGGCATTGACCGACGGCGATGCCGCTCCGCAGGCCGTCAAACTGTTGGAGAAGATACAGCGTGCCCTCCAGCTGCCCACGCTGCCCATGGACATCGAGTGCTTCGACAACTCGAACATCCAGGGTGCCTACCCCGTGGCCGGTATGGTTCGCTTCACCGGCGGCAAGCCCAACCGCAAGGAATACCGCAAATTCAACATCAAGACCGTCGAAGGTCCCGACGACTATGCCTCGATGGCCGAAGTCATCGAGCGAAGATACAGCAAGAACGCCCCGCCCGACCTGCTCATCGTCGACGGCGGCGAGGGGCAGATGCGCGTGGCTTGGGAGGTAATACACAACAAACTGCACCTCGATATCCCCATCGCCGGCCTCGCCAAGAACGACAAACACAGAACCAGCGAGTTGCTCTGCTTCGAGGGGACGGCGATAAAGACCGTCGGCCTCAAGCCCACCGACCCTCTCTTCCACCTGCTCGAGCAGATACAGAACGAGGTGCACCGCTTCGCCATCACCTTCCACAAGGACAAGCGCTCAAAAGGCACCTTCCGCACCTCGCTTACCGACATCCCCGGCATCGGACCCAAGACCGCCCACGACCTGCTGCTGCGCTTCGGCAGCGTCAAGCAGATACAGCTCCAGACCCTCGCCGACCTCGTCGACGCCATAGGTCCCGCAAAAGCGCAAACATTGTATCACCATTTACATTCAATAAACGTATGAACAAGAAAATCGTTATCATCCTTGCCCTCTGCCTCCTTGGCGGCAGCCTCTGGGCACAAACCGACAGCAAACGCGAGCGCAAGAAAAACCTCGTGGTCCGCGAGTGGAACACCAAGACTGGCTCCTCTACGCCCTACCTCGACAACATCGTCACCTACGACCAGCTGGGACGCAAGATAGAGGAGATAGAATACGCCTCCTACGGCCAGAAGAACCGCACCGTCTACGAATACGAGGGCAACAGCCTCAAGTGCAGCCGCCAGATTGAGTACGACGACAAGAACCACGTCTCGCGCATCAAGAAGTTCGAATACAACGAAGACGGCACCAAGAAGGCGCAGTACAACTACAAACCCAACGGCAAGCTCGAGAGCACCAAAACTTTCGAATACAGCTACAAATGAGCGTCCTTGAACAAATGGCACCTATCGGTCTCGACGACATGAAAGCCGTCCGCCTGATGAACCGTGTGGACCAGAAATACATGGCCTCCGCCGACGTGCTCGAGTCTCTCCTCGAGCGCATCGCAGACCATTACTATGTCCAGCACATCGCAGGCGAACCCCGGGCACCATACAAGACCCTCTACTTCGACACCGACCGTCTGGCCATGTACACCATGCACCACAACCAGAAGCTCAACCGCCAGAAACTGCGTGTCCGCACCTACCGTTCCACCGACACCACCTTCTTCGAAATCAAGAACAAAGACAACAAGAAGAAGACCCGCAAGGTGAGGATTCCGATAGAGGCCGCAATGTTCGACCACGTGGCCGACATCCCCGAAGTTTGCAGCTTCGTGGAGCAGAACACACCCTATGCTTTTGGAGACGCGGCAGGCCGCGTCTCTACAGACAATTCCTTACACCCCTGCCTGGAGAACCGCTTCGAGCGCATCACCCTCGTTGACAAGCAAATGACCGAGCGTGTCACCATCGACAGCGGCATCCGTTTCCATAACCGCGCCACCGGCATCGACGCCGACATCTCGCGTCTCCTCGTCATCGAGGTCAAGCACGAAGTCGGTGCCCCCATGTCGACCATTGAACGCGCCCTCCACGACCTCCATGTCCTTCCCCGACGCATGAGCAAATACTGCATCGGCACCGCTCTCACCGACCCCTCGGCCAAGCACAACCGTTTCAAACCCAAATTATTGTTCATAGAAAAAATCCATACGTTATGAAACTATTGCAATTGGAATTCGACCCCTCCATCGCCGCCGAGTTCCCACAAGGCGACCAATCCATCGACCTCCTCGGAGTGCCCATCTTCGACGGCCCCTCCCTCTGGACCTTCCTCATACGCTTCGGCTTCAACCTCCTCGTCTGCTGGGTCATCACCCATTTCCTCTATTATAAGAAGAGCCATCGCCGCGACTACTACTTCACCTACCTCCTCTTCTCCGCCACCATCTTCCTCATCCTCTACCACCTACAGAACCTGCAGATGGAGATGACCCTCGCCCTCGGCCTCTTCGCCATCTTCAGCATGATACGCTACCGCACCGAGCAACTACCCATCCGCGAGATGACCTATCTCTTCGTCCTCATTGGCATCTCCATCATCAACGGCTCCGGCCTCACCTCGAGCTACACCGCCTTCCTCGTCACCAACCTCCTCGTCATCCTCCTCATCACCCTCCTCGAATGCCTCGGTTTCTCCCACCGCCAGGCCAACAAAATCATCACCTACGAGAAGATTGATCTCATCCATCCCGACCGTCGCGAGGAACTCCTCGCCGACCTCCGCAAGCGCACCGGTCTCGATATCGTCAAAGTGCAGGTAGGCTCCATCAACTTCCTCAAGGACACCGCCTTCCTCAAGGTCACCTACATCCCCGACGACAACGAACCCAACGACATCGACATGATAACAAAATTCAAAAACAGATAAACACCATGAAAAAACTCTTAGTTCTTAGTGCATCGCTCTTGGTTCTCCTCGCCTCCTGCACCACCACCACTACCCGCGAATACCGCTCGGCCGACAACTCCATCGTCGCCATCTGCCAGTATCAGGGCGACGACAGCCTCAACGCCTCCTGGCAGTTTCTCGACAGCAAGGGCGACCCCTATTTCAGCAACTGCGACTCCTTCCGTGTCGTCGAGCGCGGCCCCGAGGGGCACCCCATGACCGTCTGCTTCTACCAAGCCTCCACGCAGGTCTGGCAGCAGTTCTACACCAACATGCAGCTGCGCTCCAGCGGTGCCATCGTCAACGGCCTCCGCGAAGGCATCTGGACCTTCTACTTCCCCAACGGCACCCCACAGGTGCAGAGCGAGTTTCAGCAAGGACAGGAAGAGGGTTCCTACAAGGTCTTCCGCGACAACGGCGTGCCCTACTACATCGGCCAGTACCATCAGGGCCAGCGCACCGGCACCTGGGAAATCTACAACCCCGACGGCACCCTCGCCACCACACAAGAATACTAACATGATCGACCTCGGATTAGACCTCTATAAAACCATCGGCCAGTGTGCCGACCAGCTGGGCATCGACGCCTACGCCGTCGGCGGCGTTGTCCGCGACCACTTCCTCCAGCGCCCCTGCACCGACATCGACGTCGTCTGTGTTGCACCCAACAACATATGTCTCCCCGCCTCCGGCGGAAATCCAGGAAATCCTAGAAATGATTCTCAAAATGATTTCCAAGATTTTGACGGGCCAGACAAATCCTGGAAATCTGAAGACAATCAAGAAAATTTACAGGATTCCCAAGATTTCGCGAAGCGGGAGACCGTCAGACCGCCCTCCATCGGTATCGAGCTGGCCAAAGCCTCGGCGGCAGCCCTCGGCGGCAGCAAGGTCTCCGTCTTTAAAAACTTCGGCACTGCGTCGTTCCGCTACACTCTTCCCGAAAAGGAACGTCAAGCTGCGTCAGCCAACTTTCAACTTTCAACTTTCAACTTTCAACTTGAATTTGTCGGTGCCCGGCGCGAGAGTTACTGTCACGACTCCCGCAAGCCCATCGTCGAGAACGGCACCCTACAGGACGACCAAAACCGCCGCGACTTCACCGTCAACGCCCTCGCCGTCTGCCTCAACGCCGACCGCTACGGCGAACTGATGGACCCCTTCGGTGGCATCCGCGACCTCAACGAAGGCATCCTCCGCACACCCCTCGACCCCGACATCACCTTCTCCGACGACCCGCTCCGCATGATGCGCGCCGTCCGCTTCGCCTCGCAGCTCGGCTTCCGCATCGCCGACGACACCTTCGAGGCCATTGCCCGCAACGCCAAGCGCATCGAGATAGTCTCCATGGAGCGCATCGTCGTCGAGCTCAACAAAATCATCCTCTCCCCCAATCCCTCCCTCGGCTTTAAGCTCTTGCAGAAATGCGGCCTCCTGCCCCTCATCCTTCCCGAAATCTCCGCCCTCCAAGGCGTCGAGACTGTCGACGGCCGCGGCCACAAAGACATCTTCTACCACACATTACAAGTGCTGGAAAACATCTGCCTCCCCGCCTCCGGCGGAAATCCTGAAAATCCTGGAAATGATTCTCAAAAAGATTTCCAAGATTTTGACGGGCCAGACAAATCTTGGAAATCTAAAGACAATCAAGAAAATTTACAGGATCTCCAAGATTTCGCGAAGCGGGAGATTAACAAGCTTCTTTGGTTACGTTGGGCGGCGCCGCTGCAGGATATCGGCAAGCCCGGCGACAAGCGCTACGACGCCAAGCAGGGATGGACCTTCCACGGACATGAGGCCCGTGGTGCCCACATGGTCAAGCGACTATTCAAGCGCCTCCGCCTCCCCCTCGGTGCCGAAGAACGCTATGTGGAAAAACTCGTCATGCTCCACATGCGCCCCATCGTCCTCTCCGAAGACGAGGTCACCGGCTCCGCCGTCCGCCGCCTCCTCTTCGAAGCCGGCGACGACATCGACGACCTCATGCTCCTCTGCAACGCCGACATCACCTCCAAGAATCCCGAGAAAGTCCGCAAGCACAAGGCCAACTTCGAGCTCGTCAAACGCAAGCTCGTCGAACTCGAGGAGCGCGACCGCATCCGCAACTTCCAGCCGCCCGTCTCCGGACAGGACATCATGGACACCTTCGGCATCGGTCCCTGCCGCGAAATAGGCACCATCAAGGACGCCATCAAGGATGCCATCCTCGACGGTCAGATTCCCAACGACCGCGACGCCGCCTGGCAGATGATGCTCCGCCTCGCCGCCGACCTCGGCCTCCATCCCGTCAACAGCTGAAAAAAAAACTTTTGGCCATATCAACTTTATTTCGTAATTTTGCAGTTTCAAAAAATCAAGCAATAAATAATGAATATGTACGAGCATTTAAAGATAGAAGAAAAAGGCAACATAGCCATCCTTACCATCAGCGCTCCCAAGAGCCTCAACGCCCTCAACACCACCATCCTCAACGAGATTGACGAGTTCCTCGACGAGTTCGAGGGCGGCCAGTTCCGCTGCCTCATCATCACCGGCGACGGCGAGAAGAGTTTCGTGGCAGGTGCCGACATCAGCGAGATGGCCTCCCTCGGTCCCCAGCAGGGCGAGACCTTCGGCCGCAAAGGTGCCGCCGTCTTCCGCCGCATCGAGACTCTCCCCTGCCCCGTCATCGCTGCCGTCAACGGCTTCGCTCTCGGCGGTGGCTGCGAACTGGCTATGGCCTGCGACATACGCCTCTGCTCCGACAACGCCCGCTTCGGCCAGCCCGAAGTCGGCCTCGGCATCATCCCCGGTTTCAGCGGCACCGTCCGCCTGGCACGCCTTGTGGGCATGGGCATGGCCAAGCAGCTCATCTACAGCGGCAAGAACATCAAGGCCGACGAAGCCCTCCGCATCGGCCTCGTCAACGAAGTCCTGCCCCAGGCCGAGCTGATGAACCGCGCCATCGAGCTGGCCGGCCAGATTGCCGCCAACGCCCCGCTGGCCGTCAGCGCCGCCAAACTCTGCATCAACACCGAGTACGACATGCCCGCCGAGGATGCCATCGCCTTCGAGAACCGCGCCTTCGGCCTCTGCTTCAACACCGAGGACCAGAAGAACGGCATGCAGGCCTTCCTCACCAAAGGCAAATGCGAATTTCAGGGGAAATAGTTAAATAGTTAAGACAATAAGTTTAGTTTAACAAATAAATATTAATCATCATGAAAATCTGTGTTATTGGAACCGGCACCATGGCCAAAGGCATCGTGAAAGCCTTCGCCGTGAAAATGCCCGTCGTCATGAAGAGCCGCACCCAGGCCAGCCTTGACAAAGCCATGGCTTCCATTGCCAAAGGTTACGGCAAACTCGTTGAGAAAGGCAAGATGACCCAGGAGGCCGTCGACGCCGTCATGGCCAACATCGCCACCACCACCGACTACGCCACCTTCGCCGATGCCGACCTCGTCATCGAGGCCGCCGTCGAGGAGATGCAGCTCAAGAAAGATGTCTTCACCGAACTCGATGGCATCTGCAAACCCGAGACCATCTTCGCCACCAACAGCAGCTCGCTCTCTATCACCGAGATCGCTGCCTGCACCAAGCGCCCCGCCCAGTTCATCGGCATGCACTTCTTCAACCCCGCCGACCGCATGGCCCTCGTCGAGGTCATCCGTGGCCAGCTCACCAGTGATGACGTCTGCAAGTGCGTCGTCGCCCTCGTCACCTGTGTCATCAAGTATCTCGTCGATGTGAAGGAAGCCCCCGGCTTCGTGGTCAACCGCATCCTTTTCCCCTTGATCAACGAGGCTGGCGGCATTGTC
>JAEEGL013118361.1_pt1 | contig 12581 bp, 13 predicted proteins | sample 9134231 | NCBI WGS metagenome assembly JAEEGL01 (sample SAMN16246548, study PRJNA631951) | gut metagenome | biome: gut microbiome; feature: rumen; material: fiber-attached | host: Bos | place: Iran: Karaj | collected 2018-10
ACATAGACTCTCTTATTCTCATCAATCCATCCGTTTTCCCTGGATAAACTGATTCGATCTAATAACAGTCCATACAAAACCTTTGCTTCAACTGAAAGGTCAGCAAACATTTCATCCGTAAACAAGACCTTCGGAATGCGATAAAACGAATAACTCTCTGACTGCTCTTCATAAAAGTAGTCAAATGTCATATAGCCACACTTTCTTAGGCCTTACCGACAGCCTTTCTCTCGCTTAGAATCTGAGCAATACAAGGAAAGCAAAAAGACTTTCCAGTACCATAAGAACATTGTGTTCTGCAATTCTTCGGATAAGCTACCGGCTCTCTTTTACCCAAAACCGATGTAACCGGTCTGGAATCATTTGCGCCCATTGTTTCAAGTAATTCATTAGATGTCATATTTGTTTCTCCCTTCAGTTTCATGGGAATAAAAAAGGTGCCGGCATCGCCAACACCTCTTATCCCAAATTGATTGTTACATGATTATAAGGCATCTCCGCCTTTGGTCTTTGTACCCTTATTTGCAGGTTCTTTCTTAGGAGCTTTCTTAACTTCTTCCTTCTTGGCCTTAAGTTCACCAAGTAAAGAACCCTTATCCGCTTTCTCGGTATCTTTCTCCGCAGATTTCTCTGCTTCCTTTTCAATCTGGCGAGCCACGAATTTTTCTCCAAGTTCGAAGATTTTATCCTTGCTGTCATAATGGTACACACTGTCCGTAAGCTTGTCCTGTGGAGCTACCTGCGTTGCATTAACCTCTTTCACCATTGCTTCAAGATCCTGAAGTTTTACATTCCCATCATCGGGAACAAGTAAAATTTCATGGATGCTCGAAGGTAAAATAAAGAAGTCACCGCCGACTCTTTCAGCCGCCTGATCCATAAAGTCCTGATAAGCAATAACTCCTGCTCCGTGAACCTTGTCGGGAACGGATGCTACAAACATCTGCTCATCTTCCGGAGCAACCGGTGCCATCCCCATCATTTCAGCCTGCTCGACTCCCATGAGTTCCGCAAGAACCTCTGTCATACCCTTGATTTCTGCAGGTTTTAACTGAGGTGCATTCTCCATCGCATCTGCATGAAGCTGTTCTGCCGTAATACCCATGTTTTCAATCATTTGATTTGTAACAAGTACGGATGCTCTTCCGTCCTCGTCTGAACTTAATACAAAGCGATAAACAACTGCCATGTCCTCCATCATCTTATGAGGTAAGGTTTCAAGCATTTCCTTATTGGCTTCTGCCGAAACAACTTCCATTGCAAGTGTTTCTTTCATCTTGCTGTAATCGGTAAGGTCATCAATATTGAAGTCCGGTCTTTCATTCATTCCGTTCTCAATTACTTCCATTGCCTTATCGATTACTTCATCATAAGGTCTGCCCTCATCGTAAGCATCGAAGAACTTCTCAACCGGAAGATTCATTCCAAGGTTGCTGTCGTTCGGTGTAATGGTTACTGCTTCATAGCTTTCGTTAAGCTTCTTTACCGTATTCGTCGTAATCTTTGCATCGATTCCGGCATCTTCAAGTCTGTCCTTGATGTCTTCCATAAATTTTTCTTTGAAATTTTCAAAATCCATGTTTTTTATTCCTTTCGTAATAAATATTGTTAAGGCCTCGGATTGTCACCCTCCGCCGGTTTCCTGGCAACAAAAAAGCGCCTGGCCGTGACTGAAGGTTTTCAATCACGAGCAGACGCTCTTAAATCACCTTATTCTTTTGCAAAAGAAAATGGACTCGGCAATTGGTTTTGTTTGAACCATTCGCTTTGTCCATTGTAAATATAACACACCTTTTTTCGCTTGAAAAGAACTTCAATGGGGCACTCATGGGGCTACGATGGGGCTTTCATAGGCGGTTTTAAGGATTTTTGGTAATTTCTTTTCATATCTAATCATAAAATCCTCTTCTTGCCTTCTCATAAACCTCATTTACCGCTTCAATATAACAAACAAATGAAGGGTGGTCCTGATCATTCCTTTTAAGGTACATATTCTTTTTATCTATGTAGGTATCACGAACATATTTCCAATAGTCCGGCTTTAGATAATCCTCTTTATCCCATAAGTCTCTGGAGTTCGGAACCATGTTCCAATAATACTGATCATACCAAATATTACCGGTTTTTCTGTGAATCAGCCTATGTAGTTGACCGTACATATCCATTTTTACAATACATACATCAATTGAGAACGGTGTTTTATTTCCCTTATTAAATACACGTTCCTGTGTTGTTAATGCAGAAGTTGAATCCTCACAATCGTCCCAATCATTCTTTGAAAGAACTTCATTAAAAGCTTTTCTAATCGATTCTTTTAATTCTCTCTCATTTCGATATAATTCAGGATTCTCAATAAGAAGATTGAAATCAAAGTCTATCGACTCCTTTTCATTCTGCGTTACCATGTTGCGTTTCTTACTGCCAACAACATTCATCCTGGCATCGATATCGTAATTCTTCAATTCTTGAACAAGCTGATTAACAATATCGGCGCATACACTATAAGCCCGAGTTAAGTAATCTTTGTCTTCTACCCAATGATACATACTATCTCCTTTCGATTCCCCAACCCGACCAGATAGCATCATTGCTAAATCATTATAAAATAGCACAAAACAAAAAAGTAATCAATAGAAAAAAGATTGGGCCAGTATTACTACCAGCCCAATTAGAATTATGATTCTTTCATAATTGAATTTTTCTCTTTGACAAGGCGTTTTCTCTCTTTTTCAAGCATTCCAAGCAAATCATCCATTATATCCTTGCCATCGCTTCCCAAATCATCTTTAATCTTGCTGTAAGTCAACTCCAGTTTTTTACATTCAATATCAATTTTAACAATTGCTTTAATAACAGCTTTACTTTTTCCTCTATTCTTATCAGCTTCAGCAAGCAAATACTCTCTTTGTGCATTCTCCACGCGTCTCAAACAATCTGCAAGAGCTGCATCTTTTACAACAGCCAGCGCTAAATCTAAGACTGCAAAGATGTCTTTTTTTGCCATAATCAGCCTCCGATTTGTGCTATGATTTCCTTCATAATTCCAGCAAATTCTTCTCCGGTAAGACTTCCGTTATTATTCTTATAAAAATCATTTAACATACTACGGAAAATCTCAGCTTTGCTTATAGTCTGATTTGTATCTGCTTCAATTCTTTTTACGTAATTCTCGGTTTCAGTAACAAGGACTCCTTTTTTTGCTTCAATTTCCGCAACTTGCTTATCAGATTCCGCATAGATTTTTCTAATATCAACAATTTGACCAGCTAATTTAACTATCTCACCAAAGTTTTCTGCTGCAGCATGGACCAATTCGCCTTTTGACTTGTCATCAAGACCTCCAACAATTTCGCCAATCTTCTGTCCAACTTCATTATTGCGTGTTCCCTTTACAACTTCAAAATCACTCATGCTTTCACACTCCTTCTTATTCCATCTACGATTCCTTTTTGCATCTTAAGATAATCAATATCAACAGACTCTTCTTCTGTTAATGGTAACAGTTCTTCTTCAGCCATACAAGCCAATTCTTCAAGGCTCTTTATATTATCTGCTCTTAGTTTTTCCAGATCCTTCTTAGTAAGGCTCTTTACATCTTCAGCCCATTTTTTAGCTGCTTTTCCAAGCGATTTTCTAAGTGTTGCTTTCCAAGTGGTCAGATCAACAACTGTTGCAATAGCATCAATAACAATAACAGCAGCTACAGCTAGCGATTTTGTTGATGTCAAGCCAACTTGTTTCAGAAAATGCTTTAATGCATTATGCGTTTCTAACGAAAAAGTCTTTCCAAACATATTGCCGAATTGTTTTAAATAATGCGAAGCTGCATTGGCAATTCCTGCACCGGCTCCTCCTTGACCGCCGAATCTCGCAAAATAAACAATTAATCCTCTTCCTAGTGCCTCTTTTCCGCCTCCTTTAAGAATCTCGAATCCACTTTTAGCCGCTTCGCTAACATTCTTAATCTTAAGATCATTCTCAATCTTTACAACTGCCTTATTTAGATAATCATTTAACTCTTCGTCTATTGCAGTTAATTCTTTCTCAAGGTAGAATTGAAGTTCTTCTGCTTGCTTTTTCCCGTTATACTTTAATAAATAATGACTTACAAATACCTGGGATTCTTCCTTCTCAAAAGTACTTTGTTTATCAACCTCCGCAATACATGCATTTTTTAAGTTTTCTGCACATAAATCAACATGTTTAGGGAAATTTTCAATAAGTCGATCAAAACCCGGTCCCACAATTTCATATTTAGCTTTTCTTAATGCACTTATATATTCTTTTGTTGCATCTATAAGGAGCTGGCCTTCTTCTTTATCTATACTTGCGAAAGAAATCTTCTTATCAATACCGGATTCTATCATATCGCATAAATCGCAAGTATAACCTCTAAAAGCTTCATTTAATTCGTTAATACGTGTTTCTGACTTAACAGTGTCAAGAATAAAACTCTGTATTTTATCTATTGAATAGCGAGAATTATTATCTTCCTTACCAAATGTCTCTACCAAAACCATTGGAAGGTCGGTCACCTCAAGAAGACCTTTTACATAGTTTTTGATTTCAACAACACGGATATCATTCTCTTTTGTTCCTACCGGACATCTGTTTATAATCAGACAAAACGGTATTCCACAACGGGTTAATTCGGACATACTCTGAATAAAAACATAATCCTCATCCTGAATTCCAATCTTATAAGAAACCGTGTATAAAATTGCATCACAATCCGGAAGGAAATTCATTAGTACTTCTTCATGTTCAGAAACCAAAGAACCATATCCTGGAGTATCAAAAAGCTTTATTCCTGACCAATCCTTATCAGAATGAGAAACAACTCTTAATCTCTCTAATTCATCATCAGGTTTTAATGCAAGTTTACAGAAAGTTTCATTATCAATTTCTTCCATTGTTGCGTTTTTATTTATTGCAAAAAATGAATCTTCCGTACAAGTTTTATCAAGACATATTTCTGCAATAGCAGCTGTTGAAGGAACACCACTTACAGGTAAAATATCTTTCCCGATTATATGATTAATAATAGTTGATTTTCCACTGCAAGATTCGCCTAAACATACAACATAACTGTCCGGGTTTTCTATTCTTTGTTTAAGGAATTTTGCAGCATTAACGGCTTTTTCATTCCCTAATTCATCAGCTATTTTTTGAAGTTGCTCAACCTGCGGAATGTAATTACTCATTTTCAAGCCCCCATCTCTTTACATATTCCAAATCACTTCTTATTTCATCTTCTGAATACTTTATGCTCTGTCCTTCACGCCTAATCTTGGACATTTCATCACTAATCTGCGAAAGTTGTTCCTTCATTGAATTTAGATAAATATCCACATTATCCTTTATGGAATCAAAGCACTGGTTACAATAGATTTTCACGTATTTCTCAATTTTTTCTTGATATTCATCTAAAACTGGTTCAAGTATTTTCTTTGTTTCATTACCGCGAGCTTTCGTAACACCCTTTTGTGCTAACGATGCTACCCCCGCACCAATTAAGCATATAGTAAGACCCGCTGCAACACCCACAGCAGCTCCAATCGGACCAGCAGCTGCTCCAACCGATCCACCTGCAAGAGCTCCTGTTACTGCTGATGAAATCGCACCACCTGCAAAAACACTTCCTATGCCGGCACCGGTTTTTAATCCAATTTTCATGCCCTTCTCCCATTTCAGTTTGGAAGCAATATTCAGTTTTTCTTTTCCTTCATCCAGTTTATCTATATCATCTAATTCAATATCAAGTTTATCGTAATCTTCTTGAAGATCTTCACAGAATGCACTCAGTTTATCATATACCTCATTACAAACCTCCTCTTCATGATCTGATTGATATTGAGCAAAGGCCGAATCCAGCTTTTCGCCATCAACAATCCCTTTATCGATTAAAACATACATTTCCGTTCTAAGAAGATTTGTCTTTGTTTCAGCAAGTTCCTTGGAATACGCCTTAACTTGTTTCTTTTCTTCATAAATTCTGTCGTCAATTCTTCTCGCAATTGTCTTAATTTCATCATTTCGGTCTTCGAAGAAGCGTTTTTTCTCATTTAATTCGCTGAGAATATCTTCATAAGACATACTTGATTGACGAATAGAGTCTTCCAAAGAATCTTTTAGATAACCAACCACTTGTTTTACTCTGTTTTCAAATGCCTTTTGAGTAGTGTCTTTGAAATTAACAGCAAAATCCTTTAATTCATTCTCAAAAAACGAAATATTAGATTCTTTAACTTTTGCTTCATCGTTTCTAAATCTTCCAAATGCTGCAGCATATGCATTTACAGGAATAATCTTTCCATCAAATGTTGCATTTATCTCCTTAGCTATATCTGAAAGAATAACCTTATTGTGATTTAGACCTTCTTCAACTTCCGATTCAGAATTATCATCCCATACATTTTGAACAAAATATGCATTATTAACACCACGCCAGATATTCTTTATAAAAGCAGCTTCTTTCTTGAGTATTGGTGGAGTAGTCGAAAACAAAAAAACTGCTGCAGAAAGGCTCTGTATATATTTCGTTGTAGTTTCCTCATTTGCATGAGTTAAACTTCCAACTCCAGGTAAATCAACAAGAATCAGTCCACCTTTTAATATGTTCAGTGCTTTCTTGATTACAATTCGATCAACGCCCTTTTCATTCCCTGGGTTAAAACTATTATCTACATATTCTGCTATGCTTTTTTGATCAATTCCAATTTCTTTCTGTTGACCATCTTTAAAGAATACTTCTACTGATGTATTTTCGCTATATCTTACTTCAACCGGAATACACGTTGTTTCATCCGCTTCGTTAGGAAGAATATCTTCGCCCAATAACGCATTAATCAAAGTACTCTTCCCAGCCCCCTGTGTCCCTAAAAAGGGTACAATTATATCCGCATTATTCACTTTGTTTTGAAGCTGAATAAGCTCTAGACCTAAGTGTTCTTCTCCTTTGCTGTATTTTTCAAGCAATTCATAAAGATGCGAGTTTTCTTTAATCATCATATCTTATTCCCCCTTCATTCCAGCAAAAAATCTAGCTATTCCCGGTTTCTTTAGGTATGCTGTAATTCTATCTAATTGTTCCTTTTGAAGCGCATCGGATCTTGCTGCTTCCTCTGCATTTGTTGTTAATACATCCAATTTCTGACCATTTGCTGAAACTGTATCCTGTACGGAAAGCACATTTCTGGCATTTTCTTCAGAAGCACCTATTATATTGTCTATTTTATTTCCGTTTGCACCGGCAGATTCTTGTAACTGTACAAGCTTATCCTCATTAGATTTTACACCGCTAATAATTGATTCAGCTTTACCATCTAAAACCTCTCCCTTGTCATTTGCTATATTAATCTTAGAGTCAACACCCTTAATCTGTTCCTTTATTTCTGTAATCTGCTCTCTTGTCTCATTCTCTGTTTGTGACAGCGAATCAATTTTTCTATTGATCCCATCCTCATTTTTAAGTATGTTATCAATTTTTCCATTCGCATCGTTTATGCTTGTTGAAACAATATCTATACTTCCACTAATCTTATTATTAGTTTCTTTTAGAGATTGGATCTCCAAATGAGATTCATTTATTCTTTCAGCAAGATTTGATAACAACTCTAATATTTTTGCAAACTCTTCACCATTGTCCAAATCATCATTTAGTTTTGCTAAAGATGAACTGATTTTATCCAATGAAGCTAAGGTGTCTTCATTTCCTCTTTCAATTCCTTGAAGCTTGTCGGAAATATCATCCATTTCCTTTCTGACATCACGCAATGAATCTAACACTTCATCCTGTGAAAATTCATCTTTTAATGAGTTTAGTTCTTTAGTTATTGCATTTTGGTCTTTATGGATTCCTTGAATACTTCCTTCAATTGATGCCTGTAATCTCTCAATTATTTTTTCAGTAGTGTTGTCAACTTCAAAAATCATCTTTTATGCCCTCACTTTCATAATGCTTTTAGCAATAAGTCCAATTGAAAATTCATCACAATATGCTGGATAATTATTCCTAAGATAATCTAAGTACTCCTGTTGTTCAGCAATCTCAATCTTTGGTCGATACTGTTGTTCCAAAAACGAAATATTAAATATTGGATTGTCATGATTAATCCAAACTATGCTTCTTGAACATATTTCACTAAATTCACGAAGCCATAGCATATTCCTTAATCCTTCTTCAGTTCCACCACTATTGAAAAGTTCCTCAAAATCCTGAACCACCCATACTACATAGTCGTTTGGTTCTACTATTTCGGATAATCTAATATTCTTAACTTTTTTCTTTTCCATTCCGATTTGAGATGCGTTTACGAGGACGAAAAAGCATGTATCAACACCATCTCTTTCTTTCGGAGGCTCTTCTTCAATAAGATGGATAATTTTCAAATCGGATATTCCGGCATTCCAATCAAAATGGTTCTCACAATTTTCATCCCAGCCCAAAAGAATTGGTATATGTCCTTCTAGTTTTTCGTACTTTACTAGGCTCTTCATTACTTGATTATTTTGGATTTTCTTCATTTCGGAAGATAACTGAAGAATATCACTGGATATATCACCAACTTCTATTTCTTTTATATCTTGTTTAAATACTTGTTCTTTTGCTTTCCATACTTTAGCTGTCCCAACGATTTGTTCTAGTCTTCTTTCAATCGGATACAACAAATAATAGAAATCCTGCAATTTTTTTTGTTCAATTTCAGCAGCTTGCCTTTCCAGAGATTTCTCCTTGTCTGATATCAACATATTCTTAACTATTTCACAAACATTGACACAATCTGCATTCCAGCTACTTAATATCTTTTTATATCGTTCACTTTCTTTATTAAGAAGTCCCAGAATATCACGTTTTGCCGCTTCCACATCAAGTCGTTGCACAGTTTCTGTCACAAACTCATATCCTTTATCCTTATCTTTAGAAAACAAACCTGCGACACGATTAAAAAATCCTCCTAAACCCGCTTGTTTTTGTCTAACCACGCTTTCTTCTTCATAAAAAGAGACCGTCACCTTTTGAAAATCGAGTACATCTGGCATTTTATACAAATCTCTACCCGGAATATGCACATAGCCACAGAACTTCCGCATTCTCATATTAGAATCTTTAATATATTCATATATTTCATTTCCAAAACGATTTACCACTTGGTTCGTTCTCGTTATATAGGCTTTAGCATTATCCTCTGTAATTTCTTCCTTTACGGTATTTCGAAGATCTCTAAATGACTCATTAATCCTGTCAATCATACCTTTCTTCATAAAACTATTTGAGTCAACGAATTCTTCTATTTCACTGATTCGCTTGTCATAATCCAATTTTTTAAAAGAAAGCTCCGGAACTTTAATTGAATCAAGTTTGATAGCGACCTCAGATGATACTTCATGTAATGAATCATAAATATTCACAATACGAACTTGTTCTATAAGCGGACGTAATTCTTCAAGTCTCTTCTTGATTGTATTCATAAAAAGATCAAACTGGGATGCCTTATAATCATCATATGAAATCTCGCAAATACGACTTTCATTTTTTGCTAGTCTCCATTTGAGGGCATTGATTGCTGAAATTTGAATAATATCAACACTTTCTTTGTTTGGAACAGACGAAACTTCAACAACTTTTTTTAGTCGACCATAATGCTCTTTTGCAACCTGCTGCTTAGTCTTTTTTCCACCAGGCGCCTCTCTTACTGCATCGAGTTTGTTTTGAATCATCATAATAGGACATTTATACCTGGCGACAGTATCCAATACTTCACATGCATGAGCATCACTCGTAGTTTTTGTGGTAGTAACATAAATACAATAGTCTATAGTAGGAACCATAGTTTCCAAAGTAATTTTCTCATGTGCTTCCAAACCATAGGCATTTAAACCAGGACTGTCAATCAAAAGAACATCTTTTCCCAGTTCAAATGCAGGTGTTTGCAATTCGATACTTGCGACATTATATCGATTTTTAGGATTATGACGTTCATCGCTATATTGAATTAAATTTTTTTGACAAACATCTTCATCCTTAAAAAACTTTGAACTTCCATCCTTAAAATGAATAATAATCGCCTTTTCAACTCCGTAGGTACAACAAACAAGCACACCTGAAGAAGGAACTACAGCACTTGAAAGAATATCCATTCCAAGAATTGCATTAATCATTGTAGACTTTCCGCAACTGGTATCTCCAATAATACCAACACGAATTTTATCGTCACTCCAATCTTCTTTTCGTGCTTGAATCCACCCTATTTTATCTGCATACAATTCTGCCATCTGAGTATCATATGATAAGGCTTTTTCATATTCATCTAGAAATTTTAAACTTTCCATATTACTCGCTTACATCCTTTTTTGTTTTCCGTTCCCTTTTACGATATCCAACCCAATCTCCATTTTTATACCTTTTATCTTTAGGTCTGGGAGCTTTATCAGGAACAGCCCAAGAAGCACCAAATTTAAATGCTCCCTCTATCCTTCCTTCTGAACACCATAATTGTACCGTTCTTGGATGTAAATTATATTTCTCTGCATATTCCTTGGCGGAAATATATTCACTATTCATAAACTGCCCTCCAATGGACACAAAAAGCATCTTTCCCTATCAAATCTTTAATTAGTAGAAAGATGCTTTTTTTCGATGTCCATTTTTTGCAGCTGACTACCATTTGACAGGCTCTTGAGCTTTGTGTCATCGTGTTTCCACGATTTTACCGATTTAACAATTACACTATCAATTATAGTCAAATATACGAAGGATGTCTATTGACGCAATGTAAACATTTTATGAATTATATTCATTTTTTACTTTCAATCATTTTTATATAATCTTCCCTCTTTTCATCCCATGCTTCTGTCGCTTCGGATGAATAACCATCATCTAACCGTAACTGGTTTGCTTTCATAAGCGCCAAATCATAATCTTGTTGCTGAATTGCCGTCTGAACTTCTATCTCAATTCTTTGAAGTTCTTGTACTTTCTTATCATGAGTACGTTTTGAATTTCCAAAGTAAAATATTCCCGGTAGCATCATAGCAAAACATATTCCTAAAGCTATAAAAAGTCCGAAATTCTTTCTTTTCTCTTCGATTCTACTCTTTTCCTTTTCTTGTTGGTAAGTAGTATTCTGCTTTTGCTGCTCGAACTCCATTTTCTTTTCTTCGTGTTCAAGCTCCATTTCACGAACTTTTACTTTGATTGCAGCATCTTGTAATTCCTCAACTACAATCTTTTGGCCACAATATTTACAGAAAAACGTTCCTAAGTTCTCATTATCATTTTCAAGAGTCGCATGACATTTTGGACATTCTAAAACCTGCATTTTCATACCACACCTCCCAAATCTTATTCATATTTTAACGAATTATATCTTTCTTTGTTGCCCCCGTAACGGTGGCAATTTTAATTAATAGTTCCACTCGATCTTAAAGGTTCAAAACCCTTGCTTTTAAGGATTGAATTCACATCAAGAATGTCTCCCGGACGTTCTTGAAAAGCTATCATAATCGCCACATCTCGTGGATACTTATACAACTCCGGCATTTGATATAGACGTAGCGCTTCCTGTGTTTCTTCCAACGTAAACTTTGCTGCGTAACAAATTCGAAGTATTATATCTCTTTGTTTTGTATGTTTTTCTTGTGAAATAAGCTTATAGCCATAGCGTTCTGGAATATCGGCATTCAAAAAAACTTCTTGTTGCGAAAGGCGTTTTTCTTTTATCAAGCTTCTCATATAATCCGCAAATGCGTTTGGATTTGTAATTATTTCATCAGTATTTTCATTTATGAACTTCTCAACATCTTTCATCCGTACTCCTTTAGTCTTCTCTTCTATACTATTCATTTCCCTTCCATTTCTCATAGGATATAGTCCTATGTCTTTATTCTAGTGGTTTTCAAGCTACAATATGTCCACCATAACGGTGGCAATTTACCCTCCTTCCACTATGGGAAATGTAATTTTTACGAATTAAAAAAAAGACAGCGAACGAATTTTCCGAACGCTGCCCTTTTATATTCGAATATTCACCAAGAATTAAACCTCTCTGTACTCACCATATGACGTTTCGGAATAAGAATCGTCATATGTTTCTTCATATTCACCGGTATAAGACAACCTGATTCCCAAGAAGATATTGATTATTTCTGCAATCATTCCTAATGTCAAGACTATTCCATCATCAATTTGGCCAAGACCACTAATAAAGTCAGGAACAAAATCAATTGGTCCCGCCATGTAAAGAAAAACTGCAACAGCAATTAAAATGCCTATTAAAACCGGATTATACTCATTTTTCATAAAACATACCTCCTTTTGAAATTCATCTGCAAGTCGCTCATATAATTGCTTCTCTTATAGAAAATGTAATTTTTGCGAGTCAATTCTCGTCGCTTGGGTACGTGTAGTTACAAACATGGGTACTTTGAAAAAAGTGAAACTGGGGTAGGTACATAATACCTGGGTACATAAGAAAAAATCAGCCTTTGCGGCTGATTTCAAAATGAGAAAATTCATATTTTTTTATAAAAGCATTAGGACTCTATTTTCTTGTTACCTACGTACCCTTTTTACGTACCCA
>JAEEGL015456536.1_pt1 | contig 12581 bp, 10 predicted proteins | sample 9134231 | NCBI WGS metagenome assembly JAEEGL01 (sample SAMN16246548, study PRJNA631951) | gut metagenome | biome: gut microbiome; feature: rumen; material: fiber-attached | host: Bos | place: Iran: Karaj | collected 2018-10
CCGGCTATTATTGTGTCCCAGAACCCTGCGCCGGCCTTAATTCCCACACTGGCGAGGAAGAGGATGAGGCCGAGCTCGCGCACAAAGAGGTTGACGCTCGTCGTGGTGTAGCTGACCAGATGAACCTTGTAACCGAAGCGCCCGATGAGGATGGCCACGATGAGCGGTCCGCCGGCAATGCCGAGCTTGACGGGCGTGGGTATGCCGGAAATGGTGAAGGGTATGCTTCCCAACAGTATTCCCAGCAGTATTCCGATGAAGATGGGGGCGATATTGGGGTGGTTGAGACGTTTGACCTCGTTGCCCACGAGGTTGGCCACGCGGGCTACATTGGCCTCTGTGCCCACGACCATGAGGCGGTCGCCTATCTGGAGCTTGAGGTGACGGTCGGCATACAGATCCATGCCTGAACGGGTGAAACGGGTGATGTTGACCCCATGGACGGAATTGAAGTGCATCTGGCCGAAGGTCTTGCCTTCTATCTCGGGACGTGTCACCACAATGCGCTTGGAGACGATGGGCGAGTGGTCCTCGTCCCAGTCCATCTCGATGCGGTCGCCGAGGAAAGCGAGAATGGCTTCGGCGTCATCTTCAGCGCAAACAATTCTGATTTTGTCGCCCATGTGGAAAGGCGTGTCGTTGTTGGCTTGCGAGATGACGCCATTGTGCTCAATGCGGGTGCATACGAAGGTGCGGCCCAGAAAACGGCTTACTTCAAAGAGTGTCTTGCCTTCGAGCGACTTGTTGCTGGCCACAATGGTCATATGGTGAGGCCGGGCGTGGGGATTCTCCTCGGCCTGGCGTTTGATTTCTTCCGATTCCTTATGCAGAGAGATACGCATGAGGTAGCGCAAGGCAATGGCAGCGCCTATCTGGCCCATGACGCCCAGCGGATAAGCGCAGGCATAGGCCGAGGCAATCTGTTGGCCGTCCATGGCCTGGGCCAAGTGGGCATTGTTGGTCATAATATCGCCAAGAGTCTGATTGGCAGCACCGAGTCCGGGCGTGTTGGTGACGGCACCGCAAAGCACGCCGACCATCATGGGCAAATCCTTGGGGTCGCTGGTGTCGAAGAAAAGATAGTAGAGCGCAAACATGACCCCGATGTTGAGAACAACCATGACGGATGCCATCAGATTGAGTCTGACACCGCCCTTCTTGAATGATGAGAAAAAGCCCGGGCCCACTTGCAAACCGATGCAATAGACAAATAGGATGAGACCGAAGTCCTGAATAAAATTGAGCGTGTCGGCCGGACAAACGTAGCCTCCCTGGTCAAGCCCTGTCTGACGGTAGATGTGGCCAATAAGGATGCCGGCGAACAAGACACAGGTGGAGCCGAGAGCTACGCTGCCTATTTTGATTTTACCCAGTTTGAAGCCTACGGCAATGACGATGGCAAAAATGAAAATGGTATGCGCCGGCGACGAGAGGTCGGTAAAAAGTGACTGAACCCAATTCATGACAACTGCACTGCTTTATTTCTGTTTTAGGCTGCAAAGTTACGATTTCGTCTACGCCCGGCATTTCGTAGTCAAAATGTTTTTGTGAATTCTGTGTTTTTAATTGACTTTTTGTGATTAGAAAAACGACCGTTCCGGGTGTTTTGTAAAGTTAATGTTTTAATTTGCACTCATACTATTCGCCCCGTCAAAGGTGTGTTTGGCGGGGCGATGGTTTGGAAAGCGATGAATGATTGTCCTGGAATTATAGTTACAGAACCGTGCTGTCAGTTCCTTTGCCACCCTTGTTCTTCGTTCCGGCCGTTTTGTCGTTGGATTTATTTGTCGGCGTGGCGGCGCTGTCTTTGGGCGCTGATTGTTTGCCTGGCAAGGTAATTTTTCTTTTTCCGGTTGAGTCCTTGCGCGCCGGCGTGGCGGCCGGTTTGTTTTTGTTCGTTTGTGCGGTGGGCTTGTCGGCCGTTGCCTTGATGGAGTCGGTGGCTTGTCTCTTGGCTGTCTCGGTTGGCTTTTTGTTAGTTGTAGCAGCCGATGTTTTCTTTGTGTTGTCAGCCGCAGGCTTTTTGGCCGGGTTGGCTGTAGCCGTTGTGGCCGTAGGCTTCTTGTTTGTGCCGGCTGCTTGTTTCTTGTCCGTGTCGGCCGGCTTGGCGGACGCCTTTTTAGCCTGGGTTGTATCGGGCTTGTTTTGGAGGGCATCGGGCTTGAGATTGCCTTGGGCGTCGAAGAGGCCGAACTTGGTGCTGAGCACGCTGAACTCGGTGCGACGGTTCAGTCCGTTGCATGAATCTTGCTGCGTTTTAGTCAGCTTGCGAATATAGGCTTCAGTCAAGGTGTCGCCGGCATGTAAGAAGGGATACATTTCGGCAAATTTCTTGGTTATTACCTTTGGCCGTTTCTTGCCGTAGCCTCGGGCCACGACGCGTTCCTTTTGTATACCGTGGGTTGTAAGATAGTTTACCACCGATTCTGCCCGTCGTTGTGACAATTTTTCGTTGTATTCAGCCGTGCCGCGGTAGTCGCAGTGAGAGCTCAACTCGATGACTATGCTGGGATTTTTGCGCAGCAGGTCGGTGAGTTTTTCCAGTGCGGGGTAGGACGAAGGCAGTATGGTTGCCTTGTCGAAGTCGTAGAACACGTTACGTACCAGCACGGGGATGTTCATCGACGGCAGGGGGAATTGCAGCGTGGTGTCGATGGAACCTTCTGTCGGCGGTACGTAGAGCGTCTGCTGCACGTTGAGGTAACCGTCGCACGTGGCGAGCAACAGGTAGCGCACTCCGGCTTGTATTTCTTCCTGGAAAGAGCCGTCGAGTTTCAGGCCGATTTTTTTGTTGGTGCCGTCGTCGCCGACGATATATACCACGGCTTTCGGCAGTTCGTAGCCGTCTTGTTCATAGACCCAGCCGGTCATGGTGCGGACTATCTCGGGGTGCTCAAACGTATAAATCTTGTCCCAGCCTTTCTGATTGGCGCGGTTTGACGAGAAGTAGCCGCGGTTGAATTCGCCGTCGAAGGTCATGCCGAAGTCGTCGCCTTCGGAGTTCATGGGATAGGGCAGATGCCAGATGTCCCACTTGTTGGTCAGTGTGTCGAGCCGTGCACGGAAGAGATCGAGTCCGCCCATGCCCACCATGCCGTCGCTGGAATAATAGAGGTCGCCGTTTGGTCTGAAGGTAGGGAAGCGTTCGTTGCCGGCCGTGTTGATGGGAGTGCCGAGGTTCTCTACCGGTCCGAAGCCGTGGTCGCCGCTTAGTGTGCAGCGCCAGATGTCGGTGCCGCCCATGCCGCCGGGCATGTCGGAGACGAAGTAGAGATATTTGCCGTCGGGCGACACGGCGGGGTGGGCATAGTTTGAGAGCGTGTCCTTGACTATTTCGCACGGTGTGGCCTTGCCCCATGAGGCGTCGCTGCGGGCCGACTGGTAGATTTGGGCCATGCGGGGATATTGGGCGTCCCAAGTGCAGCGGGTGAAGTAGAGTGTCTTGCCGTCGGGCGACACGGTGCCGGCTCCTTCGTCGTAGGCCGTGTTCACTGCATCGGGCAGGGGCTCGGGGCGTTGCCACTTGCCTTTGTCGTCTTTCTTGGCATAGAAGAGGTCACCGTTCTTGGTGCCCGTAATGCCGCTGGCCTCATCGCCGGTGGCGGTCTTTCGGGTGGAGGAATAGACTATCTGGTCGTTGCCAATGAGCCAAGGGCTGAAGTCGGCGTAGTTAGCGTTGAACTGGCGGTCTTCCCTGACGGTGTATTCCGACCCTTGTTTGCGCCAGGCCGGTGCTGCGGCGCACGACTGTATGCCTGTGAGGGCGGCAGGGTCGCCCGGGTGTTGCTCAAGATATTGTTCAAAAGCGGTTTTGGCGCTTTTGTAGTCGCGTTGGCGCAGGGCCAGTTGGCCAATATACAGGTAGGTCAGTGTGTCGGTATATTTGTAGCGGGCAGCGTTGCGGTAGCCGGTGAGAGCCTTGGCCGTGTAGCCCATCAGACGGTTGCTTTCACCAATTTTGTAAGCTATGGGTCCGCGGTTCTCCTGCTTTTTGGGCGGAGTCTTTGAATACGCCTTGGCATATTCCAGCGAGGCCTCGTAGTATTCGCCTATGGCCATATACTGGTCGCCCTTCTTGAGATGCTTGTCGGCACCGCAAGAAGCGAGCAGCCATGCGGCTGCCACGATGATACATGTAGAAATAAACCGGTTCATGTATAGAAATAAACGAATGAATGCGGGCTTTATTGTGTCCGAAAGGAGAAAAACGAAGTGCCGTTTTCATGAAATGGATTTCGGTATGGGCGTAAAGAAAGTCCTGTTCGGGTCGGCCTATATCGGATTTGGCGTGTTCCAAATCCGATTTGTGTTTTAATAAATAGGATTTGCTCTGTTCCTAAGCAGGCTCTGTTCAGTCGGGCTGTGCCTGGTCGGCTACGAAACGGCGGATGGCCTGTGCCTGGTCGGCATGGAACCAGACAATGGCGGCGTCGCGGCCGAACCAGTTCTGTTGCTTGCGGGCATAGACGCGGGTGTTGTGGCGGATGAGGCGGACGGCTTCCTGCAGCGTGGACTGGCCGTCGAAATGGGCGAACAGTTCTCGGTAACCCACGGTCTGCAGGGCGTTGAGGTGGCGCAGCGGATAGACACGGCGGGCTTCATCGACGAGTCCGTCGGCCAGCATCTGGTCAACGCGCTGGTCTATGCGCCGGTAGAGGTCTTCACGGTCGCGGTAGAGTCCAATCTTTATCACTCTGAACGGACGTTTCCTCTTCTGTCCCAATAGTGTTGAGTAGGGTTTACCTGTTTGTATGCACAGTTCGAGGGCATGGACTACACGGCGCGGGTTGCGGCGGTCGACACGGGCGTGCCACACGGGGTCGAGTTCTTGTAACTGTTGGACAAGTACAGGCAACCCTTCGCTGTCCAGTCTTTGCCTGAGTCTCTCCCGCAGGGCCGGATCGACCGGTGGCATGTCGTCTATGCCGTGGCAGAGGGCATCTATATAAAGCATGCTGCCGCCGCAGAGAAGCAGGTGGTCGTGGCGGTTGAACTCGTCGTTGAGGACACGGAGCGCATCTTCTTCATAGCGGGCGGCGCTGTAGTCGTCGGTGAGGGCGAGCGTGCCGATGAAGTAGTGGTGCACGCGTGCCTGTTCGTCGGCTGTGGGGGCGGCGGTGCCTATGGGAATGTCGCGATAGACCTGACGGGAGTCGGCGCTGACGACTGGCGAATGTAAAAACTCAGCGAGCGAAAGACTGAGACCGGTCTTGCCTACGCCCGTTGGGCCGAGTAGTGCGAAGAGCGTTTTCATGAGTCTTTCGCTCGCTGAATAATGAGGTGACAGTTCTCCGTGTGGAGAACGGCAGGTTAATATTCTTGTATTTCGAAACCTTCGAGGTCGAGCTCGTCGTCGTTGAAACTGTCGCTGCCGAAATATTCGTCGCCGTCTTCACTGTCATCGACAATGGCGGTTCCTTTGGTAATGTCAGAATCGTCAATGACAACGAGCTGCTGAGGCGCTTTGCCTTCCTTGCGGCTGACAACGGGCTTCTTGAGATTCTTGCCCGGGATGATTTCCGTGACCTTTACGTAGAAAATGCGGTCGTTGAAGGGATCGAACACGAATACGAGTTTCTGGTCTTCGTCGGAGATGAAATCGCGCAAGGTGACTTTTTCCATAACGTAGATGTCCTTGTCACCCGGGTCGATGTCCATGTCTTCACGTGTGATTTGGTCCTTTTGTTCCCAACCGTCGTCACAGATAAAAAAACTGGTCATCAGTCCGTCTTCGTAGCCGCAGGCTTTGAGGATGGCTTTGTTGAGGTCGAGAAACGTGGCATCGGCATCAATGGTGATTTCCCGGAGAAACTCTTCCGATTCGTCACTGAAAAATACGAATTTGAATAACATGGTCTGATGTTCTTTATTTGATGATGCCGCGTTTGGCGTTTTCTACAAACCGCGTGATGTTTTCTACCTCCGGACTGTCGGGGAAGAGCTGGCGCACGGTCTTTATTCTCTCCTCGAGCACTAAACTGCGGTCGTATATGATGCGGTAGGTGTCGTGGATGATGTCAATCTGCTGGGCTGTAAATCCAGCGCGGCGCAGGCCGACGAGGTTCAGACCGCAGTATTGTGCCGGTTCACGGGCCACCATCACGTATGGAGGAATGTCCTGGCTGGTGCGGGTGCCTCCCCCAATCATGATATAGCTGCCCATGTGGCAGAACTGGTGGATGAGCACGCTGGCAGAAATGACGGCGTGGTCGTCAACGACCACTTCACCGGCTATCTTGGTGGTGTTGCCTATGATGCACTGGTTGCCTATACTGGCGTCGTGGGCAATGTGGACGGCTTCCATGAGCAGATTGCTGCTGCCGATGGTGGTCTTGCCGCGTGCGGCCGTGCCGCGGTTGATGGTGACGTTCTCGCGGATACGGTTGTTGTCGCCAATCTCGGCCGTGGTTTCTTCGCCTTGGAACTTGAGGTCTTGGGGTACGGCACTGATGACTGCACCGGGAAAGAACGTGTTGCCATTGCCAATGCGCGCACCGCTGAGAATGGTGACACTGTTCATCAAGACATTGCTGTCACCAATGGTAACGTTTTTGTCAACGAAACAGAACGGACCTATTTCGCAATTTTCACCAATGTGTGCTTCGGGGTCGATGTAGGCCAGAGGGCTGATCTTGCTCATAATTGTGTGTAAGGATTGGTTTTACTTGTTTTTTACAATTTGTGCCGTGAAGGTGGCTTCGCTGATGACTCTGTCGCCTACGAAGATGTATCCCTTCATGGACGAAACGCCGTGGCGCACCGGAGCGAGCAACTCGACACGGAAGATGAGTGTGTCGCCGGGCACCACCTTCTGGCGGAACTTCACACCGTCAATTTTCATGAAATAGGTGCTCCAGCGTTCGGGCTCTTCAACGGAGCTCAGCACGAGCAGGCCGCCGGCTTGGGCCATGGCTTCCACCTGAAGCACACCGGGCATGACGGGCTCTTCGGGGAAGTGTCCCTGGAAAAATGGCTCGTTGCTGGTGACATTCTTGACGGCCACGATGTAGTTTGCGCCAATCTCAATGACTTTGTCCACCAGTTGCATGGGGTAGCGGTGGGGCAACAACTCGCGGATGCGGTTGACGTCCATGAGCGGTTCGGCATTGCAATCGTAGATGGGTGCCTGCACTTCATGGGCACGGATTTCGCGGCGCAGTTGGCGGGCAAACTGGTTGTTCACCGTATGTCCCGGTTTCGTGGCGATGACACGTCCTTTGAGCGGGCGTCCTGTCAGAGCCAGGTCACCGATGATGTCAAGCAATTTGTGGCGTGCAGGTTCATTCTTCCATACGAGAGGTTTCGTGTTGAGGAATCCCAGCTTGGTTGCGTCCACGTGGGCCACACCCAGTTGGTCTGCCAGTTTGTCAAGGCGTTCCTGTGATATTTCGTTTTCATAGATGACGATGGCGTTGTCCAGGTCACCGCCCTTGATGAGATTGGCTTGCATGAGGGGCTCTATGTCGCGGACAAAGACAAACGTGCGTGCACCGGCTATCTCTTTGCCGTAGTCTTCCATCTTGTCGAGAGTGGCAAACTGGCTGGAGAACCAGGTGGAGTCGTAGGATATCATGGTGGTGACACTGAAGTCCTCGTCGGGCAGTATGATGATGGACGCGCCGGTCTCTTCATCGGTTACTTCTATTTTCTTACGAATGATATAAAAGTCCTTGTTGGCATTTTGGTCAGCTATACCCACGCGGTTGATTTGTTCCACATAGGGAGCGGCACTGCCGTCAAGGATGGGCATTTCGGGGCCGTTCACCTGAATGAGACAGTTGTCAATGCCCATGCCATAGAGGGCTGAAAGGGCATGTTCCACGGTGGCGCACCGCACGTCGCCTTTGGCAAGTACCGTGCTGCGGGTGGTTTCGACCACATTTTCAGCGATGGCGTCAATGACGGGCTCGCCTTCGAGGTCGATGCGTTGAATCTTGTATCCCGAATTTTCGGGTGCAGGGTTAAACGTGGCGGTAATGGACAAGCCTGTATGGAGACCTTTCCCGTGAAGGGAGAAACTGCCTTTCAGTGTTTTCTGTTTCGACATGTTTTGTTCGTTTTTTTGTAGTTTGGGGTTATTGTTTTTTGTTCAGTTGTTCTTTCAGTTGTGCCAGTTCGCGCTTCAGGGCTTCCACATCCTGCGACATCTGTGGCAGGTTGCGGAATACGGCTTGGCTGCGGGCGAAGCGCCGTGCGTCGATGGCGGGTATGCCCAGCACGGTGTTGCCCTCCTTGACGATGCTGCCGGCTATGCCTGCTTTGGCGCCGCCTATGGTGCGGTCGGCGATGGTGGCATGGCCTGCCACGCCCACCTGTCCGGCCATCATGCACCACTGGCCTATCTTGGTGCTGCCGGCAACGCCCACCTGGGCGCTCATCACGGTGTTTTCGCCTACTACGCAATTGTGGGCAATCTGGACAAGGTTGTCCAGTTTTACACCTTTCTTCACAACGGTACTGCCCATCGTGGCGCGGTCAATGCATGTGTTGGCGCCGATTTCCACGTTGTCTTCAATCACTACGTTGCCTATCTGTGGAATCTTTTCGTAGCCTTCAGCTGTGGGGGCGAATCCGAAGCCGTCGGCTCCGATGACGCAACCGGCGTGCAGGATGCAGCCACTTCCCACCACGCAGTCATGATAGACGACGGAATTTGGATACATGATGGTGTCCTTTCCCACTTTGGCGTGGGCACCGACGGTGGCGTGGGGGTGCAACTGGGCTCCGTCGCCTATTTCAGCCCCGTCGCCCACGGCTGAGAACGGAGCGAGGAACACATTCTTCCCAATCTTGGCGGTTGGAGCCACGTAGGCCAACGACGATTGTCCTTCGTGGCGGGGCTGGCTCTTCTCATAGAGCTGCAGCAACAGTCCCAAGGCCTCGCGGGCATCGGTCACTTTGATGAGTGTGGCGCTCACGGGCTGAGCGGGCTCGAAGTCCTTGTTTACAAGCACCACGCTGGCTTCTGTCTGGTAGAGATAGTGCTCATAGGCAGGGTTGGCCATAAAGGTGAGGGCGCCCTTGCCTGCTTCTTCTATCTTGGCAAAAGTGCTGACGTGTGCGTCGGCGTTGCCTACCAAGGTGCCGTCAACATATCCGGCTATTTGTTTCGCTGTAAATTCCATGTCACTTTAGGCGATAGTCCCTTTCGGGTCATGTTTTAGTCTGCAAATATCGGAAAAAATGCCGACATAGACTCTATTATTCCTACACAATTTCAAAAAACCGTGTTTTTCTTTCTGTTTTTATGACCCTTATGAATGACAAACCAAGAATTTGTAATACTAACCCCGTTTTCGTGTGAACGAAAACGGGGTTAGTCGTGACGAAAACGGATATAGGCCGGACGAAAACGGAGTTAGTGTAAGATAAGTTGGAAAAACAGGTCAGTCCGCGAAACTCCGGCCGGCGCATGAGGCGTTTCAAAAAATCCGAATGTTTTCTCAAAAATAAGGCAACAAAAAAAGGCTCTCTTCAGAGAACCTCCTGAAACAGGTAGTAGCGTTTCGTGGGCCGGTCGGCCAGGGTGTTGCTGAGCAATTCTGAGAACCGGGAGATGTCGCGCACGCTGCCGTCTTTCATGAGAATGCTGATATGGTCGTCGTGGGTGGAATAGAGCGTCTGGCCTATCTCACGGCTTCTGACGAGGTAGCTGGCTTCGTGGAGCGTGATGTTGAGCCGTCGGGCTATCTGTTCGCGGTGCGACTGGAGCGTAGCTTCGGTCACAGGGGCATCGGCTTCGATGGCCTTGAAAAGGTGCCGGTGGGTGTATCCGGCGGCAAGTCGGGCCAGAACGGGGTCATTGCATGCGGCCCAACACTTCATTGCTGTTTCAATTTCGGCGTCGTCAAGTTGAACATAGTGGTCGAGCCACTCGGGATGCGTCTTTGCGAACTGAGGCGTGACATCGTTCTTCAGGAAATAGAGCAGGGAGGGGCTGCAGGGCAATTGTATGCCGCCGTTTACCAGTTCTTTGGCCCGTTCGAGGGCTACGGTAAGCATTTCGGCGGCAGCGAGGGCCGTTTTGTGCAGATAGACCTGCCAGTACATCAGTCGGCGGGCCATGAGATAGTTTTCGAGAGTATAGATGCCTTTTTGTTCGACGACGAGTTGGTCGTCCTTCACGTCAAGCATCTTGATGATGCGCGCCACGCCGATGATGCCCTCGCGCACTCCGGTGAAGAAACTGTCGCGGCAGAGGTAGTCGAGCCGGTCCATGTCAAGCTGGCTGCATACGAGTTCGTGGAGAAAGCGTTTTGGGTAGGTACCGCGATAGATGTCGATGGCCGTTTGCAGGGAGTGTCCCAAGTCACGGCCCATGCGCTCCATGAGCATGAGCGAAATGTCTTCGTGAGTCACGCCGTGAAGGAACGTATGCTCCAAAGTGTGCGAGAGCGGACCGTGGCCCAGGTCGTGTAGGAGCATGGCGGCCATGACCCCTTCTTGCTCGTGCTCTAATATGCAAACGCCTCGCTCGCCAAGCGCTCCTACGGCTTGACAAACGAGGTGAAAGGCTCCGAGAGAGTGTTCAAAGCGCGTGTGTGTCGCTCCCGGGTAAACGTAATGAGTGGGGCCCAGCTGTTTTAGGCGGCTTAGGCGCACGAAGAGCGGATGGCGTACCAGTTGGGCCATGAGTCCTTCGGGTACTTCGATAAAGCCAAATACAGGGTCGTTGATGATCATCCCGGAAGTCTTTGTTTATAACATTTTCAGTCCCACAATGGAGATAATTAGTGTTGTAATGAAGAAGAGCCGCCAGAAGGTGGTGGGCTCGTTGAAGAAGAAAATGCCTACGAGCACGGTGCCGACGGCTCCGATTCCCGTCCAAACGGGATAGGCCGTGCCTACAGGCAGTGATTGGGTGGCCTTGGCGAGAAGCGTCATGCTAAGTATGGAAAACAGCACAAAACCGCCAATCCATAGCCACCACGCCAGGCCATCGACGCTCTTGGCTTTGCCGAGGCAGAACGTGAAGCCCACTTCGCACAGTCCGGCAATGATGAGAATAATCCAGTTCATCGGTAGAGCAACTGTTTCATTTGTTGTTGGAGCTCGCGGGCTTTCTCTGCGGCAGCGCGGGCAAACTGTTCTGACGTGTCGGCGAAGATGATGCCGCGGCTGCTGTTGACCAACAGGCCGCATTCGTCAGTCATGCCGTACTTGCACACTTCCTCCAGGCTGCCACCTTGGGCCCCTACGCCGGGGACGAGCAGGAAATGGCGGGGAGCTACGCGGCGGATGTCTTCGAACAGGTTTCCCTGAGTGGCTCCCACGACATACATCATCCGCTCGTCATCGGCCCACTGCTGACTCTTACGGATGACTTCCTCAAAGAGGCGTTGTCCTTCACCGTTGGCTGTCATTTGGAAGTCGTGACTGCCCTTGTTGCTTGTCAGCGCGAGCAGGATGACCCACTTGCCGGGATATCCCAGAAAAGGCGTCACGCTGTCCTCGCCCATGTAGGGAGCTATGGTCAGGGCGTCCACGTCAAGTTGTTCAAAGAAGCAACGGGCATACATGGCGCTGGTGTTGCCTATGTCGCCGCGCTTGGCATCGGCAATGATGAGGTGATCGGGATAATGTTTCTTCAGGTAAGCCACGGTGCGCTCCAACGACACCCAGCCGTCTACGCCTTCGCACTCATAGAAAGCCACGTTAGGTTTGTATGCCACACAGTAGGGAGCGGTGGCGTCGATGATAGCCTTGTTGAAAGCAAAGATAGGGTCATCCTCGCCCAACAGGTGGCGCGGCAGTTTCTTGCGGTCGCTGTCCAGTCCGACGCAGAGGAATGACTCGTGGCGGCGGATATTCTCAATCAGTTGTTGTTTCGTCATATAGAAAGTATATAATGGAATTTACATCTCTGCTTCCTTCATGCGCTCGGCGTTCTCGGCCACAATAAGGTGGTCGATGCAGTCTTGGATGTCGCCGTCCATGAAGGCCGGCAGGTTATACATGGTGTAACCGATGCGATGGTCGGTCACACGGCCCTGCGGGTAGTTGTACGTGCGGATTTTGGCCGAGCGGTCACCGGTGGAGACGAGTGTCTTGCGGCGTGAGGCGATGTCGTCCACATACTTCTGGTGCTCTTTGTCGTAGATGAACGTGCGCAGCCGGCTCAGGGCGCGCTCCTTGTTCTTCGGCTGGTCGCGGGTCTCGGTACATTCAATGAGGATTTCCTCCACCTCGCCTGTGTTAGGGTTCTTCCAGTTGTAGCGCAGGCGTACGCCGCTCTCCACCTTGTTCACGTTTTGGCCACCGGCACCGCTCGAGCGGAAGGTGTCCCACTTGATTTCGCCCTCGTTGATGTGCACTTCAAAGGCATCTGCCTCGGGCAGCACGGCCACGGTGGCGGCGCTGGTGTGGACGCGGCCCTGCGTTTCCGTCACCGGCACACGCTGCACGCGGTGCACGCCGCTCTCATATTTCAGCGTGCCATAGACGTCAGCACCGCTTACTGAGCATATCACCTCCTTGAAACCGCCCACGGCACCTTCGCTGGCACTCGACACTTCCAACCGCCAGCCCTTGCGCTCGGCGTATTTGGTGTACATGCGGAACAGGTCGCCGGCAAACAGCGC
>JAEEGL012325174.1_pt1 | contig 12580 bp, 7 predicted proteins | sample 9134231 | NCBI WGS metagenome assembly JAEEGL01 (sample SAMN16246548, study PRJNA631951) | gut metagenome | biome: gut microbiome; feature: rumen; material: fiber-attached | host: Bos | place: Iran: Karaj | collected 2018-10
GCGAGCCCTTTGCCGTACTGATGAACGACCAACCGGATTCGGATTATCTGCTGAGTTTTGATGCCTTTGATTTCCTTCAACTGGTTCAAACGGAGAAATGGGATAGCTTGAGCCTTCTCAGATATGCAAGGGTGAAAAGCATGAAACCTTCTCTTCAATCCCCAATGAATGAAAACCTGGACGTCTATGGAATTTATAAGCATTATGGCGAGAGTTTTTACCTTTCTGATGACCAAGAGCCAACATTCCTTCAGATTGTCCCAAACGACGGCTGCCGATTGATTCATGAGAGTAAGGAGAAACTCAATTATCATGGCGCAGCCATTCTTGAGGATGGAAGATTGGCATATATCCCGGTTCAGCGCGATTTGGATTACGCTGATTTGTATAGTCCTATAGCACATTCAAGGAAGGCAAAATGTTGTGAGGCTTATTCTGTGCCAGTTTGGGTGACGAGCAAACAGGTTGAAGAGCACGGGGAGAATCCAAGTTCCATAGTGGATACGGTAATGACTGCGGTCGCGTATTGGATGTCTGTATTGGAACCATATATCGGGCAGGCTATAGAAGAGAAGTATTCAAACCCTATTGAACTACTATTGCAGTTTAGTGATGACGCTATTTCCTCAAAAGGCCTCAAGTCGGATAGAATAAGTGGAAAGGGCAGATTCATAGTCAAGAAGGTCTCCAATGGTCTTGTTATCTTTATGGACAGCGACTATCTCCATGGCTTTATGGGTTCAGATAATGTGGCGGAAAGGGACGTTATGAAGAAGATTTTAGAGAAGCTTCTTGACGTTGAGGAAGCTCGTTCACAGGAGATAATCGATGCTGCTATTCCTTTAGGCTCGGCAAAAATGATACTGATGACAGAGGTTATGAGGGATCTGTTGCCATGCCCCCTGTGGCTTTATCCTCCAACGTACATTCATGGTGCAACGCATCAGCTTTTGCTTGATGAGGTCCCAGGTTTGATGATTGGAAAGAACCATGATATTGATTCAAGACTTGAAGGACGTGATAATAAGGTGGCTTTTCTCCGTCAATATGTGGACGTTATCCTTGATAGACTTGTAGACAAGATATCTTTTTTCAACTTCACTTTTTTGCTGACGGTTTTAGTTAACAATCATGAAACGCTTCTTTATCAAAGAGCGCATAACAAGATTCTTCAGCCCGCCCAAATTCTTACATTTGGCGATTCGGAAGACAAACGAGATGAGTACTTTGAGATGGAAAGACTATTGACGGATGCTGGCCTGGCGACCCGGGCGTTGATTGAGATGGTTTCGGCTCTTCAGTATCAATCAGGAATGGCTTTCCCTGGCCACGATGATGTTGAGTCATTAATGGCGATGATGCAAGAAGTAATAGATGTTGGTGGGATATGTGATGCCATTAATTTGGGGATTTCAGATCATGTAATAGAGAAATTGCCATCAGGACGTTACGGTATTTATGAGGATGGATTCAGTGATGGACTCAAAGGTTTTGCTGAGGCAAGAAGCAAAGAGAGCGTGAATCGTGAAATGGAGTCATTTGCCGGACGTATGGAGAGGTTTGCACAGGATTGGAAACCTGCCGGGTCATCACAAATAGACACCGATACAGATAATGCTTTTGAATCAGATTGGGGCGTTTCATTAACCCATATCCTTCAGTTCCTTTATTCTTGCTCGTTGTTGGGTGCAGAGAAGCAATTGAGCGTAATAGAAATGTCTGAGTCAAATATTATATCTTGGATTAAGGGAAAGGCAGAAGAGTTGTCCGATAACGCGATTCAGGCGTGTTTGAAGAAGTTCTCTCTTTATAAAACGGGCTCATATCCAGAGGTCACAGGCAGTATTGACTCAAAAGAGTTCTTCCCGTGGCGCTATAATCGGGAGTATAGTTTCTTGCGGCGCCCAATTATTCGGTTGGAAACGCCCAACACGCCCAATTATCTCATTGGTATACGATCATGTTTGATGGCAGGGTATCAATTAATGGATCTGCTGTTTTCGGGTAGACTCAGATTTGTAGGAGAAAAATTGAATACCGTCCTAGGAAAGTATCAAGCTCAGAAAGGCAGCGCATTTAATAAGTATGTGAGGGACTTCTTATCATCTCTGCCTGGCCTTACGGTATGGCAGTTTGATGTGGGAATAAAGCCCAAAGGGAATCTGATCGCCAATGAGGACTTAGGAGACATTGATGTGCTGGCATATGATAATTCAAGGCACATCTTGTATAGTATTGAGTGCAAGAACACGAATACTGCAAAGAATGTTTGGGAGATGAAGAAAGAAATGGATGATTACCTTGGCCGGGGTGATAATCCTGAGAAAGACCAAAAGAAAGCGCTTGTATATAAACACCTCCGTCGGCATAAATGGCTTATTGAGCATATTGATGTTGTGAAAACATTTGTTGGATTTGAGGAACCAATAGAAGTGAAGTCAATGCTATTGACCTCTGAGGTGATTCCAACATCATATCTACGTAAAGAGTCATTACCCCTCTCAATTTTGAATATTTCTGAACTAAAGGAGAAAGGTCGGCCTTACCTGGATACATGTATGGCGGCAGACATTTCAAGACTTGTGACTGTATAGTCTGGGATTCTAAATGCCTGAAATCGTATATGACGACAGTATTGCCACTGTTAACTGATCATTCATCGTCATCGACATTGAACAGATGAGGTTCTTTCCGCCCAATAGCATTCTGGGAGAATAATCTAATATGCCGGTGTGCAATCGTCAGATTTGAGAAAATGGAGAAATCAACAGCATGAGCGTCTTTAGAGTACGGTCACGACTTGATAAAGAATAGTGATGCGGGTTGAGTAGGAAATGGAGTTGTGATGGCGTGAAATACTGCGGTTGTGCGAATTGGTTACGGAGTTGCCTTTGAGTGATTTATGCGGGGAATATAGTTCGCTATTCTTGGAAGTTTTGACAATCATTGTCCGTTATGAAAACCATCAATATAGCTGAATTCTTGTTGTCTCCGGACCTTGGCTCGCGTGCGCAGGCCAGGGGCTTTCGGCGGTTAGTGGATGAGAACTATTCAGGTGAACAGGTGATGATTGATTTCAGTGGCGTGCAGTTTTCTTCGCGGGCCTTTATGGATGAGTTCTACAATCTATTTCTGTTACCTGCGGTGCTGTCGGAATCAAAGGTTGAGGTTGAGGTCGCGAATATGCCGGATGATATCGCTGCTATACTGGCATCCGTTGTCCGCACGAATACGCAACCTCGTGTTGTCTCGTCGTCAAATGTTAAAGCCCCTGTGCGTGAGTTCAAGATAGGAGAGAACCCTTCGGTTGGCGTCTTCTGGTACGACAACGCTTCACATTCCCTTTTCGGTATCCGGAAGCAAGAAGTGACGCCCGCTCAGATAGAAACGGCGGCTTGCGATGGGCTGCCGTTCATCATCTATCCGGAGACGAATGAAGAGGTCTGGCAGAAGGAAAAGTTCCCTGGTGACTACGCCCGAATCCCGCGTGGCCGCGTCTCTTGGGTCGTGAACCGCTTCTTGGTCCTGGTCGGCTCCTGGGCCCGCACCATCGAGGACGAACTCACCGTCCTCCTTCAGGCAGAGTTTTCGCTCCCGGCCCTAGAGCTTGTCATCGACGAGCACTGGGATGTTGCTTAGCGCACTAATCTGAATCGCTTACGCGTAAAGATAACAACTCTGATCATATTGAGCCTAAAGATAACCAACGCAATCTTGGCGACGTTCACATAATGTGAAAACTTTATGGAGCTCCAAGAAATGTGGATCCACCCAACAAAAGAATTATTGAAATAGAATGGCACAACTTCATCATCTTAAAGTCGATCATTTCCGCGGATTGGAGCATTTTGAACATACATTTGGGAAAGGGATTACATGCATAATAGGACGCGGGGATTCAGGGAAATCGACTATCTTAGATGCAATAGCATTTGTCTTTTCTCAGTCGTGGAGTGTACATCTGAATGATAGTGATTTCTAAGAATAAATGGCAAAGAAGATAAGTTTGAAAAAGGTTTTGAAAGCCGTTTGGCAGTTTTGTTCCTACCTGTTTGGGCCACAACGTCGGCCAAAGGACATATGATTGTTGAGGTATGACACAAGATGAACGCTGGCTGGCACAATGGAAACAGATTATGGACTTCATGGAAAAGAACCATAGAAGGCCTTCCAAGTATGTACCGGAAGAAAAGCTTATGCACCATTGGTGGAAGCACCAACAGAAAATCGTGAATGCCGGTGAGTTGAACGAAGATAGAATTGAGTTGTTTCAAAAGTTGTTGGAGATGGGTGAGAAGTATAAGCATGTTAATCAGTATCAATAATGGATAATCATTTCAGAATCCTTAGCCTATCTGTCCACGAAGGCGGGAATAATAATCTACTCAAAGCTTTAAAGCCTGGAGTGGAATACCTTTTTTATCAAGATGAAGACACGGCCCCCGCTTGGCTATATGATATCTCGGGCGGTCCAAAGGTGTCTTTATCATGCATAGTTGGTAAAAACGGGGACGGGAAGAGCTCTATAACTGAGATGATGATTCGGGTTATTAATAACTTTGCATATCTGGCGGGCTTTCGGGAGAATCAACAGCATTTGAACTTTATTCCACATGTTAGGGCTACCATTAAATATAGAGTGGGAGAAGTTTTATGCTCATTAAGTTGTTTTGATGATAGAGTGAATCTCAGTGTGGAGGGGAAGGAACCATTGGAATTCATCCGTGGAACATCTTCCGGAGACATTCCTCGCAAGCAGAGGTTGAAGGATGTCAGAGATTACCTATTCTATATGTTTGTGTCGAACTATTCGTTGAATAGTTTTAACAGTAATGACTTCCTGGGAGAAACGGGAAACAAGTATGACTGGCTGAGCCCATTGTTTCATAAGAATGACGGTTACCAGACGCCGGTGAATCTAAACCCTATGCGAGATGGTGGCCAGATAGATATCAATCGCGAACATGAACTTTCAAAGCAACGATTGATGTCATTGTTTACAGAGGCAACAGAGGTTGAAAAGAATTCGAGATCAAATAGTTTTGCTGTCCCAACGGGAGAAGGCTTTATCTTTTCTTTATCTCAGGATTCTAAACTCGCAAAGCGCACTTTTCAGGATTACTTCGCTAAGAAAAGAAGTGTTCAGCATTCAGAAAGTAAGATTGCACTGGATGCCAAAACTCACATCTCTTTTTGGAATCGTAACGCGAACCTTATCCTCGGAAAAAGGGATTTCATTGAATCTGTCCATCGTTTGATTAAGCGCTCGACCAAGAAAAGAACAGATTTCTCTAATTACTTGGAGCAGATCATGGGTTTACTCGATGATAAAAAAAAGCGCTATCCGGATTCTATCGTCGAGGTTATAAGATTATTGCAAAGTTTCCCCAGATTCACGTTCCTTGAGTTCCAACGGGTGTTCATGGTTATTTGGTTAGAGCGTCGGTGGAATGAGTCAAGACTACTCTCAAAGCCCTTAGAGATTAATAGCGTTGCTGTAAAAAAGGACAACTTGAAGATAAATGCCCAGAAGTATATCATATACAAGACAGTGTCGGCATTTGAAACATATCCTTTACTATTTGAAGGTTGTATAGGAAAGATTGAGAAACCTATAAACTTCTTTGCATATCCTTCGGATGAGAATGGATTTGAAGTAAGGATGGAACATGCCTTTAAAATCTTGCTTGAAGACATACGTAATGACAAATCTTACATTACCCTAAAGATTAGGCAATGCATTAATTACCTCAATCACTTTTCGGATTATGAGAAATGGAATCTAAACAGGCAGGGCAACACACAGTATAAAGTACCTGGAAAGGATTATACACATTACATTTCTTTCCGGGATTTACTGAAACTTATCCGGAAAAACACAAGGGGACCAGTATTGGATTTCCTGCCACCGCCCATCTTTGAGGGAGAGATTATTCTCCGATCAAGCGATAAGGTATATCCGACATCGCATATTAGCTCGGGCGAACGCCAAATGCTTAATATGGTTGGTGCTGTGGTGTATCACCTCCGAAATCTTGGCTCATCGTTGGATAAGGAAAGATCCATCAGATACAAAAACATTCATGTGTGTTTGGATGAGATTGAGCTTTGTTTCCATCCCGCTTACCAAAGGGATATGGTGAATTACTTGCTAGGACAGATTTCCGCAGCGCACTTGCCGGAGGATATGAATATCAATATCTCATTGTTAACTCATTCGTCGTTTGTTCTTTCTGATGTTCCGCAGGGCAACATACTCTATTTGCGCGAGGGAGAGCCTGTGAATAAAGATATTACAGTCAACCCTTTTGCGGCGAATGTGAATGATATTTTGCAACAGAGTTTTTTTATGGCAAATGGCTTTACCGGTACGTTTGCCAGTGCAAAGATAAATTCATTGATATCCTTCTTGACGGATGAGAATCAGACGGTTTCTTCATATGATTTTTGGGACGAGAAAAAGATAGAACAGTTCATTTCGATTATTGGTGAGCCATTAATGAGAATGGAACTAACCAGGTTGTTTTGGAACTGGAAAAAGCGTAATGGGGGAAATGCGCGAGACGATACAAAGCTCATGGTAGAGGAGATAGTACACGATTTTGGCGGTACGGTTAAATGGTAAGGCTATATACAGAGGATGTTCGGCGCTTTGCTGATGCCTACGCCGCTAAATTTGATTTGGACGGTATTCGGACTCGTTTGGATAATCTGCGGATCATAGTTAAAGGGTATAGTGCCCATGAGAATTACATTGATCACTTAAAGACAATTCTAACGACAGAGTTAATAACGGCACTTCCTTCCGAGTTCCGCTCCATCTGTGATGGCTTCAAGCCTTTCAAGGCATCTATGTCTATGAAGTTTGGTGCCAAGAAATTCTATGAGCTGGTAGTGGAAGCCTTGGAATATGATAACGCTCGTGGTTATTTCAGATGTTATGTGCCGTTGATGGGTATTAAGACATGTGTGTATTGTAATGCTCAATATGCTGTCACTTTTGTTAAGAGGGATGGAAAAGAGTATGCTCAATTTGAGGTTGACCATTGGATGTCAAAGAATAAATATCCCTGTCTGAGTATCTCGTTCTACAATTTCGTCCCTTGTTGCCCATCATGCAATAAACATAAAAGCTCAAAACCGTTATCTTTCAGCCTTTATACAGAAGTACCAAAGGTGATTGCTTCTGGAGAATATAATCCATTCGTCTTTCGTATTCCGGACATTAATCTTTCAAGGTATTTAGCTACATTTAATCCGGCATTGTTAAAGATGGAATTCAAATCCCGGTTTTCCGATAGTAGCGTTGAAAAGGATTATGACAGGTTCGCCATCAATGAAATGTATGAGCTGTTTCACGATGAGGCTGCTCTCACACTACAACGGTTCTTGTTTTATAGCGATGCATACCGCGAGCAGCTTAAGACTAATTACAGCAAGTTGTTTAAATCAGGAGGAATCCCCTTTGATGAATTTATCTACGGCGCAAGGCTCAATCAGTCAGACGTTTTAAGCCGCCCTTTGGGCAAAATGACACAAGATATCAGAGCTCAATTGGAAACATCGTCATTGTATTCATCCTGGCTAAAAAAGAAAGGTATTATCTAGCAATTACGGCAATCTTTCTTTCACAGTGTATATGGAGTCCGGGGAGATTATTGATGTATGAGAGAAAAGGTCCACTATTATTCAAAGTATGATATGAGCATTCCGTTCTACTTACAAAGAGCGGAGGCTGTTATCGAAAAATACAAGGCGGGTTGGAGGCCAGAAGATGTAAATGATGTTATGGAGCTGCATAACATCTGGCTTTTCGTAGATAATGGTGTGACTGCAAAGGATTGGTCTGATGATACGATTCTGCTCATTCGTACGAAATTCAAGGGGGAGGTGGTGCGTTTCTTTACTGCTTTGACTCGTGATTCGTGGGTGTCGGTGTTCAAGCAGACGGAGATTGATTACAAGCACTGTTTTTGGGAGATTTTAGACAGGTTCAATATTCATGGACTCCTGGATGTGGAAACTGTTCGGGATGATATCTCTGGTAGCTCTTGGGAGTTGCGGGATTTGCTTCACCAGGAGAGGTTGGTTGACCAGAACCAGCAAACGATAGTTGTATTGCTTAAGGAGAATGAGAATTCTGCTGAGTGGTTGTTGCAAGAGTATGTCCAGGAGGACTCTTTGGACGGTAATAAGAGGTATTATTTCCCGAAGGCTTTGACATTTCAGGATAAGGAAGATATCATATCTCGATATCTGGATGGTGAGAAGCCTAACCTCAATTATGTGCGCCTTATCCAATTGGCTAGAACGGACTCTAATCTCCGGCTGTCGGACAAGTTGCGCCTCAAGGCGAAAAAGGTTGAAAAGTGGCTCAATGATGAGCATTTTCCTACTGAGAATGTGATACGTCATAAATATGCCGTCAGTATAAGCAGCGCCCCTAACAAGCCTCTCAAATGGGTGGATAGTGATGAAGAGGGGGATCCGGTGTTGTGTTACTCAAAAGAAATAATGCTCAAGTTCCAAGGCCCCGAGCTATTGTATTACCTCCGTTATGGATTTGAGTTCCTTACTTTAGATGGCCTGATTACTTTAGTGTCAAGAGAGTCTGATGCCGGTAGTTTTGAACGGGTGTTCTCTATGCGCGGGAAGTATTCCTATCCGACAAACTTTGCTTTCCAGTATAAAGAAGCTATTTCCTGGTTGCAGATTGAGGCAATGCAAAAGGTCCTAATGGAAGAGGGCACTAACATTGAGGTTTCACTAAAAGTCTTTTATGAAGAGTATCTGAAGGAAAAGTATGGTTATCCATCGGGAACACTGTCATTAGCAAGTGTAGACACAGACTGGGTTACAAAGTGCAAAGCAATCGCTCCTGAGATTGATGCTGTTGCCCATCGTTATGACCAGTACGCGAAGACGGGCTCCGTTGATGAAGAGCTCTTGCTGATATCCAAGGAGAATGTGCGGATAACTGAAGTTTTGAGCACGAATCCGGGCTATTATTACACCATCAAAGGGCAGCCAGGGGAACTTTATAGGCTTTTCTATTTGTTCTTCAGCGACCAAAGCATGCTAACCTTTATCGAGCCATTCAAGGGTGGTCATTATGATACACTCTATCAGTTGCTTATCGAACAAGATGGAAAGGTGCCCTATGATAATTACCAGGATTACCAGTTGAGGGATATTGACTATCTCATTGAGAAGGGCTATATCTCCAAGGGTGAAAATGGCATGTTGTCTATTGAGAAGAACCTGGAAATAGGTTTGTTGAAACAACTATATGAGTATCGTTCCTGTCCATTCCTGGTATACGGTGTCTTTGAAAGAGAACTGATGCGGGAGATGGAGAAAAAGGGGTGGATAGAAAAGGATAATCACCTTCTCACAATCGAAGAACGCAATTACTTCGACTACTATATGTACAATACAAAGTACACAAATGGTCCCGCTCTTCGTAATCGCTATGTTCACGGAAGTCACGCAGACCCTTCCAAAGATAATGTCCATCGAAACGCATATTACCGCCTTTTGATACTTTTGATTCTGGAATTACTGAAGATAGAGAATGACTTAATCGTACAACAGTTGGCCAAGAAGCGTATAGCTGAAAATCTGCAGGAGACCCCAGAGGTCAATTTCAAACTATTGGCTTCCATCGCTGATATTGGAGCTTATGTGCATGCCCAGTCCAAATTGGCCGGAGAGGAGTATTTAACAGTTCCCAAGAAGTATGGCATCCAGGATGGTTATGTATACCTCGAACGTAACCCAAAGCTTACGGCGAATCCTTTCGCATATTATATCAAACCACACACCGGAGTGTGCCCGGAGTATGTTTCATTCCTTCTTGACTCGTCCTGGGCACGTCTGGATTTGTCGCAGAACCCGCCGGAACCGATATCACTAACCGTTGAAAAACTTAAGGCAATATCACTGCCCATCATCCCGGTGCCCGAACAACGGGCATACGCGCGTCTGGAGCACGTTTTGGCTCTGCTTATCGCAAAGGGAAAGGATCGTAACCGCGATGAGAATCTGGAATACAACGTCTTATCAACATTGCGGGAATACCTGTGCATGGAGATACTAAGACCGGAGTACACAAAACAAAACGATCTGGCGTTTATCGAGCCGTTTAAGGATATGATGTTGCTCTTGAGGAACATAAACGATGATGAGCTTCCTGTGGCCATATTGAAAAACATTTCCTTGCCGGACAATTCGTTGATGGACAATATGAAAAGGGCCCGTGTTATCCTGACCGACGAAAGCAACAATTAGCACGACGGGAGCCTTTTAAAGGTTAATAAATGGAAATGAGTAAGTTATTACCATCGCTGCAAAAGTATTATAATGCTCTTCATCATCTTGAGCAGTTTTCTGTGAGGAGTAGTTTTTTTGATAATATTGGTTGCCTTGATGTGTTCTTATCAGAATTCAGAAGTGTTACTCTGGTTCTTCAAGAATCTCTGGGAAGCAATCAAGATCCCGTATATCTGAAGAACTTAAATGAGTACTTATTGAAGGATGAAAGGGTCGCCAAATGGTTGAATGATCAAAGAGTAACAGTAATTCATAAACATCCATTCAAACTAAAGAAGATTTTGCGTGTTATCATTTATGATACAGGTAGGGCGATTGAGTTTAAAAGGTTTGAACAAACATTGGAAGAGCAGGAGCCTATAGGAGACTTCGAAAAAATGATTCGGGAAACATTCTTATCTCTTCCAGTCCCGGAAATCAATTTTTCGGCGCAATATCTTTTTGTGGATGAAGATGACCACCAAGAAATAAGCATATTCGACCTTATTGAACCGGGTGTCATAGCTATGTGGCGGTTTCTTCATGCGATGAAGAACGATCTGCCCGAAGAAAGTGAGGTTGAAAGTATACTTTTGAAAACGATTGATGAGTCGGTTATGAAGAACCCTCGGCGGTGGTTGTTTGACAGTCTTGATTATTGCTACTACAGATCAACAGACTCCTTTGAGCGTGGCTCATTGATATCGTTAATATTACCGGAGATTCGTACTAAAGTGTCCGCTTTCATGGATTTGGCGAAGATATCAAAAGCGCCTATATCAGACTTCTATGATGCTTTTATTTGGATGCATTCCATGATGTATTTCATGCAAAAAGGAAATCTGATGAGCACTTTTTTTGTTGAGTTCAATGATGAAACTTATTTGACATTAACTTTTGCTGCCTCATTGCGTACAACAATGTACCGTCATATTAACAGAGTGGCAGAAATGGTCACGAATGGAGATGTGATTAATGTATACTTGGTGACGGAGATGGTAAGTTACCCTTCTCTAAAAGACCCCAAAATGAAGGATCTCTTTCAGCTAAATTATAGAGAGAAAGAAAAGTTGCGCCAAAAAACCTTATTGTCGTTCTATAAAATCACAGACAATGGAGACGTATTACCGGTTATGTTTGATGCCGGCAGTTTGATAGAGGCCTTGCGAACTTGCGTAAAGAAAGGAAGTATCAGGCCGGAAGAAGTGCAAGACAATGGTTCCGTTATTATGCTCACGCCAATTATTAATAGCTTTAAGACCAGATTTCAGAAATCTGTCCCAGCCACCGAAAACTGAACGACATTACCATCCAAATCTGAACAGATGCATCTCTTTATCCCCGACCCCATCCTGGAAGAGGAAATCTTCACCCCCAGAAACCTCGACCGGGATTGTGACCACATTGGCCAGCTGCTCTTTGAGTATGGTGAGAAGTTTATAGAACCGGCCTTGGAAGATGGGATGTATTCGTTGGCTATGAAGTGGTATTTGAAAATGCTGGATTCCTTGACGATGAAATATCTGCTATTCTGAAAAAAAGTGCGAAGCGACTGACGCTGATAGACAAAGAGATGACACTTGCGGTTGCAGAGAGAATTGATGAGGCCGTTGCGAAGATGTAAAGTGTCGGTATGTTAGCGACCCGACGGGAGAGTTGGTGCGCCTCGCTCGTTTCAGTTTTTATAGGGGATGGGGAAAACTCCGGAGGAAAAAGACAGGCTTATTTGGGGAAGTTACATCACTGATGCCGAACAGATAAAACGCCCAATGTCAAAACTGACCATGGACCTTTTGACTCAATTCGGAATCATATGATAAGTCTATGACTACTCCAGAACAAGTGTATCCGAGAATACAAAGAACTCATTCGTCTTCCGCTTCCCTTGAAGGAAGTAGCTGAATTCGTGCTGCCGGTTTACGAAGCCGGCATATAAGGCCTTAATTTCCTCCACATCGTCGTAGGAGACCATCCATTTCAAATTTCGGATTTCATTCAACAGGTCGCGAAGGTTTTCGTGATCTTGGTGGTTGTATGCATTTAGGTACAGCGAACTGCCGTTCTTGTAGTAGGGCGGGGAAGTGTTCCAATTTGTGTGTCCAGAACGGACTCTGCAATTTTGTAGCCACCCCTAAAAGTCGGACAGAGTGAAAGTTTACAAAAACGATTAACTTTGTCATATGAAGAAGACCCGACACAGCGAGACGGAGATGGTGAATGCCGTCCGTCAATTGGAAAGCGGCGTATCCGCAGAACTGGTGGCCAGAGA